>Ga0265338_10005623_pt1 | contig 16275 bp, 10 predicted proteins | sample 42126metaG_FD_193579 | JGI IMG/M metagenome (GOLD analysis project Ga0265338, IMG submission 193579) | Rhizosphere microbial communities from Carex aquatilis grown in University of Washington, Seatle, WA, United States - 4-21-26 metaG | ecosystem: Host-associated > Plants > Roots > Rhizosphere... | reverse complement strand
CGGTGGATGCCTTGACTCTAATAAGCGATGAAGGACGTAGTAAAGCTGCGATAAGCTTCGGGGAGGTGCCAAACAACCTTTGATCCGGAGATGTCCGAATGGGGAAACCCAGCCGATTTTATCGGCTATTGTATAAATTATATACATTGCTCACCCAGGGAAGTAAAACATTTCAGTACCTGGAGGAATAGAAAACAATGTCGCGCAAGCGATCACATTTCCTTAGTAGCGGCGAGCGAAAAGGAAACAGCCCAAACCGATCACAAACTTTGTATGTAAATTTTTTATTGAATATTGGAATAGCGCGACTACGTAGCTTCCGCCACCTCGAGGTGGAATGCTCACCAGGGAGTCGCGACGCGATTTTCGATCGTCGGCAGGCGAGAGAAAATTATTCCAGAAAGGCGGAGAGCGTAGTTTGCAGCTTTCCCCTTTCCGGGAGCAGACACACGTGTGTCTGCTCCCGTCCATTATTCAGTACGAAATTTGTATGCAGTGTTTGTGATCGGTGTAGTAAGGTCAAAACGTCATTTATTTATAGATGAAAAAAGTTATAAAATATTTTGTTAGCAGAATCTGCTGGGAAGCAGAACCCTAGGGGGTAATAGTCCCGTAAGCGAAAATAAAATATCTTTTTTGTTTTGATTCTTGAGTACCTCAGGACACGAAAAGCTTGAGGGAACCTGCCGGAACTAACCGGTAAGGCTAAATATTGTTAGAGATCGATAGTGAACTAGTACCGTGAGGGAAAGGTGAAAAGCAGCCCGGTGAGGGCAGTGAAATAGACCTGAAACCGTATGCCTACAAGGAGTCGGAGCGGGCAGCACATTGCATGTGATGTCTCAGCGAAAACTTTTGATAAAACTATAATTCAAAATTTACATTTTGAATTATTTTGCGTGTCAAAATTTTACGTTTGAAATATCGTGTATAGTGTGCTGTCCGTCACGGCGTGCCTATTGAAGAATGAGCCAACGAGTTGATGTGTGAAGCAGGCTAAGCCCTTTACCGGGTGGAGCCATAGGGAAACCGAGTATGAATAGTGCGTTTGTTTTACACATCAGACCCGAAGCCAGAGCGAGCTTATCTTGAGCAGGGTGAACCTTTGAGAAATCAGAGGGGAGGCCCGAACCGTTTAGCCGTGCAATACTATCGGATGACTTGAGATAAGAAGTGAAAAGCTAATCGAGCCTGGTAATAGCTGGTTCTCTCCGAAATAGCTCTAGGGTTAGCGTTGAATGTACCTTCCGGGGGTAGAGCACTGGAAGGTCTTGACAGGTAGAAATACCGCAAGACCTATCAAACTCCGAATACCGGAAATAAATTGTTCAGCAGTGAGACTGTGGAGGCTAAGCCCCATGGTCAAAAGGGAAACAGCCCGCATCCATATTTAAGGTCCCTAAATCTATGTTCAGTACACTAAAGGTGGTAATTTTTCTCAGACAGTAAGGAGGTTGGCTTAGAGGCAGCCATCCTTTAAAGATAGCGTAACAGCTCACTTACTAAGAGATTTTGCGCCGCAGATAATCGGGGTTAAACATAGTACCGAAACTTGGGAATATAATCGTCTTCGGACGATTAGATTGGTAGGAGAGTATTCAACTCTGCAATGAAGCCAAAGGGGTGACCCATGGTGGAGCGTGTTGAAGTAAGAATGTTGGCACAAGTAACCACAATGCGGGTGAGAACCCCGCACACCGAAAAACCGAGGTTTCCTTTGCGATGACAATCAGCGAAGGGTTAGTCGGGCCTAAGGCAATGGCGAAAGCCGCAGCCGATGGACACATGGTTAATATTCCATGACTTGTATATGTTGCGATGGGAGGACGAAGTTTAGTATGGCGCGCGCATTATTGGATTTGCGCTCGTGTCATGATTGCGATCTCTTGGTAAATCCGGAGACTTCCTTAAATGGTATGCGAAAGTGAAGCGAAAATTCTGCGGTTCGCCGTGGAAAATACGTCAAAGCAAGCTTCCGAGAAAATTCTCTAAGCATAAATATGTACAAACCGTACCGCAAACCGACACAGGTGGTTAGCTCGAGTAGAGTAAGGTGAACGAGTGATAGATCTTCAAGGAACTCGGCAAAATAGCAGCCGTAAGTTAGCGATAAGGCTCGCCCTTCGCAAGAAGGGTAGCATCAAAAGCATCACTGCCAACTGTTTATCAAAAACACAGCTCCCTGCGAAGTCGCAAGACGATGTATAGGGGGTGACACTTGACCAATGCCAGAAGGTCAACCAACGACGTTGTATGTCGCAAGATATATGGTGAGTGTTGTAAGCCCTGGTGAATGTCGGCCGTAACTATAACGGTCCTAAGGTTCTGAAACTTTCGCAAGAAAGTTTCAGAAGGACTGGGACTGTTACAATGTATCGGCCTTGATAACGAAGTGATGATTAATTACACAAAAAGTTACCTCATGCATAGTAATATGTATGTAGTCCAAACATGGTTAACAAGAGACCAACGCCATGCGTCCTAATAAAATTTAAAAAATTTTATGGACGAAGATAGAGTCCAACGTTTGAGGAATGGTTGAGCGAAATTCCTTGTCTGGTAAGTTCAGACGCGCTTGAATAGTGTAATGAGTGGTGAACTGTCTCGAAGATCAACTCGGTGAAAATGCAATACCGGTGAAGATGCCGGTTACCTGCAGTTAGACGAAAAGACCCTAGAAGCTTTACTACAGCTTGATATTGAGTATATGTTTTAGATGCGTAGCGTAGACGGGAGGATTTGAAGTTTTTCTTTCGGGGAAGATGGATCCGCAAGTGAAATACCGTTCTTTTTGAATATATATTCTAATCTTTGAGGCAAAAACTCATAGAGACATTATCTGGCGGGTAGTTTTAGTGGGGCGCTATCCTCCTAAAAAGTAACGGAGGAGTCTATTAAGGTCGGCTAGGCGCGAATGGAAACCGTGCCGATAGCATATTGGCAAATGCCGGCTTGACTGCAAGACGTAAGTGTCGAGCAGGTGCGAAAGCAGAGCAAAGTGAACCGAAGGTACGTGTTAGACGCGGCCCGGGATTATCTGACAAAAGCTACTCTAGGGATAACAGGCTAGTTCCGCCTAAGAGTTCAAATCGACGGCGGAGTTCGGCACCTCGATGTCGGCTCATCTTATCCTGGGGGTGGAGAAGCTCCCAAGGGTTTGGCTGTTCGCCAATTAAAAAGATACGCGAGCTGGGTTCAAACCGTTCAGATGACAAAATATTATTTGTCGTATGGACAGTTTGAATCCCATGAGGAATTGTTATATATAAACTAGAAATTTTTTCGTTTAAAAAACTCAATGACAAAGTGAGTAATTTTGTCGTGAGTATACAAGAAAGAAGACACGATCAAATCACGGCGGTCTCATATTTTAAAAATATGATGATTAAGTTGATTAGTATCGGTGGAGGCCATGCAAATGGTTAATACCGAGGGAAATTTATTTTTTTAATAAATGCCCGTAGAGACTAAACATCAACAGTCCGAACTTTTGCAAAACAAAAGTTTTCGGATGAAGCTATAGTCCAATGCACAGAGTAATTTGTGATAACATGCGTGAGACAGGTTGGTCTCCTATCTACTGCAGGCGTAGAATTTTGATGGGATTTGACTTTAGTACGAGAGGACCAAGTTGAACGTACCTCTGGTCTATCTGCTGTTCCTGCCAAGGGCAACGCAGAGTAGCTATGTACGGAACGGATAAACTCTGAAAGCATCTAAGAGTGAAGCCGTCCCAAAGATTAGAATTCAATTGAGGACCCTGGGAGATGACCAGGTGATAGGTTGCAGCTGTAAGCCGAGTAATCGGTTCAGGCGAGCAATACTAATTATCCGATTCTTATTAGGAAATTTAAAAAGACACAGTCGCATGTTTTAACCTGTTATGTGAAATTAATTCAAAAAGTATTTTGAAGTTATTTCGCATGGTTTTATTGAAAGTTTAGTTCTGGTGCTTTGTCGCGGGTGTCACACCTGATCTCATTCCGAACTCAGCAGTTAAGCCCCGTTGAGGCGATGATACTCTCTCTGAAGGGGAAAGTAGCTAGGCGCCGGAACTAAGTTTTTAATAACTACAAAAACTCCCAATAATGGGAGTTTTTTGATATAATCTAAATTAGTTGAATTTAACTTTATAACTTTCAACTTTATAACTTTATACTCATGAGTTGGGCACAACAAAGAAAAGCAACCTATACGCTATCATTTGTAACGATCATAGTAATAATCCTGATTATTATATTTTTTACTTTTTTCAATAAAAAAGCTACATGTTCTGATAGCGTGCAGAATCAAGGCGAGACGGGAATAGATTGCGGGGGACCATGCAGCATGCTCTGCAGAGCTGACTATACAAGCCCGACAGTCTTGTGGGTCAGATGGGCAAAGATATTAAAATCCGGCACATATAATCTTTTAGCATATGCCGAAAATCCAAATATTGGTGTCGGTGCAAGTAATGTCCCGTATACATTCAAAATATATGACAAAGATAATATCTTGCTTTACACTAAGACGGGAAGTGCTTCCATACCGGCAAATAATAATTTTGTCGTGTTTGAAAGTGGCATTGATGTGCATGACAAAGTTCCTGCGCGAGTTGATTTTCAATTTTCAAACCAGTATGCTTGGCAAAAAGTCGCCAATCTCGAACAGTATATTACGGTAGCCTCAAAAACAGTATCAAATGAAAGCACGAGCCCAAAAGTTTTTGCAACACTAAAAAATAGCAGCTTGAACCAAATAAATAATATCCAGTCGGTGGCAATACTGTATGATCAAGATGGCAATGCGATCGCTTTTTCAAAGACATTGACTGATGGAATAGCGTCTGGCAGTACCGCAGACATCGTCTTCACATGGCCGGAGATCTTCTCAAATCAGGTCCAAAAGATAGATATCGTATCCCAAGTCTTAGCACAATAATATGCCTTTCGAGAAAAGAAATAACATTCTGTCGAGAGTATTTCCTATTTTTTCCGATATAACCGTGGATTGGATCATGCTTTCTTCAGTCCTTGTGATCTCGTTTTTGGGACTTTTGACCATGACCTCGTTCAATGGAGATGATACGTATTTGGTCAAACAAGTCTCATGGCTTTTCATATCAGTATTTGTTTTTTTCTTCCTGAGTACGCTCGATTACGGCTTTTTAAAGAAGACAAAAGTGGTCGCATGGATCTTCGTCGTTTCCATAGCATTACTTTCAACGCTCTATGTTGTTGGTCACATCGCAAAGGGAGCTCAAAAATGGTTTGCGATCGGCGGTCTCTCATTCCAGCCATCCGATCCGATCAAGCTTGGACTTATCATACTTCTCGCAAAATATTTCTCGAGACGCCACGTGGAGATCGCAAACATACGCCATATCCTTGTCTCTGGTTTTTATGCATTTGTCATATTTGCACTCATCTTTTTTCAGCCGGATTTTGGTTCCGCACTTATCGTCTTTTTTATTTGGCTCGGCATGATCTTGGTATCAGGAGTTTCCAAAAAACATCTGTTTACAGTATTTCTCCTCGGTCTGACCGCATTTTCAGGACTTTGGGTATATGGTCTCAAGGATTACCAAAAACAAAGAGTGATCAATTTCATACATCCACTTGCTGATATCCAAGGATCAGGATATAACGCATATCAAGCAACGATCGCGATCGGCTCAGGCCAGATCTTTGGGAAAGGAATCGGTTATGGAACTCAGTCAAAGCTGAAATTCTTGCCGGAATACAAGACTGATTTTATCTTTGCTGCCTATGCTGAAGAATGGGGTCTTGTCGGTGTCGGTATACTATTTTTATTTTTTGGGATATTCATATGGAGGATCATATATAATGCGTATTATGGAGCGACTAATTTTGAGATCCTCCTTGGTCTCGGACTTGCGATCATGTTCATCAGTCATTTCGTCGTGAATGTCGGTATGTGTCTTGGACTTATGCCTGTGACCGGTATTAATTTTCCTTTCATGAGCTATGGTGGGACGAACCTGCTTTCATCTTTTGTTGGACTTGGGATACTTATGGGTATGAGCAAATATAAGCGCAGCGCTCACAAAGATACTGTAAAGAATGAATTTTTGGGATTATAAAAAAACAACGAGGGATTCTGCGAAGCAGAATCCCTCGTTGTTTTTTATTGTTTGATGTAACTATCGAAAAGCGAAAAAAATTGCCAAGGCGAAACAAATGATCATCACGATGATCATGACACTATTTGCTCCAGACTCATCCTTTGCAATGCCTTTTTTTATGATCCATCCAGTCAAGCCGGATGATGCAGAAGTTCTGCTCGCATTTTGAGCATATGATCGATTAAAATCTTTTTCTTCGTTGAATTCTACTGATGACATAAAGCTATTTTATCATACTTTCTTTATAAAGTGCGACAGTCTTCTCGATCATTTCATGCATGCTGAATTCTTGGTCAACTTTTTTCTTCAGTTCATGCCCGAATTCCTTGGCTTTTTGAGGATTTTCTGTGAGATATTCAAGAGCTCTCTGTATCTCATCAGAACTTTTTGAACGTATGAGTATTCCCGTTAATTCATTTTCTATGATCTCGGGTATGCCACCAACATTGCTTGCAATGACTGGCAATGATGCCACTCCTGCCTCAAGAAGAGTATAGGGAAGGGCTTCAGTGATAGAAGTAAGAGTAAAGATATTGAATGCTTTCAAGAATGATGATGCCATCTCGACTCTTCCAACAAGAAATACTTTATCTGAAAGGTTCAATTTGTTTATAAGATTTTCAAGGTTCGTCCTTTCTTCGCCATCACCGATAATGACAAAAATACAATTTTCCAATCCCATGACTGCTTGTATCGCATAATTCAAACCTTTTGTTCTATGAAGTTCTGATATTGTGCCGATCCAAGTCGGGTTCTTTGAAACAGCTTCTTGTATGCTCGGATTTTTTTCCGCAATTTTTGCTATCAAAAATTCTCTTGCTGATCCCACATCTTTCAATTCGATTGGTCGCAGTCCATTTCGGATGACGATCATTTTTTTGTTCCACGGCGATCCGATCTGGTCTTTTGTGACCTCTGATACTGCTATTGTCGTATGTGAAAGCAAGATGGTGAGGATGTGGAAAATTCTCGCAAGCACTTTCTGCCATCGCGGACGATTCTCATTGAATGCCCAGCCGTGTCCGGTAAATATAATTTTTTTAACACCGGTCAGTCGTGCGGCAAGGGCGCCTGATCCTCCCATCTGCGAGCTGTTGAGATGGACGATATCCGGTCTCTCTCTCCAAAAGATGCCGATGAGCGAGAACCCAAGCAAAAATACCTTGAGCATATTGATATCTCTCTGGGAGTGTTTCAATAGAACTGTTCTTATTCCAGCCTGATCAAGCCTCTTTTTTAACTCACCGTCTCCACCCAAGAGCACACTGACAGCAAATTCTTCTTTCGGCAGATTGGTAGCTATATCATAGACGTATTTTTGAGCTCCACCAAAAGGTTGTGATTTAGTTATACAAATGAAGATTTTTTTCTTTTGCTCAGCCATAAGCTTCCATTATATAGAAAAAATGCTATAATTTCCACACTTTTAATTATGGTTATTTTTAGCAAAAAAGAGCCTTTTCTCCTGCTTATCGGCGATATATTCATATTCGCTCTGTCTTTGATGTTTGCTCTTTTTGTAAGAGGTATTGATGATAGTTTTTGGGCTACATATCTCCTGCATTTAGCGCCATTTTCCATCATATTTGTCGCATGGATACTCGTGTTCTTTATTGCAGGCCTCTATGACAAATACACTACTATATTGAAGGACAAGATCTCCTCGACGATATTCAATGCTCAGCTCGCAAATAGCTTTATCGCGATCGCATTCTTTTATCTTATCCCGTATTTCGGCATTACTCCAAAAACGATCCTTTTCATTGATCTCGTGATCTCTTTCTTCCTTATATATATGTGGAGGATCTATAGTCACAGACTTTTTGGTTTGAAGAGGAAAGAACCGGCGATCATTGTCGGCAGCGGGGAAGATATGAAAGTGCTTGAAAAGGAAGTCAATGAAAATCCGCGATCTGAACTCCAATTCGTATCATCAATAGATCTGGATAAAGTGAAAGGTATCGATTTTGTCCGTGAGATCGCAGACAGAGTATATGCGGAGCACATCGGTATCATTGTTGTTGATCTGAAAGACGAGCGAGTGGAACCTGTTTTGCCCCATCTGTATAATCTGATCTTTTCTGGAGTGAAGTTTGTCGATATGTATAAAATATATGAGGATGTCTTTGATCGGGAACCACTTTCTCTTGTCAGATACAATTGGTTCTTGGAAAATCTCTCCTTTTCGCCAAAATTCACCTACGATGTGCTCAAACGTCTCATGGATATTGTCATTGCATTACCTTTCGGGATCCTTTCACTCGTTTTTTATCCATTCGTATATATTGCGATAAAGCTTGATGATGGCGGTCCGATCTTTATTTCACAAGAGCGCATTGGTCAGAATGGAAAAATGATCGTGGCATATAAATTCCGTTCAATGTCTCGCAATGAGGTTGATCTGAACAAGGGAATCGAGAACAACAAGATCACGCGCGTGGGCGAATTTTTGAGAAGAAGCAGGATTGATGAACTCCCACAGATTTGGGCGGTCATCGGCGGCAGCTTGTCGCTTATTGGTCCTCGTCCCGAGTTGCCGACAGGTGTCACATTGTATGAAAAAGAAATTCCATATTATGGTATTCGTCACTTGATCAAGCCGGGACTTTCTGGTTGGGCGCAGATCTATCATGATAATCATCCGCACCATGGTTTTGGTTTGGAGCAAACCAAGGAAAAATTATCGTACGATCTGTACTACCTGAAAAACCGTTCATTCATGCTTGATATGCAGATCGGTCTGAAGACAATTAAAAAGTTATTATCTATAGCGGGGAAATAAAAATAATTCATATGAAAGAAAAAGTCATTGTCACCGGGGGAGCGGGATTTATAGGATCGTATATCACGAGGAAGCTTATTGATCTCGGGTACGAGGTTTTTGTTATAGACAATCTATATTCTGGAAAAGTGGAAAATGTCCATTCTCAAGCGAAGTTTTTCAATATGGACGTCAGGAATTTGAAAGACATTGAGCCGATCTTCAAGGGTGCAATATATGTATTCCATCTTGCCGCGATCCCATCTGTCCAGTATTCAATAGAGAATCCGCAAGAGACAAATGACATAAATGTCGGTGGAACGCTGAACGTCCTTACTGCAGCAAAGAATGCCGGAGTGAAAAGGGTCATATATTCTGCGTCATGTTCGGTCTATGGCGATGCAGAAAAACTGCCGATAACCGAATCCGAATTGCCAAAACCAAAAAGTCCATATGCGCTCCAAAAATATATCGGAGAGCTTTACTGCAAAATGTTCTCGGAGATCTATGGTTTGGAAACAGTATGTCCAAGGTATTTTAACGTATATGGCGTCGGACAGCCATCGACTGGTGCATATGCTTCCGTCATAGCAAAGTTCATCGATCTGAAAAAACAGAATAAACCGCTTACGATAATCGGTGATGGAAATCAGACAAGGGATTTTGTGAACGTTGAAGATGTCGCGGAAGCAAATATTTCGGCGGCAAAAAGTGACAAGGTTGGCAGGGGAGAATCTATAAATATTGGTACGGGCAAAAAATATTCCGTCAACGAGATTGCAAAAATAATCGGCGGTCCAGTAACAAATTTACCGCCACGAATTGAGCCAAAAGACTCCTTAGCCGATATCACTTTGGCACGGTCTTTGCTTGGTTGGAAGCCAAAAGTGACACTCGAGGATGGCTTAAAAGAAGTATTGCAAAATAGCTAAAAATCGATATACTAGCCTGTATTATGATTAAAAGAAGATTTTGGGCGGTAGTGCTTATTCTCATCTCATTTGTGGTGGGATATTTTGTTTATACGACAGAAAAGAATCCTTCATCGCATTTTAAATTCAAGCTTGGTCTTGATCTTGATGGCGGAACAGAGCTTGTCTACAAGCCGGATCTTTCCAAAGCTTCAACAACGATCTCAGACGTTTCAGGTTCAATGAGCATTCTTCGCGATGTCATCGAAAGAAGAGTAAATACATTTGGCGTATCGGAACCGATCGTTCGTGTTGAACGAGTTGGTTTTACCGGTGCTTCTGATGAAGAGCAGCTTACCGTAGATCTTCCAGGAGTTACGAACATTGATCAGGCAGTTGCCATGATCGGTGCCACGCCAACACTCGATTTCAGACTTCTTGCAAAAGGGAATGAAAATCTTACGAGCGATCAGCTTCAGGCAAAGATCGCATCAAGCGGGGTCAGCAGTGTTTTTGAAGAAACCGGTTTGACCGGAGAATTCCTCAAGACCTCATCACTTCAGTTTGACCAGACAACAGGTGAGCCGATGGTCTCTCTTCAATTCAATTCACAAGGAAGCGATCTGTTTGCAAAGATCACAAGAGAGAATGTCGGCAGAAGACTTGCAATATTCCTCGATGGTTATATGGAATCAATGCCAAACATCAAAGAAGAGATCGATGGTGGAAACGCAGTTATCTCCGGAGGATTTAGCGGAAGCAGCGGTATCAAAGATGCGAAAAGCTTGGTGGATAATCTCAATCTTGGTGCACTTCCTATTCCGATTCAGCTTATCTCCACACAGACGATTGGCGCATCGCTCGGTCATGATGCCGTTGCCGCTTCAGCAAAAGCCGGTATTCTTGCATTTATTATCATTGCACTTTTCTTGATACTGATCTATCGATTACCGGGACTTCTCGCGGTTATCGCACTTTCTATTTATACAGTCATCAACTTGGCATTATTTAAATTGATTCCAGTCACACTTACTGCCGCAGGCATCGCCGCATTTATTCTTTCTGTCGGTATGGCAGTCGATGCGAACATCCTCATTTTTGAGAGAATGAAAGAAGAATTCAGGAGGGGACGAGAGATCGGTGATGCAGTGTCCGAAGGTTTTCATAGAGCATGGACATCGATCAGAGACTCAAACACATCAAGCATGATCACTGCTGTTATTCTCTATATGTTCTCAAGCACGTCAGTCGTGAAAGGTTTTGCGCTCGTCTTCTTTATCGGTGTTGCGATATCTATGTTTACTGCGATCACGGCATCACGAACACTGCTTTTGGCAATAAAGCACGATCACGCAGGAAAATTCCTGAAATGGCTTTTTGGCGGACAGATTAAAAGCACTAACAGCACAGAGCTGAAAAACAATAAATAATATGTTTATCGTAAAACACAGAAGAATATTTTATATCTTTTCGCTCGTGCTTGTCATCGCATCGCTTGCAGCTTTGTCCATGTGGGGCTTGTCGTACAGTATAGATTTCAAGGGGGGATCATCAGTGCAATTTCAGTATTCAAGATCCAGACCTGATATAAATACCGTAAGATCAGAAATTGATTCACTTTCATTCAGTCCGACAATAAAAGGAGCATATACGCTTGTTCCAAACGGTACAAATACCTATGTGCTTGACCTTCGAACGATCACTGATGCAGAACGTTCAGCTTTGAGCGCAATTTTATCAAGCGATGCCTCAAACACCGCAGAAATAACACAGTTCAGCTCTATCGGTCCAGTGCTCGGACAACAAGCCGCTCAGAAATCACTCATGGCAATAGTTCTCGTTATTTTGTGCATCGTTTTATTTATCACTTTCGCATTCAGAAAAGTTTCAGAACCGGTCTCATCATGGAAATATGGCACAGTTTCGATCATTGCGCTTTGCCACGATATCATCATTCCAACAGGAACATTTATCGTGCTCAATCATTATTTGCACGGATACGAGATCGATACACTTTTCGTCACTGCAATTTTGGTTATTCTTGGTTTCTCAATCCACGATACAATCGTTGTCTTCGATAGAGTCAGAGAAAATTTGAGAAATAATTCTGGAAGCAAAAACAAGAAAACTTTTGAGGAAACAGTTGGGGAGTCCATTTCACAGACATTTATCAGATCCATTAACACGTCTCTTACCACACTTCTCGCTGTGCTCGTTGTGTACCTCATCGGTCCAGTTGCGACGAAGCATTTCGCTCTCGCGCTTCTTGTCGGTATCTTCTTTGGAACATACTCATCAATCTTTATCGGTTCAAATTTGCTTGTGACTCTTCAGAAGTTTCAGGAGAAGAAAACTGTTTCAAAGAAATAAATAGTGGTCTAAAAATGAAACAAAATTAGGGTGTCCGCTTTGCGGACACCCTAATTTTGTGGAAAAATCAAAAAAAGACTGAAAAACTAAGGCTAAAATTAAACGTGGATAAACTGTAGATAGAAAACCCATTTTAGCCTTATTTTCCTTGACTTTATATCATCCATAAGTATAATAGCAGAGCTGTCCATTAGGGCAGTGTTTTGTTCATTGATAATAAAATAAGTACAAGATTTAAAGATATATCATCTTTTACATGAGGATGATATATGAGAATTGTGCGAGTCTAGATCAAAGTTGCTGACGAATCAGTGACCGTATATCCTGCTCCGTTGTTACGTTTAATAATGCGTAAAAAATGGCAGGACTCTAAAAAATCAAGAAAATATAAATTAAGAAATGAATAATATTGTTTTTTATTTTGTTCCGTTTCTGAAACAATTACTTTTAAAGTAATTTATTTTAGAGTTTGATCCTAGCTCAGGATGAACGCTGGCGGCGTGGATAGGGCATGCAAGTCAAGGGGTCCGCAAGGACACCGGCAGACGACATAGTATAAAATAGGTAACGACCCCAAAAGTCAGGAATAGCTCGTCGAAAGACGGGGTAATACTTGATGGTCTGCATTTTCGCAAGAAGGTGCAGTAAAGATTTATCGCTTTTGGATCGGCCTGTTCGGTATCAGCTAGTTGGTAGGGTAATGGCCTACCAAGGCAATGACGCCTAGGGGAGGTGAGAGCCTGACCCCCATGGATGGGACTGAGACACGGCCCATACACCTACGGGTGGCTGCAGTCGAGAATATTTGACAATGGAGGAAACTCTGATCAAGCGACGCCGCGTGGAGGATGAAGTCCTTAGGGACGTAAACTCCTTTTGTAGACTAATAAGTTTTGAATGGTCTAAGAATAAGAGGTTGCTAAACTCGTGCCAGCAGCAGCGGTAATACGAGTGCCTCAAGCGTTATCCGGAATTATTGGGCGTAAAGGGTATGTAGGTGGTTTTGTTAGTCTTCTGTTAAATCTCTCGGCTTAACCGAGAGCCTGCAGGAGAAACGGCAAGACTTTAGAGTATGCGAGGGGTCTGTGGAACTCTAGGTGTAGCAGTGAAATGCGTTGATATCTAGGGGAACACCAAAAGCGAAAGCAGCAGACTGGAGCATTACTGACACTGAAATACGAAAGCGTGGGTAGCGAATGGGATTAGATACCCCAGTAGTCCACGCCCTAAACGATGTTCTCTAGGTTTTCGGAGTATCGACCCTCTGAGAGCCACAGCTAACGCGTTAAGAGAACCGCCTGGGTAGTACGACCGCAAGGTTAAAACTCAAAGGAATAGACGGGGACTTGCACAAGCAGAGGATCATGTGGTTTAATTCGACGGTAAACGAAGAACCTTACCAGGGTTTGAAACCTGATTGAAGTTAGGTAGAAACATTTAACGTCTCACAAGGACAGTCAGGCAGGTGATGCATGGCCGTCGTCAGTTCGTGGTTTGAATTGTTCCCTTAAGTGGGGTAACGAACGCAACCCTCGTTGTCTGTTATAAATGTCAGACGAGACTGCCCAGCCTTTTGGATACGAAGCATACGCTTCGCGTACAAGAGGCTGGGAGGAAGGCGAGGATGACGCCAGGTCAGCATGTCCCTTTGATACCCTGGGCTACACACGTGATACAATGGATATTACAACAGGATGCGACGCAGTAATGCTGAGCTAATCCTTAGAAAGATATCCTAAGTTCGGATTGGGGTCTGCAACTCGACCCCATGAAGCTGGATTTGCTAGTAATCACAGGTCAGCCATACTGTGGTGAATACGTTCTCAAGTCTTGTACTCACCGCCCGTCAACTCAAGGGAGCCAGGAATACCCGAAACCAGCGCTTGTCGCTGTCTACGGTAAGTTTGGTGACAGGGAGTAAGTCGTAACAAGGCACGGCTAGCGGAAGCTGGTCGTGGAATTTTTCAAATCGAACACGCTATCGTCTGGAAGTTTCCAGATAGATGCTGATCGGTCGGTTTTCAATGCCTCAATTGAGCATTGAAAAGGTTGTGTGTTACTTAATAACATACTATACAGTGGGAAAGACTACACAAAGGCCATCTTCGGATGGACTAGGAAACGGAACAAAATAAAGAACAATATATTATAAAAATAACCGCATAATGCGGTTATTTTTATTTATACATATTTTTCTAAAATTGACTTTTATGTTTATATGTGCTATTTTTTCTCCAAGGCACTTTAAAGTTTCAGGAAAGGCAAGGATTATCATGGATGTGTCAAAAGGTTTCCCAGGTTGTCTTGGCAGCAAGCCAAAAAAGTGGGATCTTTGGGACGCTTGCTATATCGTTCTCGTGTTCGCATTTTTTATCTGGGGCGCATTTTTCCGATGATCCTTCACCCCATGCCGCTTCATTCCTTTGGGAGGGGGCGGTTTTTTTATTGAATTTTACATATACTTGACTTTTATATTCAAATATGCTACTCTTGAAAATAAGATTGTTCTCGACAACACACACCAATATCACGACGGAGGACAGTATGCACAATTACATCGGGTTGAACAAGAAAAGTAACAAGGAGATCGTCAAGGATTTTTTGATCGATTCCACGTTCCTTTTGCGTTCAAAATGGGGAATGGCTTTCATGGTACTGAACCTGCTGTTTGCGATTGCGGTTCTGTACTATTGTAAAGCTTTGCCTTTCCAATGCCAGTGAAGAAAATTTTTGTTCAAGCGCCCCTTTCCCCCGGGGTGCTTTTTTATTGTATTTTTGATCTTTTTTTGCTATATTTCGGTGTACTTACGTGATTAATTAAATGGTATTTATTGTGCGCGATTAGCTCAGGTGGTTAGAGCGCGTCACTGATAATGACGAGGTCCCAAGTTCGAGTCTTGGATCGCGCACAATGAATGCGATTGATGTGGTTAGAGCGGAGAAAAAGCTTCCGAGTCTCGCTTTTTCTCCTAATAATGATTCGGTCCCAAGTTCGAGTCTTGGATCGCGCACCACCCTTGTTAGCTGTATTAATTCTTTAATAATAGAAACGTCCCGGATGTTTTTCCGGGACGCGTTTTTCTAACTTTTGATTTATAGTATCCAACCATGAACATCATCATACACGTGGAGCTTTTGTCTTCTCACACCCTGTATGATTTCTGCCTCAGATTCATCAAAAACGAAGAACATGTCTTTTTGGGGAAATCCATGTTCTTTCCACCAGGTGGCGGCTTGGGGTTTTTGTTTCCCTAAGATCTCCAATGCTTTATGTTGGGGAACATTAAACCCATAACGATTTTCGGTTTTCCCCCCGCTGAGCGCACCTTTCTCTTCTCCCGAAAAACCGACTATCGGCTCGCATGGCAGGACAAGCCCAAACCATGATTTTCGAACCCAAAGAGGTGCTTCGCCGGCGGGAACTGCAGTGATTTTTACGGAACCCATTTTTTTGGTTTGTTTCACAGGAGTTTCTCCCAGATCGTTCTTTTAACTTCTTTCTCAATGGTACAGAAATTTTCAAAAAAAGTAAATCTTTGTTAGTATAGCGAAGAAATGGGCGCGTGGTGGAACTGGTATACACGTACGCTTCAGAAGCGTATTCCGTAAGGATTGGGAGTTCGAGTCTCCCCACGCCCACAGATAGTATTTAAGTACAAGTATCAAAGTAGGGCTTAAAGTCTATGTCTTTTAAATATGAAAATTCATCCGATGGTAAAGGTGAAGTGTGATTTGCCAAAATAATCTTCTTTGATACGATACAGTTGTATAAACATATTATTCACTTATGAATCCCAATGATTTAAACCAGCAATATAACCAGATAGCCGATACCTTCGAATCAGTAATTGAAGAAGGAAATAGAACAAGTAATAATGCTTTTCGGAAAACACTTCCAAATATAAACGGAAAAATAGTTTTGGATATGGGTTGTGGTGAAGGAACTGATTGTACTTTTTATATGAAAAGTGGTGCAAAATCTGTTACAGGGTTAGATGCTTCAAAAGAATTGTTAGCGAAAGCAAAAAAGAAGTATCCGGAGATTGATTTTCAGAATGGACTTTTTGAGAAGATGCCTTTTGAAAATGAAAAATTTGATTTTGTAT
>Ga0265338_10005622_pt1 | contig 16277 bp, 21 predicted proteins | sample 42126metaG_FD_193579 | JGI IMG/M metagenome (GOLD analysis project Ga0265338, IMG submission 193579) | Rhizosphere microbial communities from Carex aquatilis grown in University of Washington, Seatle, WA, United States - 4-21-26 metaG | ecosystem: Host-associated > Plants > Roots > Rhizosphere... | reverse complement strand
CACTTTTTGAATAACTAGAGCGACCACCACAGCTATAACCCCTACTATCCGTATTATAAGGGCAAGGACAATTCCCTCCATAACCAATTCGATCATTTTGAATGATGATACCCGAAAAATAAGTGCTAGGTTGACCATATAAGTCATCGATACGATTAAGATAATCTTGGAAATAGGTTTGCTCGCAGTCTGAGAGAGAAACCACACATGCCTTACCTATGTCATATGCAGCTTGCTTCCGGAATACTTTCGCATAGAGAGCTGGCCCGTACATAAAATTTACTACAGCAGTTGCCAAAAAAAGAATAATTATTGCAACCTGTTTCTGATTCATCCTTCTCAATATGTTCACTTCCAATTCTGTTTGAGATACTTTGATAGCGAGGCCTCCAGCTCATCCCCTTCAATCAATTTAACGTTATTCGCCCTTGCTGCTTCATAGGCTTCTTTCGTAAAACTCGACGTAGTAACAACCATGGCTCTGCCGCAGTTGTAGAGCGCTTTCGCCGTGTTGGCTTCTTGAACCGCGGCGATGCCCACACTGCCCGTATAGCGCTTCGCCTGAACCACCCACCGTTCGTTATCCATATTAACGACTAAGTCACATCCGGCGTCACCAGTTTTCCCAGTTTTTTGGACAGAGTAGCCCATCGCGCCATAGAGCGAAACAAGTAAATCCTCGAATGCAGAACCCGAAAGATCTGCAAATCTTCTTGGAGCCATACTGACACTGTCTCTCATGAAACGATCTTCTTTTGCGTCTATATAATATTTAAGAACAAAAGAAAAGTCGTCCCACTTCTCTGTAGATAAACGCATCCCTTTCTCGTTCAAAATCTTTCTAAAGCGTTCCATCTGTTCCCACGAAAAACTGTAACGGTCGTATTTCCATGACTGTATAGATTTCTTCTGTAAACCAAAGCTATCAATGAAGCTGGCCACGTCAGCTTCGAGGCTGTGCCTCTTCAAGTCATTAATAATGCTATCTAACTTCTCTTGTTTTACTTTCGATAAAAACCGAACAAAGTAACCGGCGGCGACACCGACAATTATCGCTATAAGACAGCTCCATCCGATCCACTCCCAAAAAACTGCCTTGTTTGTATAGTACAAGCCAAGCATCCCAAAAATATATAGACCCAAAAGTCCGGCCACAAAATCAAACACCGGATTATCGTCACGCCCCTGCCTCCGTCGGCGATATGCCATAGGATAATATTATCACACAGCCGCAGGCGAACCAACGAAAAGGCGAAACAATCTAGAAAATGTCCACTTAGGCTTTTGTCTTAACTCGAGAGGGGCACCGAAATAATCGACGATGAACTGCCACTTGTTTCTAGCATCCTTATACGCCAACATAGTCGTTAACTCCTCTTCTTGCGCGCCAGCCACAATTTCACGAGCTTCAAAACTTTGCTCGTTTTGCTCAAGAGCTTTTCTATTCATAAACCGAATAAGGTTTTCGTCTCTTTCTTCATAAAGAAGGATTCCTTCCGAAGGCTTCCCATCTCTTCCTGCACGCCCTACCTGTTGATAATAATCCTCGATGTTAGGCGGGATGGTGTAATGTATCACTCGGCGAATATCGGGTATATTAATTCCCATTCCAAAAGCTGAGGTAGCGATTAATATTTTTGATTCAGGCTCGATATTACCTGAAAAGCGATTATGAATTAGACGCTTATCTTCCGGCGTCCTCTGTGAATGATAAAATTCCACGTCAAACCAATTCTTTAGATAGTCACGAAGGACGTTCCCAAACTTAATTGTCGGAACAAAAATTATAGTTTTATCTTCCGGTGCTTTATCGAGAATGGCTTTAACTGTAGCTTCTTTTGTGAACACGCGGGAATTAATGTTAATTACCTCAAGACGGATCTCTGGGCGATAGAAGCCAGTGACGAATACTGTTGCATCCCCGATACCCATTGTTCTCATAATTTCTGCTTGGACTTTCTTAGATGCTGATGCCGTCAACACGATCGTGGGAATATTTCCAAGCTCACGACGCAATTCTCCCAAACGCGCATATCCCTGACGAAATGATCGTCCCCATTTTTCCACGCAGTGAGCTTCATCAATGACGAGCAAGTTATATTTTTTGAGAAGCGGATTATCTAAATTCATTTTATATTGATTGTACCCATTGAAAAATCGCTCTGGTGTCAGATATACGAATTTAAATAATCCCTGCCGAATCATAGATGTCCTAGTCTCAATCTCTGTTTTGCTGAGATCACTGCTTAGAAATGTCGCGGTAATACAACGTTTCTGAAGTTGTTCGACTTGATCCTTCATGAGGGATTTTAAAGGCGATATAACCAAAGTATCGCCATCAATTACTAATCCAGGCACTTGGAAGCATGCTGACTTTCCAGCACCAGTAGGCATCACGACAACAGTGTTTTTGCCCTCAAGAACGTTTTCAATAATCTGTTTTTGAGGATAACGAAAATCAAAACTGCCAGTGAGTAATCGTAACGCATGATTCAGATCGTAACCCCCAGGCAAGCCAATAAAAGTCTTGAGCTTGAGAATCATCAGGCGATAAAACTCGAGAAGTGTTTCGCTAAAATATTTTGCTTGTAACTCTACATGGCGCTGCATGTGGCAAGACCGACACAGAGTTATGAGATTTGATGGATCATCGGAGCCACCATATTGTCGAGGTAATATATGATGGATATTTATTGGATTTGCATAATCCGCCGGAAGCTCGAAGGCCTCCCCTTCAATTTGGATAACTTTTGCGTTCTCAACATAATGACATCGCTGACAGACGCTACCATCGCGAGCTTTAATAAGAGTACGGACATCCCCAGATATTACAGCCATTGGGATATATAATACTATAAAAGTATATATAAGTCAATATCTCTTGATTGCTCTTTCCTTTTGTAAATATTCTAAATAGTGAGGACGTCGCTACAGACCAACCGAGTTAGCTCCATATTCTGCTTGTGCTTGCGTGAACTTGTCATACTCTAGCTGTGCAATGAGACTACCTCGCGAAAAAGCGGAGTAAGACATGTACTGTTGGGCCGCTTTGGCTGCTTCGTCATTCCAATTGGCACCAGAATTATCCGCACCATAAACTGCCTGAGATTGCGTAAATTTATCGTGTACCAATTGAGCAGCCAAACCGTCATGAGAAAATGCTGTGTAGCTTAAGTAAGATTGCGCCGCTTTAATTGCCTCCGCGTTCCAGTCAGCGCCCGAATTATCCGCGCCATAAGTCGCATCGGCCTGTGAAAATTGGTCGTGTACCAATTGAGCAACTAATCCATCGTGAGAAAATGCTGTGTAGTTCAAATATTGTTGCGCGGCTCTAAGCGCATTTTGTTGGCTAACTGTCGCGCTTGATCCAGATGAAATATTTTGGCTGTTTGATTGCTGAACTTGAGTCGGCGGCGGACTAGTAACGGTGACTATTCCACTGCAAACCTGATTCACTGATTGGCTTCCCGAAACAATATACACACTTGCACCCTTCGTGCCCGCGGTCGAATACGTGAGCGACGTTGATTGTCCAGTGCCAGATAATCCGTCCGTTCCAGACCAGGTGTACGAGTAGCTGCCGGTTCCTCCGGAGGCCTGTACGGTCCAGATTCCCGTCTGGCCTGTGGTGAGAGTACTTTTCGTAGGAGAACATGTTGCCGAAATCGCCGGTGTCGGTGTTGGCTGAGGAGGAGCTGTTTGAGTCGTTTGATTTGATACGACCGCCTTGGTAACTGTTTTATTTGGCGTTTGCTGCGGTACGATGGTATCTAAAATAGTCGACGTGGTTACGGTGGTGGACGCCGAAGGAACTGTTGCGGAATCGGCCGCGACTTGCTGGTCGGAATTTGCTGCTGGTGGATTGCTTGTAGGGGTAGATGGGCTCGTAACACCAATCAAAATAAAGGAGACTATTATTGCGCCTCCAAAAAGAAATCCGGCTTCTCTTCGGGACCGCAGCTTCAATGATGAAGGCTTGCTCAAACCCACGATAAGACCGGCCATCGAAACCACCAAAAGAAGGAGAAATAGGTTGGACATTTCCTTATGGATTTAGTGTACTACTCCTCAGTGAAGTTGCAATGCGATTGGTTTGTCTCCGGTGACATCTCGACCAATCTTAAAGAGGAACCACGATCTAATGTAGATTCATCCTACACACCAATTTTCCTACACTCAACTCCTTCATTTCATATACACTAATATCCATAGGGCCAGGTGAGGCTGTGTGGGATAGTGTAGGAGAATTCTCAAATATCCCTATCCCCTCAAACAGGTTCTAACGTCGTACACTGAGGCACCCAGCGATTTGACTATTTTAATAAAGTGTTGTAATATATATCCCTAAGCTAATGCTTAGCTCTTCTCGCTTTGCGACAAGGGAAATCCAGTAACTTGAAAAGGAGACTCGCTATGAAACAGCGCGTCGGGACTGTCGAGGCCACAGCAACACGGCCAACACAGCGCAGAAAGTGGTTTGCAGACGAAGCCCCAACTCCGGGACAACTCAGGCAGTTTATGGGTCAAATTCCGACGGATGAGAATCCGAATGGTAACAATACCTCCACGAGACTTCAGAAGTATCTTCGCGGAGCTGCATTTGTCAGCGACACCCCACAGAGAGCCATTCCTCCCGCAGCTGAAGAAGCGGGAGCAGATGCGACTCGCGCTGCGGAAGTCGCCGCTGAGGAGTTGAATCTCGAACGTGCGGCCCAGGATCACTTTCCGGATCACGTGAATGAAATCATGTCGCTTGCCCAATTTGTTCGGGAATGCGGAATAGTTGCATTTGCTACTCCGAAAGACGATGGCAATGCCGCCCATATCATGAGGCGAGCAAGTAATGCTTTCTCTTGGCTAGCCAACGAGAGCTCCACTAGCCTTAAGGTCAAACTGCAGTGGATCAACTACAAACATCCAGTGCTGTACACGGAAGAAACCCGTATGCATTTCAGCCACTGGCAGAAGGTCATGAAGGGCCCTTATACCGAAGAGATCGCTACACAGCACCGTCTGAGTGGTTCTCTGGAAAATGCGGTGGATCGGCTCCTAGTGAGTTCGCACTATTGCTTCTATGACGAAACTCAGAACTACTTCTACACGAAGGCAGCGAGATACGGGCTCATCGACGATAATCGCTATGGGATGATCAAGAACCTCTACTCGGTCCTCAGAGAGCAAGCTTTCACTCTGGCAGCAGTCGGCGACACCACTCGCCTGGAGAAGATGAAGAGAATCCTTTGGTTCTTTTACAAAGGGTTTCCACCGGCCGATTTCGACGGAGAGACACTTACCCTTCTCTGCGGTTAAGCATTTATAAACGTAAAACTGCTTCACTCAAGCCCCCGTCCATACTTTTGTATGGGCTGGGGCTTCTTTTTTATCTAACTACAAGTTCGGGACATATACATCCCCTCCCCGCCTCTCAATCCTAGTTCTAACGTCCTCCACGATGCCACCCGGCGATTTTTAGATAGATTTTATAGGGCTTGCAGAAAGTACCCCTAACGGGAAATAGAACTTGTGAAGAGTCGTATAAATTTTATATACTCCCTATATGAATTCTTTCGAGACACCAGAAAAGACAGAACAAGAAAAGTTGCAACTTATCGAAGATGCCAAGTTGGGAGAGGGTAAGAAACTTGACCTGGCGTTACTTGCGCTAGGCGAAAAACCCGCAGCCCAACTCGGCAATTATGACGTCATCGAGTCTGATGAACACCGAGAACAATTATTAAATGAATTTTCTGAGGAGGTAGAGACTATAAGGACATTACTCGATTCTCTAGGGTGCGCCTATGACCTATTGAAAGAACTTCGAGATCGAGATGGGATTATGGGATATTCCTTCCTCGTCGCTCGCGATCAAGCCACTCTTTCGGAAGTGGTGGAAGCAGATACCAAGGGGGATGATAAGACTTTTGGTATATTAATGGGATATCCGAAGACAGCCATCGACGCATATCAAACAGAAAACGCCTTTGACTATTCACTAGAGTTATCAAAGGAAGAACTTCAAAATTTGGAAAGTGAAGGAGTGCTCCCATTCCTAGAATTTATGCCATCGAAACAGCACTGGGAAGAAGAATTGGCATCGGCCAGAAGAATAAGGGATGTAGTGAAGGAGAAAATTCCGCGGCTGTATGAGGAGCTCGAAAGAAAATCGAAATAGTTCAGATAGGAATCACGTCAAACAGGTTCTAACATCATATACTGAGGCACCCGGCGATTTTTAGATAGATTTTATGGGGCTTGCAGGTGATATCCCTAACGGGAAACAGAACCATTTATGGCCAACCTGAACCCTTTGCTATAATTATTTTATGAGGAAAATAATCGTGATGGAATTTCTGACGGTAGATGGCGTGATGGAAGCGCCTGAGGAATGGCAGTTCCCCTATTTGAGTGAGGATCTGGCTGAATTTAATAAGACCCGACTTCTTAGCCTCGATGCTTTATTGCTCGGGAAAGTGACTTATGAAATCTTTGCGTCATCTTGGCCATTGCGGACAAAAAATGAGTTTGGAATCGCAGACAAATTTAATAGGATGCCAAAATTTGTCATCTCTTCCGCGCTAGAAAAAACTGAATGGAACAATTCAAAGCTTATCAAAGATAACGTCGTAGTAGAATTATCTAAGATAAAATCGCAGGCCGGTGGAGATATTGGAATCGTCGGTAGTGCTACTCTAATTCAGTCATTGATACCACACGGACTCATTGATGAGTATCAATTTTTAGTTCATCCTATCGTTCTGGGAAAAGGGAAACATATTTTCGAAGCTGATAATCATATAAATTTGATGCTCACCCAAACAAAGCAGTTTAGTTCGGGTGTCGTGCTACTTGTGTATCAGCCACTTCCAGATAAATAATCCCACGCCCGGCATTATGGGCTAAGATAGGCTAGGGACATACATATCCCCTCCCCGCCTCTCGATCCTGGTTCTAACGTCCTCCACGATTCCACCCAGCGATGTTTTCCTTTAAAGACGCGTCATTTTATGAGGGCTAATTAGTTCTAACCTGGTAGTGTGGGACCGAGATCGAATAAAACCTGCTGATCAGATTTGATTATCCTTCACCTTCTGCAAGAAAGTTCTGATTTCAGTGATGGATGTACGTTGCGCATATCTGCCATATGATGGTTTAAAGATTTCTTTCTCAACCCCATCAATCGACACTTTTGTTTGCCTTCCCCATTTAAATGGACCTAAGAATGCATTCCAAACGGCTATCTGATGCCCTCCCAAATTTCCAGATATATAATATGGATTGGTGCCCGAGGCAAATGACATCGCTGAAAAAGGCTCTTTGCGTTCATACGTTAGACCAAACTCCCTAGCCAATCCTCCCATCTGTTTATATCTTAAAAATCTAGAATACCCCGCAAGAATAAATAGCAAGAACACTACGAACAGAAATAAAAGAGTTTCTGTCACGCTTAATGTAATCATAGAGTCATGATATCAAATCGAATGTAAACTAGGAATACAGCTATCCCCTCCCCACCTCTCAATCCTGGTTCTAACGTCCTCCACGATTCCACCCGGCTATGCTTCTCTTAAAAGACTTCTTATTTTATGAGGGCTAATTAGTTCTAACCTGGCAGTATGTGGCGATCCTCGAACAAAACTAATTCTTTTTAGGAGATGAAAGCTTGGTGACAATAAAACTGATTATTGCGAAAAATATACCCGCAAGAAGAAAGAAGGCCACACAAAGAGCTGCGAGATAATACAAGATTCCAAGGCTGGGATTACGAAGGATGCCACTTAACTGTATGTAAAGCGCAATTGAAATAGCACTCAAAACGCCGCTTCCTAAAATCATCAAAAACACTTTTACCGCGAATCCGACGCCCGATTTCGGAGTAGTTGTTTCTTCAGAGTTTTCCATAATTCAAGTATAGCAAATAGGTCATAACATTGTACATTAAGTCAGGCTTGGGATATGAACATCCCCTCCCCATCTCTTAATCCTGGTTCGAACATCCTCCACGATTCCACCCGGCAATGTTCTCCTTTAAAGACCTCTGATTCTACGAGGGCTAATTGGTTCTAACCTTGCAGTGTGGGACGAAGTTCGAACAAAATTAGCCAATATCTCCTATCACCACCTTTGGCTGATTATTTAACCCGTGAGCAATCATAAGACGTGTGTTGCCGCTCACGAGATGTAAAATTCCTTTGTTCCTTAAAATAGTCGGCGCTTCCATAACTCCCCCTTGTTTAAAGGCGCTAAGGAGGCCTCCAAAATCTCGTTTATCCTTTGGTGGTAATTCCCGATTATATTCTTCAGTAAGATGCTCGGCGTCTTCTATACGCCCCGCTCTCACGTTGTGAAATGAATCCGTATTTTCGAGCATGCTCCATTCCTCATCTGAGAGATCCGACAACGGGGCCCTCTCAAGAACACGAATAATACGGTCGATGTTCTCTTTGGTGGGTTCCTCTGATAAAAATTCTCTGATCGCTCGCTCAATTTCTCCCCGTTCATTTTCGAGATTGGGGCGAGCCCACTCCGGAGTTATCTCCATATTTTCTTGTATTTCATATTTTTCTCCCATGCTCATATTCTACCTTAAAAATTCCAGGCGAGCAGTGTGCGATTCAAATAAAGTTTTAGTGTAGGTTCATCCTACACGCCCAAACTCCTACATCAAAGACCTACATCGTTTATAGGACATGATCCATAAGGGCTACATTAGGCCGTGTAGGGTTGTGTAGGATAAAATCAGGAATATAGATATCCTCTCTTCCCTTAATCCTGGTTCTAACGTCCTCCACGATTCCACCCTACCCTAACAGGAATTAGAACCTCCTCTGTTCGATAAGGCCATGTACAGCTAATAGCTTCTCAAGCAATTTTTTGATATAGTCCGTCTATATATGAATACGAGAGAAACTAAATTCTCGTCGAGCGGGGCGGAAAGCACAGAGAATGCCCTCGTCGCGCATTTTGATGATTCAAGGATAACTCCCGACAGAAACCCAACTGTAGATGATTTCGAGCCGGTCTTGGACAATGAATCATTCCGGATACACTCGTTCGAGGAAAGCAAAAGAGCGTTCCTTTCCATTTTTGATCGCGAACAAATGGAAGAATTTCTGTCAGACCAAGAGCCGACTAAAGAGGCATATGCCTATTTGAAGCGCGTACGCCGCTTCGGCCAAGTATTGCGCGGAAATTATAAATTCTCTGACGCTGCACACGCTTCCCCAGAGAGATTTGCTAATTTCTTACGCCTGCTGGGAGATTACAACGATCGATACTGGTTGCCGGAGAAACAAAATCCATCAGCTCTCTTCGCCGAATTAAATTCACTCGGAGAAATAGAATATATCCTGAACGATGCTGGCGATCAAAATTGTGAGGTATACGCACACACAACACTAGATACTATAAAAAACCTCTTGGGTAAGCCAGAACTACCAACGGAAGATTTTCATAAATTGAGGAAGAATATCAGTTTGTTTATGAACGTCCTTGCGGTCGCGGGGGCAGAAGACTATCAAGGAGATATGCATTGGTTGTTTTCCTCAATAGCATCATTATCTCGCCGCCTGGGTGAGCAACACGACACGCTCGTCCAAGCAGGTTTACGCAATGAATTAGATTACCATGGCACCTATACCAAGGTGGATCCTGGAATCCGCGAAGAATTCGAACGGCTAGAACCATACATAGAAAAAGTGGCGGGAATCTAGCGGGAGGGGCAAGCCTCTATCTCCTCAAACAGGTTCTAACATCGTATACTGAGGCACCCAGCGATTTATAGATAGATTTTATGGAGCTAATGTTGCATACCCCTACCGGGAATATCATCAGCTATTCCTCATCTCCAAAATCCGGCAAGCGATCCCAGAAAAGCTTAAATATGCTTTTTTGAAATTCTGCGAATTCTTTATTTTCGATTATAAATGCTGAGTTGGAATTGTAATCGATAAATGCAACTTTATTTTCATAAATCAGCTGAGTTATACCGTGGCTAAAGATATTTAATGATGCTGGGATCACCTTCCATTGCTGATTTTGTCTAACACGGTCATTTCCCTTCGCAAGGTACTCATTTGAAATAATAGATCCTTTGGCGAACTTTGACTTCTCTTTCATGATAGAGCTGTAATTTCTTGGAAGATAATTAGAGCTTGTTGGATAAAGTTTTTTTATAGAACTGTATCGATAATAGTGGCTCCCCACCATAAGAGAGGTTGCGAAGTCTTCAAATACTCGCGCGATCCCGTTCTGCCCCTCAAAAAACTTAATGACGGGTTGCTTGCCCTTGGGCACATACATCCGCATGAGATCCGGTAGGGCACTATCAAATGTCTTCGAGGCCACATCGAACAGTTGTTTTAGTTTCTCCGGCGACTCCGCAGTATAAAGATGCCTTTTCTTTTTTATCACTTGCGAAATAATACCCCTCGCCTCCAAGACGGGAAGTAGCTTGTACAGGACGGGCCTATAAACCTTGGCTTTTTTTGCAATCGCCGAGATATTAGATGGCCCCAAATCAAGAAGCGCCAAATAAACCTTGGACTCGCTCTCGTCCAGGCCGACGTATTTAAGAAGCTCGGATCCCTTTATTGCCATAGAAAAAGTATAAAGTGTATTGATTTATTACACAAATCGAACAACTCTCAGCCCTTATAGTAGCTATAATAGTAAATAACCATTGATTTATCAGTACAAATTATACATTATAATATTTACAAAGTCAATATCTTATATTAAACTGTACCCAGAACGTTGAGTTCAAATATTGGATTGCCGGAGGACCTGGTGGAACCACTGTCCAACCACCAGCGCGAACCATTGACCTCGGAAGGGTCACTTGGCGAGGCGATCGTCCTGCCGGAAGGAGACCAGGTTGGAACCTGATCGGCTATGGCCGCTAGGCCCATAGCTTTTCGCGGCCCGTAAGCGAAAACTTCCGAATTCGGCCCCCGGAACGTAGCGGGCTAATAACCTGATACCCTCCTCTGGACCAAGCAGGCATACACATTCCACGCCCTCCCGGCGCCATGTGTATGCCTCCCTTCTTGAGCCGATGGGTGATGCCATATGTCGGCTCAAGAAGGGAGCGATCCCTTGTTCTTTACGAGGCTCGTACTGGCATCTTCACAATTGCGAGATGACTTGGTCACAACAACCAGAGAAAGGAGGTATAAGGATGGCGAACCTGCTTTGCCGCCTCGGGAACATCTTCTTGTTCCTTGCGGGCGTGGTAGCTGGCATTCTCTGGTCCGTTAATGCGGACTATGAGAAGAATCCGTTCTTTCAATTCGTCAACATAGAATATATGTTGGCAATTGGAATGATGGTGGCGCTGTCCGTTCTGCTGCGTAAAGCGGCGGCGCGGATAAGCTGACCAGCTTCCATTCGTCAATCTTCGGTCAAGGAGCCGAAGTTGCGGTAAAATCCTTCCGCGTAAAAGCATTGGTATCGGTGCCTGGAATAATATTCCGGGCCTCTATCAAAGCTCGTTCGCAATACAGCATGCGATCTTCGATAGGGGCCAGAATCCCCGAATAATTCTTTTCAAGGAGGCAATATGCGGAATGCTCTAATCGAGATCCTTCGGTTTTTGGGCTGGGTGGTGGGGGCTCTTCCCCGAGTAATCTGCGCGCTTGTCGGGTTTGTATTGATGGGCATTGGCGCCATCATACAGCTCGGCGATACCGTCGCGGGGAGTGAAGGACGCCCTACGTTCTTCCTCCAACTGGGTGAGCTGACCCAGCGCATCGGGCTTTCCCCATGGGATGCGGTGTTTATGTATTATGCACCCATGATCATCGGGATGTTGCTCGTTGCTTCCGTGGCTTTCACGGGAAATCGGCCGCGGATCACGCGGCGGTAGCACCCCTATCTGGAAGCCCCACCAGGATAAAAACGGGATAACTTCGGATGGCGTCCGAGAGAAGGGAGAAAGCGATACCGCAAAGCATGGTGCAAGCTTTATTGCACTAACACCGACCATAACATGGTCGGTTTCCTTTTATACTTGAGAAATCAAACAGGTTCTGACATCGTGGGCTAAGGCACCCGGCGATTTTTAGCTAGATTTTATGCGACTAATTTTGCGTTCCCCTAACGGGAAATAGAACCGCTCACCAGACGAACGGTACCAAACGATACTTCACTTTATGTTCGTATTCCGAATAGCCTGACAGATTTTTGACGAGAAATTTTTCTTCGTCAAGAATCCTCCATGCCATGACAGGCGCGAAGAGAACAATGGTAAGCAACCCCCACCATGAGCCGAGCGCAAGGGGTATGCCCACTATAAAGATGAGGCCACCCAGATACATTGGATGACGAACCCGAGCGTATGGTCCGCTTGATATGACCTTTTGATCGGCAGCGACCTCGATGGTCGCAGCGGTGAAACTATTCTCTTTGAATACGAAGAATATGATAAGGATCCCCGATGCCACAAAAATATCTCCGGCCATAACGATATACCACGGTACGGCGGACCATTCAAAACGATGATCCAGCCCGGGAATCACAATCACGACTGCGAATGCCAGATTAATGAAGAAATGGATGGCTTTTTGACTTTTCGTTTCTTCCTTATTGTTTACGCGTCGCGCCAAAAGTTTCGGGTCGTTTTTTATGAGATATATAAATACTGCCGATATCGAGATCATGAATACCGCAAGGTATAACCATGCCTGCCAGTAATGGAGTGTCCATGCCGGGAGGAATATCAAGGCCGAAACGGCGATGAATACGTACAGAAGTCCCGCAAGGGCTTTCATATTGAGATGCTTCATGCCTCAAGCTTAACACTTAAAGTAAATTAGGGAGGATCCCTCAGTATCGCGCGTCTGATTTGCTCCGCGTTTTTATGCGCGACCTGATCAGTTGTTTAATCAGTGCGACAGGGAGCTTTTCATTCAAGGGGAAATGGATGGCAGACTTGGTAGTTTTGTATTTGGCCAATTCTTTTTTGTGATCTTCGATTATCGGCGGGCGCAGATACAACCCGATATATCCCTTCATACTGGCAAACCAAGCTACGCGTCCCTTGTCGTAGCCAGGCATTCCATAACTGATGCCCTCAATGGCGGCTGGCGCAACTTCTTTTATTATCCTTCTCATCGCTCGAAGTCTAGCTCGCGCTTCTATTGGGGCTTTCGCGATGTAAGCGTCTACATTTTTTGATTTTTCCATCTATTTATTTTACCAAACTTCTCAAGCAGGTTCTGACATCGTATACTGAGGCACCCGGCGATTTTGAGATAGGTTTTATGGGGCTTGCAAAGGATGCCCCTAATGGAAAATAGAACTGCGTCCGTTTCTTCTTTACAACGCAAGTCGTTTGTAGCAAACTTTAGATAAGAATTCTTAAATTAATATACTAAGAAACATGGGAAGCCACTTCGAAAAACCAGAGGATCAGACAGATGGCGCGATGAATGAGCAGGGTGCGGACGGCAACGATATAGAAGGGAATAGGGATCTTCAAAAAGAATTCCACCTCCTCCAAGCAGAGAAAGGTGGAGCCGCAGCCATGGAATTTCTGAGAGATAACTACGATAGAAATCCTCGGTTTGTAGAAAGACAGGCCTTGCGGTTGTCGAGAGAAGTTATGAAACAATGGAATGAGGCGCTCATCCGCTCAAGCGCAGAAAATTTTCGAGCACAGCTGTATGTGGAATATAGGGAGCTTAGTGAACGCCAAAAAACTTTACGCGGGGGTGGGTTCAAACATTTTGTCGAGGAAAAGCTGAATGAGATGCCCCCCAACGAGGGAGATGACGAAGCGATTGATAGGGATCGTTATTTCAGGTCTTTTGTAATTAAAGATCTTGATAGGTATCCGTCTTTTAGAATGGCTGGCAACGAGGAGGTTCTCATAACCGAACGACTGAACTATCGAGATGCAGCAAATACATCAATGGCTCAGACGGAAGAAATGGGAAGGATGCAAACAGCGATCAATGATATTCTAGAACGCTCGGAGGATATCGAAGAAGCGGCATAGCTTCATCCAATCCTAAAATGGCCAATGAACTCGAGTCTGGCGTATCTCAAGAAGTAAGCGCCCTGACCCCAGAAAGGCTGAAGGCGTTTCAAACGCTCGAAATCGGTGTCGAGGGTGATTTTTTTACCGTGATGCAAAAATTTAATAGGGCTTTTGGTGTTGAACTCATGCCCCGGGAGAATTTTCATATCACCGCCATTTCGCCTCCTGAAAGTAAGGCACTAGAAAGTCTCAGTGGAGACCAGCTGGCTCGGCTGCAGGAGATAAACCAAGCGCTACAAAATGGCGAGGGGGTAGAAATAAAAGGCATAGGTTATATTGATGGAGCGACAGCAGAAGGTATCCGTCCTGCGGATAAGGAAAAGAAAACTTGTTTTTTAGCTTTCGATATCCCAGCCTTAGAAGAATTTCGATCGTCGGTTGGCCTACCGCCAAAAGATTTTCATATCACACTAGGATTTGTTGGCGGCGATATCCATATGAAGACACTCGGCCAAGATGAAAAGGGAAAAACTATTCTGGGTCCAATCCCTAAGAAAGCCGATCCCTCCCTTGGCGAGTATGAAGCATATCTACCACAGATAAAATTTGGGGGGCTGGATGGCCAGGAGAGACAGGGAAAGCAGGGGTAGTTAATCTCTTATATGTGGCATGGCGCCCTAAAACAGGTTCTGATATCGTGGACTCAGGCACCCGACCGGACGATATTCGAACGATTTTGGTCTCTTGGGCCTAAAAGCCCATCGGGACTAACCTAATGGCTTTTTCCGTCTCCGTCTTTGTACAAGTTTTACTTTTCGGTTTTTGTTTTTATCTCTTCCAACCTTGCGCGAATCGCATTGGCCTTAGTCCTAGACTCCTCATTCGCGCCCGGACCGACATCCCAACCAAAGCCATCTTTTGGATATAGAAAGATTACCTCTTCGTCCGTCATTTCCGATAAGGGTTTATCCTTGGCCGCGAGCAATTCCGCATTTTTTGCGGCGGCACTAGCCTGAGCCTCCTGAGTTTTATCAAGAGCATCCCCGTTTGGAATCCACTCCCCAAATTTTTGTTCCGCCATATCTTTAGATTTATTTAATGTTTTTATTGATTTGACTATAGCATAAATGCAAAAAGGGTCAAATATTTAAATGGGCTCGAAAATATGTGCGCCGGATAGGACTTGAACGAACGACTTTTAAACCTTCATCGTCAGCGCCCGTATCGTCTCCACTCGCTGTTTCAACTGGAGCATATATTCCCTTACTGGCGTTGGCTTGGTTATTTTCTGACAAATTTAACCCTGTCAAAAGAACGCTCATCAATTGAATGATGATTAACGGAATAATTCCAGGAAGGAAATAGGGATTTCTTCGCGTTGAGCAACTGCTTGGTATCCGAGTTAGGCTTGGAACAAGTCAGGACGATAACATCCCTCCGATCGTCGAAGAGGGGGCCAGACATTGATGCGGAGTGCCCGGTGAAAATAGTCTGAACTGTTGCCAGCATTGCAATTACTTTTCCTCCAAAGGGCGCCTCGGTTGCGACGTCAGCTAACCGAAAAGTATTGAATGCCGTACGCCAAATATCTTGCTCGAGATTGGACAGTCCCTCGGCAGGCATCAAAATATCTATCTCTTGTCCTATAAAATTATTCTTCTCAGTTTCATTCAGTAAGCCGTAAGGTGGTATAAAAAGAGAATCCCCTTCTGTTTTGTGGAGCGAGCGATAGATCATTATGTGGTTGCGCTTTGACCGTCATCTTCATTTTTTGAGGTGACAGACCTGATCCTCTCGATCAGACCTTCGGATGAGATGTCGCGGTCGCGCTCCACATTAAGATCGTCGGCTATGGAGTTTAATTTCTCCAACGCTTCCGGGCTGCCGTCATTCGAAAGTGATTTGAGATATCCAAAATCGGGTTCTCCGTGCTCGTTAAGCCAATCTTCCTTTTCCTGTTTCTTTTCTTCTAACATATATACCAAGCCGTCGGGGAACGCGAATAATTACGAGGGGGGGGTATATCAACCATTTGCGGGCAGTCCTGATATTTTCCGATTACGTACCCTTCTAAACTCTGACGCTCAGCGCTCGTATCGTCTCCATCCTCTGCTTGAGCTGCAGCATATATTCTCTGTTTGTCAGGATCTTTAGAATATTGTCGTATCTTTGACCCAAATAGAGATTAAGAAGTCCACCTTTTTAAGTGGACTTCTTAATAGTAGATACTTGGACTATTTATCTTCTCTTTGTTTTTTCGCTTCCTCGTCGTGTTCTTGTGCTGCGGCTTCATTGGCGT
>Ga0265338_10005621_pt1 | contig 16279 bp, 18 predicted proteins | sample 42126metaG_FD_193579 | JGI IMG/M metagenome (GOLD analysis project Ga0265338, IMG submission 193579) | Rhizosphere microbial communities from Carex aquatilis grown in University of Washington, Seatle, WA, United States - 4-21-26 metaG | ecosystem: Host-associated > Plants > Roots > Rhizosphere... | reverse complement strand
TGCCAGTCGGTCGTGCCGGGCAGCGCGTTCTCGGCGGCGATCGGGCTCGCCGGCGTCGCGCCGCCCGTCAGCGCAGGCCAGAGCAGCACCGTGACCAGCACGGCCAATGCCCCCGTCGCCCGCAGATAGACCACCACGCCCTTCGGGGTTCTACAGCCTGCGATTCCCAATTTCAAGTAGGAAACCGATCCAGCTTGGATCCAACTCGAGGGTGAGTCTGGCCGTTTTCCCCGTTTGCGTTCTGTCCGTCAGGTAATCTAGGATCCGAAATCAGCGTTCCTTCGAGTAGGAGAGGCGATGAACCCGGAGTCTCGGATCCAGGCAGAGGCACAGGAGTTGCAGGCGCAGTGGTCGTCCGACCCGCGCTGGCAGGGCATCGAGCGCACGTACACGGCGGAGCAGGTCATCCGCCTGCGCGGCTCGGTCGTCCCCGAGTCCACGCTCGCCCGGCTCGGCGCCGAGCGCCTCTGGGAGTTGCTGCAGCGCGACCAGACGCCCGTCCGGGCGCTCGGCGCGCTCACCGGCGGCCAGGCCGTGCAGATGGTGAGGGCCGGCCTCGACGCGATCTACCTCTCCGGCTGGCAGGTCGCCGCCGACGGGAACCTCGCCGGCGCGACGTATCCCGACCAGAGCCTCTATCCCGCGAACAGCGCGCCCGCGCTCGTCAAGCGCCTGAACGCGGCGCTGCAGCGCGCCGACCAGATCGACTGGGCGGAGGGCCGCAACGGGACGCACTGGTTCGCGCCGATCCTCGCCGACGCCGAGGCCGGCTTCGGCGGCCCGCTCAACGCCTACGAGCTGATGCGGGCGATGATCGAGGCCGGCGCGGCGGGCGTCCACTACGAGGACCAGCTCGCCTCGGAGAAGAAGTGCGGCCACCTCGGCGGGAAGGTGCTCGTGCCGACGCAGCAGTTCGTCCGGACGCTCAACGCTGCGCGGCTCGCGGCCGACGTCTGCGGCGTCCCGACGATCCTCGTCGCGCGCACGGACGCGCTCGCGGCGGCGCTGCTGACGAGCGACGTGGACGAGTACGACCGCGACTTCGTCACCGGCGAGCGGACGGCGGAGGGCTTCTACCGCGTGCGCGAGGGCATCGACGCGGCGATCTCGCGCGGGCTCGCGTACGCGCCGTATGCCGACCTCCTCTGGTGCGAGACCTCGACGCCGGACCTCGGCGAGGCGCGTGAGTTCGCCGACGCGATCCGCGACAAGTTCCCGGGCAAGCTGCTCGCGTACAACTGCTCGCCGTCCTTCAACTGGCGAAAGAACCTCGACGACGCCCAGATCGCGACGTTCCAGGAGCAGCTCGCCGAGATGGGCTACCGCTTCCAGTTCATCACGCTGGCCGGCTTCCACTCGCTCAACGCCGGCATGTTCGACCTGGCCCGCGGCTACGCCGAGGAGCAGATGCCCGCGTACGTGCGCTTGCAGGAGCACGAGTTCGCGCTCGAGGAGTTCGGCTACACGGCGACGCGCCACCAGCGCGAGGTCGGCGCCGGCTACTTCGACCTCGTCGCCCAGGCGGTCGCGCCCGACAGCTCGACGCTCGCGCTCAAGGGCTCGACCGAGGAAGCCCAGTTCCAGGAGACGTCGGTCGCGTGAGCACCGAGGTTCTCGAACGCGCGGACGAGGAAGTCCTGACCCGGGAGGCGCTCGCGTTCGTCGAGCGCCTCCAGCGGGAGCTCGGGCCGCGCCGCCGCGAGCTGCTGGAGCGGCGCCGCGAGCGGCAGGCGGAGCTCGACGCGGGCGCGAACCCGAGCTTCCTCGCCGAGACGAAGGGGATCCGGGAGGGCTCGTGGCGGGTCGCCGCGGCGCCGGCGGACCTGCGCGACCGGCGCTGCGAGATCACGGGGCCGGTGGAGCGGAAGATGATGATCAACGCGCTCAACTCGGGCGCGCGCGTCTTCATGGCCGACTACGAGGACGCGAACTCGCCGACCTGGACGAACGTCGTCGAGGGGCAGCGCAACGTCTCCGATGCAGTTCGCCGCACGATCTCGCTCGACACGCCGGAGAAGAGCTATCGCCTCAACGACGAGGTCGCGACGCTCCTGATCCGGCCGCGCGGCTGGCACCTCCCCGAGCGTCACGTCCTCGTCGACGGCGAGCCCGTCTCGGCGTCGCTCTTCGACTTCGGCCTGCACATGGCGCGGAACGCGCGCGAGCAGCTGGAGCGCGGCAGCGGCCCGTACTTCTACCTCCCCAAGCTCGAGTCGCACCACGAGGCGCGGCTCTGGGCGCAGGCCTTCGAGCTGGCGGAGGAGGATCTCGGCCTGCCGCACGGCTCGATCCGCTGCACCGTCCTGATCGAGACGATCCTGGCAGCCTTCGAGATGGAGGAGATCCTCCACGAGCTCCGCGACTGGGGCTGCGCGCTCAACGCGGGCCGCTGGGACTACATGTTCAGCGCGATCAAGAAGTTCCGGACGCGCGACTGGGTGCTGCCCGACCGGGCGCAGGTGACGATGACGGTCCCGTTCATGCGTGCGTACACGGAGCTGCTCGTGCGCTCGTGCCACCGGCGCGGCGCGCACGCGATCGGCGGCATGGCGGCGTTCATCCCGTCGCGCAAGGACGCGGAGGTGAACGAGGTCGCGCTCGCGAAGGTGCGCGAGGACAAGGTGCGCGAGTCGCGCGACGGCTTCGACGGCTCGTGGGTTGCCCATCCGGATCTCGTCCCCGTCTGCACCGAGGTCTTCGACGCCGCGCTCGGCGAGCGCGAGAACCAGCTCGAGCGGCTGCGCGAGGATGTCGTCCCGGACGAGGCGGCGCTGCTCTCGATCCCCGACACGCCGGGCGACGTCACCGAGGCGGGGCTGCACACGAACGTCTCGGTCGGCGTCCGCTACCTCGACGCGTGGCTGCACGGCACCGGCGCGGCGGCGATCGACAACCTGATGGAGGACGCGGCCACCGCCGAGATCTCCCGCTCCCAGGTCTGGCAGTGGGTGCGGGCCGGGAGGTTCTCGCCCGAGGACGTGCGCGGCGAGATCGCAGCGGTCGAGGCCGGCGACGAGGCGAAGCAGCTGTTCGAGGGCCTCGCGCTGTCCGAGCAGCTGGAGGATTTTCTGACCCTTTCCGCCTACGAGCGACTGGAGGACTGAGATGAACGAGGAACGCACCGACGACGCGCCCTGCACCGCCGAAACGGCCGAATGCACCTGCCCCGACTTCTGCGAGCGGGATCACGCGAACGAGTAGCGACGCTTGTATTGAGCCCCTCTGAATGCCAGGGTGGACCGAGTTCGTAGTCCGATCTTCCACACGCTGCCCTGTGTCGGCGCAGCAATCGAGAGGGGTCAGATGAAGAGTGCAGTCATCGCGGCGGTTGTCGCTGCGATCGTGGCGTCGGGCTCGTCCGTCGCGGCAACAAGCCTCATCGACGGGCGCTCGATCAAGGACGGCAGCATCCCACTCACCAAGCTCTCGACCGAGGCTGTTGCCTCGCTCCGCGGCGTGAGGGATGTCTCACTCGTCGAAGGTCCCGTAGTCACGGTGCCTGCCGGCTCGGGAGCGACGACGAAGGTCCAATGCCCGTCTGGAGCGCTGGCTGTCTCGGGCGGGATCATCTCGACGGTGGGGGGCCCCTTCTTCCTCCAACAGTTTGGTCCGGGCACCGGCGACTCGAAGTCGAGGAGCTGGACCATCTCGCTCATCAACGGATCTCAGACGAACCCGGGCGCCTTTCACGCCTTCGCGACGTGCGTCACTTCGTAGTTCTGCGAGCGTGATGAACGCGAACGAGTAACCGTAAGATCGTGTCGTGACGCTCGACACGACCAAGGCCGACGACATCGCGCTCGTGATCGAGGAGGCGATCGTCTCCGGCGAGCTCGAGCCGGGAACGGTGCTGCGCCAGGACGCGCTCTCGGAGCAGTTCAACGTCTCCCGCACGCCGATCCGCGAGGCGCTACGGCGACTTGCCGCGCTCGGACTCGTCTCCTTCATCCCGAACCGCGGCGTTCGGGTGCGGACGATCTCGCGGGAGGAGCTGCACGAGGCGTTCATGGTCAGGGCCGAGCTCGAGAGCCTCGCCACCGAGGCGGCCGCCGGGAAGATGACGGCGGCGGATCTCGATGAGCTCGCCGCTGCGGAGACGCGGTTCGCGTCGATCTCGCAGGACCTGCGCTCGCGCGAGCCCGGCGAGGGACGGCGCTCGATCATGGGCGAGTGGGTGCGCGCGAACCACGCCTTCCACGACGTGATCTACCGCGTCGCCGACCTGCCGCTCGTCGAGCAGCTGGCGAAGAGCGCCCGCCGCTCGTTCTCGGGCCCGGCGGTCTGGGCGCCCGGCGACCACTCGATCGACGGGCTCTACCTCAAGAACGCTGAGCAGCACCGCGCGATCCGGCAGGCGCTCGTCGCCGGCTCGGCCACGGGCGCACGGGCGCTCGCGCGCGAGCACGTCCTCTCGTCGTTCGTGCTCCTGGAGACGATCCTCGAGCAGGTGGGCGCGCAACCGCGCGACTGGCAGAAATCGCGGGCCTCCCGCTAGAGTGCTGGGCATAGTCGCTGCCTGACCCCGCACCGATGGATCCGCTCTACCGCCCCCAAGGCGTCGAAGAGCGCTGGCAGCGCACCTGGGAAGAAGAAGGCCTCTACAACGCCGACCCCGACCCGTCCCGCGAGTCGTGGGTCTACTGCTTCCCGCCGCCGAACGTCACCGGCAACCTGCACATGGGGCACGCCCTCCAGCTCTCGCTCGGCGACACGCTTGCGCGCCTGAAACGGATGCAGGGACTGAACGTGCTGGTGCAGGCGGGCTACGACCACGCCGGCATCTCGACCCAGAACGCGGTCGAGAACCACCTCGAGAGTGAGGGGACGAGCCGCCGCGAGCTCGGACGCGAGGCGTTCGAGCGTCGCGTCTGGGAGTGGCTGCATGAATACGGCGGCAACATCGTCCACCAGTTCCGGCGCATGGGTGCCTCGATGGACTACCGCCGCATCCGCTTCACGATGGACGACGACTACGTCCGCGCCGTGATGCGCTTCTTCGTCCACCTGTACGAGCGCGGCTGGATCTACCGCGACAACCGGATCATCAACTGGTGCCCGTACCACGAGACGTCGCTCTCCGACCTCGAGCTGGAGAACGAGGAGCACGACGACACGCTCTCGACGATCCGCTACCCGCTCGCCGACGGCTCCGGCTGGATCGCGATCGCGACCGTGCGGCCGGCGACGATCCCGGCCGACGTGGCGGTCGCCGTCCATCCGGACGACGAGCGGTACCGCGACTACGTCGGCAAGGAGGCGATCGTCCCGTTCGTCGAGCGGCGCGTGCCGATCATCGCCGACGAGCGCGTGGAGCCCGAGTTCGGCACGGGCGCGCTCAAGATCACGCCCGCGCACGACCCGAAGGACTTCGAGATCGGCCGCGACCACGGGCTTCCCGAGCCGTCGACGATCGCACCGGACGGGCGGATGAGCGAGCTCGTCCCGGAGCTGGCCGGGCTGACGCAGAAGGAGGCGGAACAGCGGATCCTCGACTGGTGCCGCGAGCGCGACCTGCTCGAGAAGCGCGAGCACTACCGCCACGCCGTCCCGACCTGCGAACGCTGCCACAACCGGATCGAGCCGCTCGTCTCGCTGCAGTGGTGGTGCTCGATGGCCGGGCTGAAGGAGCCCGCGCTGAAGGCTCTCCGCGAGCGCGAGGTCGTCTTCCATCCGGAGTCGCAGCACCGGTTCGCGATCTCCTCGCTCGAGGGTGCGCCGGACTGGAACATCTCCCGCCAGATCTGGTGGGGGCACCAGCTGCCCGTGTGGTACTGCCCGGACGACCACGTGACGGTCGCCGAGACCGAACCGGGCGCGTGCGCCGAGTGCGGCTCGACCGAGCTGCGTCGTGAGACCGACGTGCTCGACACGTGGTTCTCCTCCGCGCTCTGGCCGTTCGCGACGCTCGGCTGGCCCGACGACACCGAGTCGCTGCGCGCCTTCTACCCCGGCGACCTGCAGACGACCGCGCGCGAGATCATCCGCCTCTGGGAGAACCGGATGATCTTCTCCGGCCTCGAGCTGCTCGGCGAGATCCCGTTCACCGACGTGATCATCCACTCGACCGTGCTCGCCGCCGACGGCCGGCGCATGTCGAAGTCGCTCGGCACCGGGATCGACCCGCTCGACCTGATCGAGCAGCACGGCGCCGACGCGACGCGCTACGGGCTCCTGAAGATGTCGTCCGGCCAGGACGTGCGCTTCTCCGCGCAGCCGATCGAGGAGGGGCGGCGGCTCGCGAACAAGCTCTGGAACGCGAGCCGGCTGCTGCTGACGGGCGGCGCGGCGGACGTCGAGGCACGGCCGTCGTCGTTGGAGGAGCGCTGGATCCTCGCGCGAATCGACGCGACGCGCGCCGAAGTGGAGGCCGACGTCGCAGCGTTCGATCTCTCGCACGCGGTCGACCGGCTCTACCACCTGACCTTCGACGACTTCTGCGACTGGTATCTCGAAGCGATCAAGCCGCGCCTCGCCGAGCCTGACGTGCGCGCGACCGCGCTCGCGGCGCTCGAGCGGCTGCTGGCGCTGCTCCACCCCGTCATGCCGCATGTGACCGAGGAGATCTGGACGAACCTGCCCGGCCGCGAGGCGCGGCTGATCGTCGCGCCCTGGCCGCAGCCGGACGAGCGCTTCGCCGCCGACGCCGATGCGCTCGTGCGCGTGCAGGAGGCGGCGGAGCGGTTCCGGCGCAGCGGCGTGACGACGAAGCTCGAGGGCGACGAGCAGCGGATCTTCGACGCGGTCGTGCGGCCGGAGCGCGCTGCGCCCGCGAACGGCGACGTCGACGCCGAGCGCGCGCGGCTTCGGGACGAGATCGACCGCGCCGAGAAGATGCTTGCCAACGAGCGCTTCGTCTCGAAAGCCCCGTCCGATGTGGTCGAGGCCGAGCGCGAGAAGCTGGAGCGCTACCGGCGTGAGCTCGACGCGATCGGCGACTGACTGGGTCGCCGCGCTCTCGCCTTGGCCGCGTGACGGCTTCGGCACGGAGCGCATGCGTGCGCTGCTCGCCGAGCTCGGCGACCCGCAGGAGCGCTACCCGGCGATCCACGTCGTCGGTACGAATGGCAAGTCGACGACGACCCGCCTGACCGAGGCGCTGCTCCTCGACGCCGGCGTTCGCGCGGGCGCCTATCTCTCGCCGCACGTGCGCGGCTGGAGCGAGCGGATCCGCGTCGGCGGGGAGGAGGCGGACTTCGAGGCGGCGGTGGCGGCCGTGCGCGACGCCGCGGAGCGGCTCGGCGCGACGCAGTTCGAGGCGCTGACTGCGGCCGCGCTGCTCGCGTTCGCCGACGCGGAGGTCGAGGTCGCGGTCGTCGAGGCGGGGCTCGGCGGCCGCCACGACGCGACGAACGTCCTGCGCACGCGCGTCGTCGTCCTCACGTCGGTCGCGCTCGACCACATGGACGTGCTCGGCGAGACGCGTGAGGCGATCGCCGCCGAGAAGCTCGCCGTCGTCCAGCCCGGCTGCGCCGTCGTCTTGGGCGAGGAGGAGTGGCGCGAGCTCGCGCTCGCGAACGGCGCCAGGCACGTCGTCACGACCGCGCGCAGCAACCTCGCGCTCGCGACTGCCGCCGCGGAGGCGTTCCTGGGCCGGCCGGTCGACCCGCACGCGGCGGACGGCGTCGCCCTGCCCGGCCGCCTCGAGCTGCGGAGCGAGCAGCCGCTGGAGATCTGGGACGGCGCGCACAACCTCGCCGGCGTCGGCTGGCTCCTGCCGCGGCTGCCGACGCTGTCCGAGGGGGAGGACTGGACGCTCGTCGTCTCGATCCTGCGCGACAAGCGCCCCGAGCTGATGCTGCAGGCGCTGTCGGTGCTCGGCGACACGCTCGTCGCGACGGAATCGTCGAACGCGCGCTCCCTGACGGCCGCGGAACTGGCCGAGCTCGCGCGACCGCACTTCGCCCGCGTCCACGCGGAGCCGGACCCCGCGGCGGCGCTCGCGTGGGCACGCGCGCTCGGCGAGCCCGTCCTCGTCACGGGTTCGCTCTATCTTCTAGGGGAGCTCGATGGCGCACATCTCGACGACACCGCTGGCGACACCCAGCACGGCTGAGAAGCTCGTCTTCTTCGCGCTCGCCTTCGGCGTGCTCGCGATCCTCGCCGGTGCGGCCTTCGCTCTGGGCTGGCTCTTCGGCAGGATGGTCTTGTGATGTTCGCCGACGCGTTCTCCTCGCTGAGCAACTTCTTCTCGTCCGGGCTGTGGAGCCTGCTCCAGGCGCTGCTCGGGATGTTCGCCGTCGTCTTCTGGCTTTCGCTCGGCTACTGGGTGTACAAGGACGCGCGCCGGCGGATCGAGGATGCGCGCCTCGTCGCGCTCTCCACGCTCGTCGGGCTGATCCCGCCGTACCTCGGGCCGATCGTCTACATGCTCTTCCGACCGCCGGAGTATCTCGAGGACGTGCTCGAGCGGGAGCTGGAGATCAAGGCGATCGAGGAGCGGCTCGCGGAGGGCGCCCTGCGCTGTCCGGTGTGCCACGCCGCCGTCGACTCGACCTTCCTCGTCTGCCCGGTCTGCACGACCAAGCTCAAGCAGGCGTGCTCCAGCTGTAATGCGCCGCTCGAGGCGATCTGGCAGGTGTGCCCGTATTGCGAGACGCCGATCGAGCTGTCGCTCGTCGCGCCGCTGCCGGCGGTTGCGGCGCGGTCGCGGCGCCGCGCGGACTAGTTTTTCCGCGTGGCCCTCGAGCAGACGCTGATCCTGATCAAGCCGGACGCGGTCCGGCGCCGCCTCGCCGCCGAGATCCTCGGCCGGATCGAGGTACGAGGCTTCACGATCCGCGCCGGGAAGCTCTTGACCGCGAGTCGGGAGCTCGGCGAGACGCATTACGGCGAGCACCGCGAGAAGCCGTTCTTCGGCGAGCTCGTCGACTTCATCACGTCGGGGCCGACCTGGGCGCTCGTGGTCGAGGGCGAGGGAGCGATCGCGACGATGCGCAAGACGATCGGCGCGACGAACCCGGCGAACGCGGAGCCCGGGACGATCCGCGGCGACCTCGCGATGTCGATGCCGGACAACCTCGTCCACGGCTCCGACTCGCCGGAGTCCGCGGCGCGCGAGATCGCGCTCTGGTTCTCTGCCGATGAGCTCGGCTGACGCAGACCTCGCGGCGAACGTCGCCGCTTGGACGAAGAAGAACGCCGAATACACCGACGGCTCCGCGGCCCGCGCGTGGGCGAAGGACGAGCTCGCGTGGGGGATGTTCGGGGTTCTGGAGTCCGACGTGCAGATCCTGGGGGACGTGGCGGGGCTCGACGTGGTCGAGCTCGGCTGCGGAACCGCCTACATCGCGGCGCGACTGGCGAAGCTAGGCGCCCGGGTCGTCGGCGTCGACCCGACACCAGCGCAGCTCGACACGGCGCGCCGCCTCATGGCGGAAACAGGCATCGAGTTCCCGCTCGTCGAGGCGGCGGGCGAGTCGGTTCCCTTGCCGGACGCCTCATTCGATCTCGCGCTGTCGGAGCACGGTGCCGCCACGTGGGCCGACCCGCGGCGCTGGATCCCGGAGGCGTTCCGGCTCCTTCGGCCCGGCGGGCGGCTTGCCTTCCTCCACTCGTCTCCGTTCGCGCACGTCCACTTCCCGGACGTCGGTGAGATCTCGACCGAGTTGCAGCGACCGTACTTCGGACTCGGTCGAACGGTCTGGGACGACGGCAGCAACGAGGTCGAGTACCAGCTGACGCACGGGGAGTGGATCGACGTGTTGCGCGAGTCCGGGTTCACGATCGAGCGGCTGGTCGAGCTCCAGGCCCCGGCCTCCGCCGCGACGCACCCGTACTACTCGGACATCCCGGCGGAGTGGGCGAGGCAGTGGCCCGGCGAGGAGATCTGGGTCGCGCGCAAGCAGGCGTGAGCGCGCCGCCCGCACCGCCGCTCCTGCTCGCGTCGACGTCGCCGCAGCGGCGGGCGATCCTCCAGCAGCTCGGCATCCCGTTCGAGGTCGTGGCGCCGCTCTACGAGGAGCACGATCCGCCGGACGCCGATCCGGTCGAGCTCGTGCGCACGCATGCGCAGGGGAAGGCGCGCTCGGTCGCGGCCGACGCGGGCGAGCGGCCGGTGCTCGGCGTCGACACGACGGTCGTCCTCGGCGGCCGCGTCTACGCGAAACCCGACGGGCCGGCGGGCGCCGAGCGGATGCTGGAGGAGCTGTCGGGCCGCACGCACCACGTCGTCTCCGGGCTGTGCCTGCTCGCGCCCGGCTTGGAAGTGGTGGAGACCGAGACGACGGCCGTGACGTTCCGCGCGCTGACGCCGCGCGACCTCGCGGCGTACGTCGCCCGCGGCGAGTGGGAGGGGCGAGCAGGCGGCTACGCGATCCAGGGCCGGGGCGCGGCGCTCGTGGAACGGATCGAGGGCGACTACCTGAACGTCGTCGGCCTTCCGGCCGCGCTGCTCGTGCGCCTGCTCGCCGAGCGCTTCGCCGGCGTCTACGGCGTCGGCTGAGCCCGGCAAGGGAAAGAGCCGCGCGAGGCGGCTCTCCCTATCGGGGTGCCCAGATTCGAACTGGGGACCTCTCCGACCCGAACGGAGCGCGCTACCAGGCTGCGCCACACCCCGAACACGCGGGCATAGGGTAGCGGCGAGTGCTTCGGGCCGTTCTCTTCGACGTCGACTTCACGCTCGCCCGGCCCGGGCCGGAGCTCGGCCCCGAGGGGTACGTGCGCGCGGGCGCGCGGCACGGTCTCCGGCTCGACCCGGCGCTCTATGCGGAGGCGCGCGACGCCGCCCTGGTCGAACTGAAGCGGCACCCCGAGCTGGAGCACGACGACGAGATCTGGTTCCGCTTCACGGAGCGGATCGTCCGCGGGATGGGCGGCGACGCCGACGCCGCGTACGCCTGCGCGGTCGAGATCACACGCGGCTGGGAGCGGCACGACAACTTCGACCTCTACGAGGACGTCCTGCCGGCGCTCGCAGCGCTGCGGGCGGCCGGGCTGCGGATCGGGCTCGTCTCGAACTCGGCACGCGACGTCCGCGAGTTCGCCGTCCACCACGCGCTCGAGATCGACGCCGGCATCAGCTCCTTCCACCACGGCAAGACGAAGCCGCACGCCTCGATCTTCCGCGCGGTGCTCGACCTGCTCGAGGTCGCCCCCGGCGAGGCCGTCATGGTCGGGGACACCGTCGAGGACGACATCGACGGCGCGCTCGCGGCCGGTATGCGGGCGGTGCTGCTCGACCGTGACGGTCGCTACCCGGACGCGGAGTCGCGGATCGAGTCCCTGCAGGCGCTGCCGGGACTCCTCGGTCTCGCCGGCTGATCCGCCGCGCCTTTCTGCTATTCGTGCCGGATGCTCCGCTACGGCCTGCTGGCGCTGCTCGCGGCAGCGGGCGCTGCGGCAGTCATCGTCATCCAGCAGCACCGTGGGTCGAAGCAGGCGACGACGACGGCCGCGCCGCCTGCCACCCAGCCGTTGCCGCGCGTCTGCGGCGGCACCGTCTCGATCGGGCTGCTCGCGCCGACGACCGGGCCGTCCGCGGCGATCGGGCTCGACCAGCTCCACTGGGCGCAGTTCTATGTCGCGGACTGGAACGGCTCGCACACGCCGCGGCTGCGGATCGTCACGGCCGACACGCAGGGCGGCCCGAAGACGGCGGGCGCCGCCGCCGGGAAGCTGGTCGCCGACCGCGCGATCTTCGGGGTGATCGGCCCCTCCGGCTCCGACGACGTACCGGCCGTCGCAGCGACGCTCAGGACCGCCGGGCTTGGCTTCGTCTCGCCCTCGGCGACCGGCGACGCGCTGGCCGGCGGCGCGAACACGGGCTACTTCTTCCGCGTCGTCCCCAGCGAACGCCTGCAGGCCACGACCGACGTCGACTACATCGCCACCAAGCTGGTCGACAAGAACGGCTCGGTGCTCGTCCTCGACGACCAGGACGGACAGACCGCCGCTCTCGCCGGCACGGTGGCGGCTGGCCTGCGCGCGCGGGGCGTCCGGGTCGCCCGCGCCTCCGTGCCGCACGGGACGACGAACTTCTCGGGCCTCGCCGCGAAGATCGGGCGCGGGACGGCGGTTGTCTACGTGCCGTTCGGCAGCGCCGGCGAAGTGGAGGCGTTCGCGAAGGCGCTGCACGCGGCGCGCAAGCCGGCGGTGACGTTCGCCACCGACGCGGCATATGCGCCTGGGACCTTCGACGTCGAGGGGAGCTACCTGTCGTTCTTCGCCCCCGACGTGTCGACCGTGCCGGTCGACCAGGCACTCGTCGCCACCTTCCACCAAGGCTTCCCCGGGCCGACGACTGCATACGGAGCGCCCGCCTACGTCGCGGCGCAGGTCTGGGCGGCGGCGCTGCACCAGGCCTGCGTGAACGGCGGGCTGACGCGCGCCTCGGTGCGGGCGCTCCTCCCGACGGTCAGCCTCTCGACGTCGCTGCTGGGCGGCCCCGTCGCCTTCACGGCGAAGGGCGAGCTCGCCGCCGGCGGCTTCCACGTCTTCAGGATCGTTCAGGGGAAGTACGTCACCGTCGGCTAGCCCTCAGCAGCGCTCCCGCGAGCACGTTCGCAGGGTGGAGATGCGCGGTGGGGCGCCATGTCCGTCCGGCCAGGTGACGCGAACGAGCAACGAGGCGGTGTTGTCGCCGTAGCGGAGCTCGCGCAGGTGGAAGTCGGGATTCGCACGGTGGACGAGCCAGTAGCGCCCGGACGGGAGCGTCGTCACGTCGAGGCTCTGTCCTTCGTAGAACGCTGGATACTGGTCGGTGTATCCGACCGAAACGCCCTCCTCGACATAGTGGGCGCGCGGGCGGTACTGCTCGCACCACTGGGTGAAGCGCGGCGGCCCGGCGCGGACGCCGATCGCGGCCGGGTAGTGGTCGGCCATGCAGAAGCCCTCCTTGTGGTCGCGCACGACCAGGTCGAAGCTCCCTGCGCTGCGCAGCTCGTAGCGCTCGAATCCGAGGAAGTGCCAGTGGAAGTGCGGCCAGGCGTTCGCGAAGTCGAGCTCGCCTGCCTGCTCGACGACGCGCGTCCAGCCGCCCGCGACTTCGAGCAGCTGTCGCGCCGGCATCACGCGCGAGCCCGGCGGCCTGTTCGCGCGCGTCCAGACCGGCCCGAGCCCGCGATTGTCGACCATGGAGGTGAAGCCGAGCATCCAGCGTTTCCCTTGGCGCATCACCGTGAGCCCGCTCGGGGGTCGCTGGACGAGGTTCGGGTAGAGCACGCGGCCCGTCGGCACGACGCGCCAGTCGGTCGGCACGGCGCCGTCGGGCTGGAGCGGGGCCAGCCTCGTGCCGTCGGGCGACCAGACCGGCCGGTACGAAGGATCCTGGCCGGCGAGCGTGGTCTGGGTCGTCCCGTCGTCCACGACTACCGACGCCGTACCGTCCTCGGCTTCCACGACGTATCCGAGGCGCGTCCCGTCCGGCGACCAGGAGAGGTCGTCGACGTCGAGCGGAGCCTCGGCGGGCGACGGCGCAGCCGACGGGAATAGCGTCACGTTGTCGCCGTCCGCGTCGGCGACGTAGATCGCCGGCGTGCCGCCGCGGTCGGAGACGAATGCGAGTCGCCCGCCGGCGGAGACGGTCGGACTCCAGTTCGCGCCGCCACTCGCGGCGATCACGCGCGACGGCCCGGTTGGCAGGACGAAGAGCCGGAGCCTGCGGGCGCCCTGGAAGCTCGTCGCGTAGACGATCCCTCTCCCGCCGGGCAGCCACGCGGGGCTGGCCTCTGCGGTCGCGGGCGTCCGCGTCAGCCGCCGCTGGCCGCTGCCGTCGGCGTTCGCCACCCAGAGGTCTCCCCTCCGGGCGAAAGCGATCAGCGTCCCGTCGGGCGAGTAGACCGCGTCGCGCGCGTGGTCGAGCAGATGCGTACGCGTCCGGTTCGGCGCCACCGCGCTCACGCCGGCGGGCGTTTGGACGAGCAGCCGCGCTGCGTGCGGTTCGGGATGGTGCGCAATCACAGGCGGGCCACTCTGCGCATCTTTCCCAGGAAGGCAACACGCTACTCGCGCCGGTTGCCGTCAGCTTCGCATCCCACTACCCTTCCCCGGGCTTTGGCGACGCGCGCGACTTCGGTGGAGGAGAAGCGGCGGCAGATCCTGGACGCCGCCGTCCGTGTGTTCGCGCACAAGGGCTTCCACACGAGCCGCGTCGGCGACATCGCCGAGGAGGCGGGCGTCGCGCACGGGCTGCTCTACCACTACTTCGAGTCGAAGGATCAGCTGCTCGAGACGGTGTTCCACGAGAACTGGGGCGTCCTGCTCGACCGGATCCGCGCCGTCGAGGAGACGGACGAGCCGGCGACGGAGCAGCTCCGGCACGTCGCGCTGATCCTGCTGCGCACGTGGCGGCACGAGCCGGACGTCGTGCGCGTGGTCGTGCGCGAGATCGCGCGCAGCCCCGAGGTGCAGGAACGGATCGGCGAGCTGGTCGAGCCGGTCGACTCGATCCGGCGCATCGTCGAGCGTGGCCAGGCGCAGGGTGAGTTCCGGGCCGAGATCGACGCGGCGCTCGCGGCCTCGATCTTCTACGGAGCGATCGACGCGATCCTCTCCGGCTGGGTGCTCGACACGCGCCCGGACGGCGATGCGGAGATGGCGGCCGCCGAGCACACGCTCGTCGACGTCGTCGTGCGCGGTCTCGCCGTCTAGCGCGCGGCGATCAGCTCGGCGAAGCGCGCCGCGCCGACGTTCCCGCCCGAAACGATCACGCCAACCGATCTGCCGGCGGCGTCGAGCTTCCCGGTGAGGAGGGCCGCGATGCCGGTCGCTCCGCTCGGTTCCGCGACGACCTTCAGCCGGTCGAACAGGAACGCCATCGCGTCGACCAGCTCGGCGTCCGTGACGGTGACGAGCTCGTCGACGAGACGCTGGTTGATCGGGAAGGTGAGCTCGCCCGGCTCCTGTGCCTGCAGCCCGTCGGCGATCGTGCGCGGTACGTCGATCCGGATGCGCTTGCCCGCGGCGAGCGAGCGGCGCGTGTCGTCACCTGTCTCGGGCTCGACGCCGACGATCCGGATCCCGGGACGGAGCGCGGTCGCCGCGGTGGCGCAGCCCGCGAGGAGCCCGCCGCCGCTGACCGGAGCGATCAGCACGTCGAGCTCGGGGACGTCCTCGAGCAGCTCCAGCGCCGCGGTGCCCTGGCCGGCGATCACCAGCGGGTCGTCGTACGGCTTCACGAGCTCGAGTCCGCGTTCGGCGGCGAGCGCGGCGCCGATCTCCTCGCGGCTCTCGCTGTAGCGGTCGTAGAGGACGATCTCGGCGCCGTAGCCGCGCGTCGCCTCGACCTTTGCTGCAGGAGCGTCCGCAGGCATGACGATCGTCGCGTGCGAGCCGAGCAGACCGGCGGCGATCGCGACCGCCTGCGCGTGGTTTCCCGAGGAGTACGCGATCACGCCGCGCGCTCGCGTTTCGGGCGGGAGGGAGGCGATCTTGTTGTAGGCGCCGCGGAACTTGAAGGCGCCGCCGCGCTGGTAGCACTCCGCCTTGAGGAAGACGCGGCCGCCGACGCGCTCGTCCAGCGTTCGGGACGTGAGTACGGGCGTGCGCTGCGCGACGTCGAGCAGGCGCGCGGCCGCGGCCTGCACGTCCGCGAAGGTCACCGGCAGGGAGTCGCTCCCGGCCTGAACAGTCCGAATCCCCACAGCTTCCCGTTTAGCACGTAGTAGACCGTCTGGGTCGCGGTCGCGGCGTGGACGTACGCGGTGTACCCCACGCATGTGTCCGGCACGAGCGAGCCGGCGCGGGAGGTCGCGTCGCCCTCGAACGCCCCGAGGACGATCCCGTTCGGCCCGGTCCAGCGGTCGGGCTGCCAGAGCGTGAAGACGCCGGAGACGCGTCCGCCGGTCAGCTCCACGGCGAGCCCGTGCTGGTCGAACGGCTTGTACGTGAAGTACCAGGTCGTGGTCGCGCAGCCACGGCAGACGCCGCGGAAGGAGCCGAGCGAGCGCGCGACCCGAGCCGCCGACTCGCCGAGGCGGACGCCTCCGAGCGAGCGGCCGGGGACGAGGTGTCCGTGCGCCGGCAGCGCCGCGCCCGCAGGCGCGGCGGCCGCGAGCGCGAGCAGAGATGCACAGACTGCGGCTCGCCTCATATCCTCGCCAGTATGGCGCTCTGGGATTCCCTCGCCGGCCTGCCGCTCCGGCTCGACGGCTACACGCTCGGACGACTCGAGCTGGCGACCGGCGGTGGCTGGACGCGCGTCACGACGGTGGTCGAGCTCGCCGGCGGCGGGGAGCGCGGCGTCGGCGAGGACGTGACCTACGACTCGTCCCTCCACGACGGCGTCCCGGCCGATCTCGCCGTGCGCGGCGACTGGACGCTCGGCTCCTTCTCGGCCTGGCTG
>Ga0265338_10005620_pt1 | contig 16279 bp, 14 predicted proteins | sample 42126metaG_FD_193579 | JGI IMG/M metagenome (GOLD analysis project Ga0265338, IMG submission 193579) | Rhizosphere microbial communities from Carex aquatilis grown in University of Washington, Seatle, WA, United States - 4-21-26 metaG | ecosystem: Host-associated > Plants > Roots > Rhizosphere... | reverse complement strand
TGTATCTGCAATCGCACACTATGGCAAGCAGTTGCTATGGCTGGTAATGGCCTGATTTAAGGAGCGCGGCATTTATGCCGCTTCATCGTCCCTTGGCAATTTGTGCGCCGAAGTGGGCTGAAGCCCGCGCTCCAAAAGTAAATTGGGACACTACCCCACTGTCGTGCGGCGGCACAACGGCCAGTCCACCCGGAGCAGTATTTTAACGCTGACACTTTTGCCGCGCGGCTTGATAGACCTCCATGATGCGATTGGCGGCGGTTAACGGAGACAGGTAATCGCGGAGGCGTGCAAGGGTGCCGGCCTCGACGAGCCCTTTGCCAAACAGGGGGTGTTCACACGCATTCTTGATGGCGCGGACGAATTCAGACAGGTCGTTGGCGGGAAACAAAAGGCCGTTCTTTCCGGGCACAATATAATCAGGAATGCCGCCGACGTTGCTGGCCACCACCGGCACGCCCGCAAGGACGGCTTCTTTTACCGCCATCGGTCCGGTGTCAGCCCGGGTGGGCATGAGCATCAGGGTCGGGGTTTCCAGTTCTTTTGCCACGGCTTGAGGCGTCAGATTGCGCTTGAACCCGATCCGCTGCCAGAAGGCATCCGACACGGTAGCGCGCAGGTTTTCCAGTTGGTCGGGGGTTGAACTGCTGATCAGCGTCAGCTTGAAAGGGATTTGCGGCGTGAGTTGATCCAGCGCCTTGAACAGCAGGTCCAGCCCTTTGCGATAATTCAGGGAGCAGACGCTGATAAAATGAACGGGGTCGGTTTGGGGTCGCCGTTGCACCTGATGAAAAAACCAGTCCGGCACATGCTCAACGTGGCGCACATCCAAATGAGGATATTGACGGCGAAGGTATTGGACCGTAAAAGTGGACTCTCCCGTGACCACCGGCGCGCGCGGCAGACTGAGGCGTTCCAGTTTTTCCACAAAGCGTTCATAGAGGGTCAACGGGACAATCTCCCGATACCAGGTCAACAGTCCTTGAATGGTGGCCACGTAGGGATAGCCAAGCCGGCTGGCAATCAGCGGGGCGCCTTTTTCGCTGCCCCAGGCATGCACCACGTCCGGATTGATGCGGCGGCAGGCGCGTTTGATCAAAACGGTGTCAATCCAAAAACCTGATAAAGGCCGCAGCCAGGTTGGAACTTTCAGGACATGAAACACGCTGCCATTGCACTCGAATTGAAGACTGCGCTTGATGCGCGAGCGCAGGCAGATCACATGAACGCGCACCAGGGGATTTTTTTGCAATTCGGCGAGCAAGGCGATCTGCCAGGTAGCGGGGTGTCGCCGGGGCAACGCGCGCAACGGCGCTGGCAAATCCGGCAGCCATTCCATCGGGAAATCCGAAATCCATGTGACCTTTAAATGGCTATTAGACACGGCACGACGCAAAACAATCGGGAAAAACTACATCGCCGGGACGACATGTAAAGTTGAAACGGCAGGGGACGGTTTCCCGCGGGCCGCGCGTCCGGCCGGGAAACCGCCGGGCGACTCGAGCCAGACCTTTGCGGAAAATCTGACTTGCGAATTGTCGGGTAAACGACAAGCTTTGGTTGACTGAGAATACGCGCTTGAATGCAATGAAACATGAATAACGCCCCGGCCATTATAAGGTCGCTGATCGTTTACGCGGTGGTTGTGCCACTGGCTATCACCGTGGGTTATATGCTGACGAACCCGATGGATTATTCGACCCTCGGCCTATTCGGCATTGTGGGGCTGGTGCTGGTTTCTCCGCTGCTGCTGCGCATGCATTATCCGCTGCTCCTGTTCAGTTGGTTCTGCGTTATCAAGGTTTTTTTCCTCATGACCGGGCCCAATCTGTGGCTGGTAATGGTGGTCTTAAGTCTGGGCATTTCGGTGCTGGAGCGGACGTTGAACAGCCAGATGCATTTTATCCGGGTGCCGCAGATAACCTGGCCGCTGATTGCCTTGATCGCCGTGGTGATCGTGACGGCGGAAGCGACCGGCGGATTCGGCTTGCGCGCTTTGGGCTCGGCGGTCTATGGCGGCAAGAAATACGTTTACCTGCTGATTGGCATTATGAGCTATTTTGCGCTGACCTCCCGGCGCATACCGCCGGAAAAAATCGGATTGTACGTGGCTTTGTTCTTTCTCGGCCCGATCACAGGGATCGTAGGCGATTTTTTCTCCATCGCGCCATCGTGGCTTCATCCGGTCTTCTATGTTTTCCCGCCAGCGCTCAATTCTGCTGAAGCATTTGAACTGGGGAAGACGCGCATGGGCGGCGTAGGCGGCGCAGCCATAGCCATGATTTTATGGATGCTGAGCAAATATGGTGTTCGGGGAATTCTGCTTTCGGGCAAGCTGTGGCGGCCCTTTCTGTTCACGGTGTTTTTTGTGCTCGTTTTTCTGGGCGGATACCGTTCCGGGCTTTTTATTGTCGTGGTGGCATTTGTTTTCATGTTTTTTTTGGAGGGATTGCATCGCACGCGGCTGCTGCCGGCATTCGTTTTGGCCGGGATACTCGGGGCCGCCCTGCTGGTTTCCTTCGCAAACAAATTGCCTTATACGTTTCAACGAACCCTGGCTTTTCTTCCCCTGAATTTGAGTCAGGAGGCGTTGTCATCAGCAGAGGATAGCACCAATTGGCGCTTCGATATGTGGAAGGCGCTCTTGCCCCAAATACCCCCACACCTCCTCCTCGGCACAGGTTATGCCATTGCACCGGAGGAATTCAACGAGATGATGGGAACCGACACGGCGATGGCCACCGCTGCCGGCCAGTTTGACCCGGGTCAAAATTCGCTTGCACTTTCTTCCGACTTCCACAACGGCATGCTCTCCATTGTGCTGTGCTTTGGCATTTGGGGGGTCCTTGCCTTTATCTGGTTTGCGTTTGCCGGGTTGCGGGTGATGTATTTAAACATGAAGTACGGCGATCCTGCGCTGTACCATGTCAACTCATTGTTGTTCATCCTTTTCCTCGATGAAGTCGCGTCCTACCTCTCTTGCGTGGCTGGGTTGTCTCTTGCCGTTGATATCGGCTACTTCACCGGCTATCTCGGTTTCAGTATTGCGCTCAACAACGGGGTGTGCCAACCTGCGCCACAGCCGGTTCAAGCAGATAAAGCATTTCTCCGCCCACGGGGCGTTTTGCCGGATGCCCGGCCGCGTCCGGCCTTTCCGCGTTGAATGCAACCGGCGCCCGCTCCGCCGGGGCCAGGCGCACACCGTTTATCGTGAAACCCAAATTGCTCATCGTTGAACTCTGGGGGCTGGGTGACCTCGTGATTGCGACGCCGTTCATCCGCACCGTCGCCGGGAAATTCGACATCACTTTGCTGGCCAAACCCTTCGCGCTCGATTTGCGTCCCCGTCTTTGGCCGGAAGCAAAAGTCATCACCTGCACGGTGCCGTGGACCGCATTCAAAAACAAATATCACCTGTGGCGCTGGCCGGTGATGGAAATGTTCCGGTTGCGCCGGAAACTGGCGGCCGAACGTTTTGATTACGGTCTCTCGGCGCGCTGGGACCCGCGGGATCACCTGCTCCTGAAACTCTTTGGCGCCAAAAACCGGCTCGGTTTTCCGCGCATGGGCAGCCGGCATTTTTTGACCCAGCCGCTCGCCCGCGCGGAACCGGAGGAACATCGCTACGAATCCTGGCGCGTCATCGGACGCGCGTTGAACGTGTCGCTCCCGCCGCGCGAAAAGATTCTTCAGCCGGTGACAAACCAGGGAGGCACGGTGTTGATTCACAGCGGCGCCGGCCAACTGGTGCGCGTCTGGCCGCTGAAGCGTTATCAGCAGTTGGCGGCGTGGTTGCGGGAAAAGGGATTTTCGGTTCAGGTGGCGTGCGACCTCGACCAGCGCGATTGGTGGTTGCGCGCGGGCGAGGCAGGAGTGGCGACGCCCGTCAATGTGACGGAATTGATTGCGTTGATGGATCGCGCGGGAGTGTTTGTCGGCAACGACTCCGGGCCGGGACATCTGGCTGCGTTTTGCGGCGTGCCGACGTTCACATTGTTCGGACCGCAGTTACCGGAATGGTTTGCGCCATTACATCCGGCGGCGGAATGGATTGCGGGCGAGGCTTGCCCTTACAAGCCCTGCTCGGATTATTGCCGGTTCCCCACTCCGCATTGCTTGTGGAATATCACCGAAGCGGAAGTCTGGGCCCGCGTCGAAAAATTCGCCGGCACGCATTTGCGGAATCATCGTTGAGTATTTTCAACGAACGCCGGCCGTGCCCGGCAGGTCAGCTCAATACTTCGGCACGCGCGAATCAATTTCGTCCGACCACGCGTTGATGCCGCCTTTGACGCTTTTGACGTACTTGAAGCCCTGCTGCCGCAAAAAATTAAGCGCCTGCAACGACCGCATCCCGACCTTGCAGTGGAGGTAATACTGCTGGTTCGGGTCAAGTTCGGTAAACCGGTCCGGCAATTCGCTCAAGGGCAGCAGCGGCACCCCCTGGATCTTCGCGATTTCATATTCATCCGGCTCGCGCACGTCCACGATCTTGATGCCCAGCTTCGGGTCGTCCAACGCTTTCTTCATGTCCTGGACGGTGACTTCGTCCGGGTTGGCGGCTGATTCCTGCGCGGGAACAATTCCGCAGAACTGCTCGTAATCAATCAATTCCTTGATCGTGGGATTTTCGCCGCAGACAGGACACTGCGGGTCGCGGCGCAATTTCAATTCGCGGAACTTCAGATCAAGCGCGTTGAACAGGAGCAAACGGCCGACCAGCGAACTGCCCCGGCCGATGGCGAGCTTCAAAATTTCCGTGGCCTGGATGCAGCCGATGATGCCGGGCAGCACACCCAGTACGCCGCCTTCCGCGCAACTGGGCACCATGCCGGGCGGTGGCGGCTCGGGATAAAGACAACGGTAACACGGTCCCCCGAGATGCGGCGCGAATACGCTGGCCTGTCCCTCGAAACGGAAAATCGAGCCATAAACATTCGGCTTCTTGAGCAGCACACAGGCGTCGTTCGTGAGATAGCGCGTCGGGAAATTGTCGGTGCCGTCCACGATGATGTCGTAGGGCTGGATGAGGTCGAGCGCGTTCTCCGAAGAGATGCGGGTGTTGTACAGCACGACCTCGACGTTGGGATTGATGCCGCGAATGGTTTCCCGGGCGGATTCTGTTTTAGGCCGGCCCACGTCGGCGTCGGTGTGCAGCAATTGCCGCTGGAGATTGGAATAATCCACCGTGTCGAAATCCACGAGGCCGAGTTTGCCGATGCCGGCGGCGGCGAGGTACATGGCGATGGGCGAGCCCAGGCCGCCGGAGCCGATGCACAGCACGCTGGCGGCCTTGATTTTCTTTTGGCCTGCCAGGCCGACTTCGGGCAGAATCAGGTGCCGCGAATAGCGGCGGATTTCGTCATTGTTCAATTCCATAATTCGAGCAAACCATAATATGGCCAAACATGAATAAATCAAGTCAACCTTCGCCACGTGCCGCCGCCGCGCGTCTGAAAGAAGTTTCAGCCTTGCGCCCGACGCTCGCCGTTGTGCTTGGCAGCGGATTTAATCATGTCCTGACCGAATTGCGCGTGGAGGAAAAAATTCCCTACGCGGAAATTCCCGGGTTTCCCGTTCCCACCGTGAGCGGCCACGCGGGTGAATTGTATTTCAGCAAACTCGGCAGTACGCCGGTTCTGGTTTTGAGCGGACGCGCTCATTTTTACGAAGGCCATTCGATGGAACGCGTCACGTTTGCCATCCGCGCGCTCGCAGCTTTCGGCATCCGTGATTTGTTGCTGACGAACGCGGCCGGCGGCATCAATAAAAAATTCCGTCCCGGCGATTTTATGCTGCTGGCCGACCACATCAATTTCATGGGCGCCAATCCGCTGTGTGGCGAGCCAGTGCGGGGGTTGCCACGATTTGTGGACCTGACTTGTGTCTATGACCCGAAGTTGAACGCGTTGTTGCTCAAAGCCGCCGGGGCAGCAAAGATGAGGCTTCATCAGGGCATTTACCTGGCCGTGAGCGGGCCGAGCTACGAAACGCCGGCGGAAGTCCGGGCCTTTGCGCGGCTCGGCGCCGATGCCGTCGGCATGAGCACGGTCCCGGAGGCAATCGTCGCGCGCCAATGCGGATTGAACATCGCAGCAGTCTCTTGTGTTACTAATCAGGCCGCCGGGCGCGGCGGAAAAAAACTGTCTCACGCTGAAGTGCTTGAAACCGGTGAACGGGTGAAGGTTCTGGCAGCGAAATTGCTCAGGAATTTTGCAGGGCTTTATGGCAGGAACAAATAATTCAGAAACGGCAACACGCCAAAAATTGATCCGGGCGGCGGCCAAAGCGCGCGAAGGTTCGGTCGCCCCGTATTCCAGATTCAAGGTCGGGGCGGCGCTGCTCACCAAATCCGGTGAAATCATCGGCGGCGCGAATGTCGAGAGCGCGAGCTACGGTTTGACCTGCTGTGCGGAGCGGGTGGCGCTGTTCAAGGCTTTGACGGAGGGGAAGAGGGATTTTATCGCGGTGGCGGTCGTGGCGCGCGCGGCCGGAGGGCCGATGCCTTGCGGCGCGTGCCGTCAATTGCTGGCCGAGTATGCGCCGCACGCAAAGGTGTGGGTCGCAGACAGCCGTAATTTGAAGAAAAGCCGGAAATTTTTCGTGCGCGAACTTTTGCCGCAGGCATTTGTTATCGTTCCTTGAAATTTTCCCGGAGAACTGTAGGCTTTCTTGTTTTGCAATTTTAAATGAAGCCAGAAGTAGTATTCGGACTCGAAGGCGCAGCGTGGCCGTCATTGCTGTTGAACGCGGCCAGTGTGGTGCTGCGCGTAAACGCGGCGGCCACCGCCACGTTTGGCAAGGTGCTGGCCGGCGAAGAGCCGCCGTTGTCGGCCATCTGGTCGCCGGAAAATGGCGGCACGCCGGAAGATTATTTTGTGCGTTGGGAAAAATCGCCGACACCGACGACCGAATTGAAACTGCGCGTGGCAAATGGCACGACGGCAAAATTCACGGCGGCGATCTGCGCCTTCAGCCGGGACGGGAGCAAGTGGTATGTCCTGCAATTGTTGCCTGCCGTCGGGCGGGCTCCGGCGCCGGCGGGCGCATCCGATGAAACCCGGGCCGCAACGGACCCGGTCGGCGCGGCACTCAAACAAAAATTGGATTGCGCCTTGCAACTGGCGCGGACGGTGTCGCTGGATTTTAACAACGCGCTGACCAGCGTGCTCGGTCACACGTCGCTGTTGTTGAGCAAGGCCGAGGCGGGGCATCCGTGGCGGCATTCATTGATGGAGGTGGAAAAATCCGCCCAGCACGCCGCGGAAATCGCCAGCGAACTCCAGACCTTCAGCCGCCAGGAAAAAGAGACCCAGCGCGCGCCGGCAGGCAATCTCAACGAGGTGACGAACCGGTGCGTGGAATTTTTCCGCAACACGCACGGCACGAAAATTACCTGGAACGTGCAACTGGAAAAGGGCCCGTTCGCCGTGCGATACGACGAGGCCAAGGTGCAGCAGGCGCTGACAAAAATTATTGAAAATGCCGTCGAAGCGATCGGCGACGGCCGGGTGGGACAAATCGGCGTGCAGACACGCAACGTGGAATTGACCGAGCCAACCCAGGACCGCAACGTGCGGCTGGCAGCGGGCACTTATGTCTGTATAGAAATTACGGATAATGGCGGCGGCATTGAGCCGGATATTTTGCCCCGGATTTTTGAGCCGTTTTTTACGACCAAAAAACCCCATCGCGGCCTCGGATTGGCTCTGGTTTACGGCATTGTGTCCAATCATGGCGGTGGCGTGGTGATTTCCAGCGAGCCGGGCACCGGCACCTCGGCGCGGATTTACCTGCCCGCCGAAAAAGATTTCATCCATGTAAACGTCGGAACGGAGGCCAGTTTGCAGGGCACGGAAACCGTGCTGGTGGTGGACGACGAAAATCTGTTGCTGACGATGGCCGAAACGATTTTGACGGAATATGGCTACAAGGTTTTGACGGCGAACAGCGGGCAAAAGGCGCTGGCGATGTTATCGCGAGATGACACCAGAGCGGACCTGGTCGTCACGGACCTGGTGATGCCCGGCATGGGCGGGCGCGAACTCGTCGAACGCATCCGGCAACTGGCGCCCACGCTGAAAATTTTATGCACGAGCGGCTACGTCATGCCTGCCGACAAACAAACGGGAACAGCTTATTTGCAGAAGCCTTTCACGAGTGTGGAATTGCTGGCCAAGGTGAAACAAGTGCTTGCCAGCAAACCCCCTGTTGACTAAAACTTGAACTTGTTGTTTAATCACTCTTATGCAAATTGAAAGTTTAAAAGTATTCTGCGACCTGGCTGAAACGGGCAGTTTCACCAAAGCCGCGCAAATCAACGAAGTCACTCAATCTGCCGTGAGTCAACAGATCAGTTCACTCGAACGGCAATTCAAGTCGCTGCTGATCGAGCGGAGCAAAAAAAAGTTCCGCCTCACACGCGAAGGACAGACCCTCTACGATTACAGCAAACAAATCATCCAGACTTATGAGTCCCTGCACAGCAAGCTCCAGGAACTCAAAGACATTATTTCGGGCACGATCCGGGTGGCGACGATTTACAGCATCGGTCTGCACGATCTGCCGCCGTATATCAAAAAATTCATGAAGTTGTATCCGCCGGTCAATGTCCATGTCGAATACCGCCGCGCGAATCAGGTTTATGACGATGTGTTCAGCAACGTTGTGGATATGGGCCTGGTCGCGTATCCGACCAAGGACGCCAAGCTCGAGATCGTCGCGCTGCGCAAAGACCCGCTGGTGTTGATCTGCCACCCGCAACATCCGTTCGCCAAACAGAAATCCATCAAGTTTAAACAGCTCACGGGACAAAAAATCATCGGCTTCGAGCCGGACATCCCGACGCGCAAGGCGCTGGACAAAATTTTGAAGGAGCACGGCGTGGACCCGCGTCACGCGATGGAATTCGACAACATCGAAACCGTGAAACGCGCGGTGGAAATCGACGCCGGTGTTTCCATTGTGCCGCAAGGCACGGTCATTCAGGAAGTCACCAAACAGACGCTCGCTGCCGTGCCGGTGGAGGATGGTTCTTATTACCGGCCCATCGCCGCGATCTATAAGAAAAACAAGGTGCTTTCGCCCGCGATGAAGCAATTCCTCGGGATGCTCAAGGAAGCGCCCTAAGCCGGTTATTAGGATTGGCCGCCGCGAGCTTCGGTTCCCGGCGGCATTTTTATTTCAGATTTTTGGGATTCAGCGGTTTCAAATCCTTCGGAACAAACACACCGTTTTTCCGGATCAATTCGCCGTCGAACCACACCTCGCCGCCGCCCCATTCGGCACGTTGAATCAAGACCATGTCCCAATGCACCGCCGAGCGATTGCCGTTGTCGCATTCCTCGTAGGCCTGCCCCGGCGTGAAGTGCAGTGAGCCGGCGATTTTTTCGTCGAACAAGATGTCGCACATCGGATTCAAAATATACGGATTGAATCCGAGTGAAAATTCGCCGACATAACGCGCGCCGGCGTCGGTGTCGAGAATTTCATTCAACCGTTTCGGGTTGTTCCCTGTCGCAGCGGTGATTTTGCCGTCATTGAATTCGAGCCGGACATTTTCGAATTTTGTTCCGGCATAAATTGTCGGCGTGTTGAATTGGATGACGCCATTGACGGAATTTTTCACCGGGCAGGAAAAAACCTCGCCGTCGGGGATGTTCCGGTCGCCCACGCACATCTTGGCGCCGATGCCTTTGATGCTGAACGTCAGGTCGGTGCCCGGCGCTTTGAGGTGGACGCGATCGGCGTGTTTCATGCGGCGTTCCAGCGGGACCATTGCCCGCGCCATCTTCGCGTAATTCATCGTGCAAACGTCGAAATACAAATTTTCGAACGCTTCCGTGCTCATGCCCGCGGCCTGGGCCATGCTCGGGGTCGGCCAGCGCAGCACGCACCAGCGCGTTTTGTTGACGCGATAATCCAGGACCGGCCGGGTGATGCGCGAATAAAGCTGCATCCGGCCGCCCGGCACATCGGAATTCTCGCTGGCGTTCTCGCTGCCGCGGATGGCGATATATGCCTGCATTTTTTTCATGCGGAACAACTCGATATCGCGCGCTTGCGCGGCGTGCTTTTCATTGGTTCCCAAAAGAAGCTCGCGGGAAACTCGCGTGTGCCGGACTTCGGCAAACGGGGTCGCACCCGCCGCGCGGACGGTGCGGATGAGCTCAATGGTGAATTCATCCGGAACGTCGATCATGTCGAGCAGGATGCGGTCGCCTTTTATTAATTCGGTGGAATACTGCACCAGCAGCTTTGCCAGTTTCTTGTAACGCGGGTCGGTCATAAATTTTGGAAAGCGTAAAACAAAGTGCTCGAACAATCAAACACGCAGCAAAGGGTGATTCGAGCTGCCAGTCAACTCCGGAGCATTGAAAGCGCCAGGGGTCTGGCGCAGTCCAGGACGCTTCGCGAATGCCAGTGGTCATGGTGAAGCGCCAGCGTTTTGGAGTGCGGCGGCCCTCTACCGCAATTTCCCCTGGGAAAGTTGTTAATCAGCATCAATTTATTGTTTATCGATAAAAATAACTTGACTAACGGGATTGATTGGTTCATTCTTGCGCCATGAACGCGAATAAAAGTTCTCCCAAGGCAAGTCCGCGCTTGAATCGAATTCAAAAAATCAGCCGCATTTTGAAAGTATGCGTGCTCTTTTATTTTGTAGTGCCGTTGTGCGTTCTGGCTTTCAACCTTAAAAACATCCATCTGGCGGCTGGAACGGTTTCAATATTCAACCACCCCTTCGCCAATGCATCGGACATTTCCAGGCCGATGTATTTGCTTTGGGGGGCCGGAACGGCTGTTTTCCTTCTTGGTGTCATTTCTTTCTACCGTTTGCTGTGCCTTTATGAAAAAGGAGTGATTTTTTCCGAGGCCAATGTCTCGGAAATGAAGAAATTGGGAAGTTATCTGGCCGGTTATGGCATACTCGCCATCGCTGCCAATGTGATTTATGCCGGCGGAATCGTTTTCCCGGTGGTCTTGTTGGAAGGCGTTGCCTCTCCGTGGATTGTCGTTGGCGGAGCAGTTTACATCGTAGCCTGGATCATGGACGAGGGCCGGAAAATCCAGGAGGAACAGGAACTCACCGTTTAACTGCACGAAAACCAAAACCAACTGCGTTATGAAAAATTTCCAGAACAAAGCAAAAATCATTAAGGTCAGCGAAGCTTTAAGAATCATTTTATTTTTCGGGTTCACTGGATGGATATTTACATTTTTCTCATGTCTGTCGCCGTGGTTTTTTGTTTTTCCGAAAATGCAACATCTTTATCCGATACAAGCATATGTGTGGAGTGGCGTGATAATGCAGCCAATATTTGGATTTGTCGTTAATCTAAAACTTTTCCAGTTTTTTGGTCGGCTTAAAAACGGGGGCTTATTCGACGCGCAAACAGTTGGTTATTTGAGCGCCGCCGGAAAGTGGTGGATGGGGTATTGGATTTATCAAACTCTATTTTTAGGAATCAGGACTTTATTTTTTCGAGTGGCAATGAATTGGGATTTCGCCTGCTTATTTGGCGCGTTGACATTGATTTTTGTCGCATGGTTCTTCAAAGAAGCGCAGGAACTGCAAGAGGAGCAGGAACTCACCGTTTAATCTTATGCCCATTATCGTCAATCTCGACGTGGTTCTGGCGCAGCGGAAAATGCGGCTGAACGATCTGGCGGAGGCCGTGGATATCACGCCGCAAAACCTGTCCATCCTTAAAACCGGCAAGGCCCGGGCCATCCGCTTTTCCACGCTCGAAGCCATTTGTGAAACGCTCGATTGCCAGCCGGCGGACATTTTGGAATACCGCGCAGAAACCGCCAAAAAGAAAAAAGTTTTAACCACGGATGGACACGGATAAACACGGATGTCGATAGGGCGCGACACTCCGTGCGCGCCGAGGTTTGCCTTCGGACGGGCGGCGGGCAGAGGGCTGCCCGCCCTGCCATTTTTTATCGTGTCCATCTGTGTTTATCCGTGGTTGAAGTTGATTTGCTTCATGTCTCTGCGGTATTAGTCAAAAAGGCAAATCCGCTTTACTCGTTGGCGCGCGTCGTTCATTTTGCAATCCACCATGGCCATTGACCGCAAGCGATTGGATGTTGGATGCGAGCGCCTCATTCTGGGTTTGGTGCTCGCGATTCTGGTTTTTGCCCCGCTCGCCATGGGCGCGGTGGAGGCCTGGGCGTTTCTGGTTGTGCAGGGGCTCACTATCGCCGTGATGCTTTTGTGGGCGTTGCGGTTGTGGCTCAGTCCGAAACCGCAACTGCTTTGGCCGCCGATCAGTTGGGTGGTGCTGGCATTCGCAGTTTACGCCGTCGCGCGTTATCTGACGGCGGACATCGAATACGTCGCGCGGCTGGAGATGATTCAGGTGGTGGTGTACGCTTTTTTGTTTTTCGCCATCGTCAATAATTTGTATCGCCAGGAGTCGGTCCAGATCGTGAGTTTCACGCTCATATTCCTGGCGATGGGGATTTCAAGCTACGCGGGGGCCCAGCTTTTGACGCATTCGAACCACGTCTGGAATCTGATCTCGCCCTATCCGGGCCGCGCTTCAGGCACTTATATTTCGCCGAACAATCTGGCCGGATTTCTCGAAATGCTGCTGCCGCTGGCGGTGGCGTTTCTATTGGCCGGGCGGATGAACGCGGTGCTCCGCATCCTGCTCGGCTACGCGACACTGATCCTGGCGGCGGGCCTGGCGGTGACGCTTTCGCGTGGCGGCTGGGTGGCGGCGGCGGTCGGACTGCTGGCGCTCCTGCTCGTTCTCATTCTGGCCGGCCACCGCAATCATCGCTGGCGCGCCGTGTTATTGCTGCTGGTTTTGCTCGGCGGCGGAGCCTTTTTTGTGACAAATTATTTGTCCAAAACCGCCGGCTACATGGAACGAATCGAAAAAACAGGCGGGGCCAACGACTATAATCTTCCCTTGCGATTCGACATCTGGCAGGCGGCGGAGCGGATGTGGCAGGATTATTTCTGGTGGGGCGTCGGCCCGGCGCATTACGATTATCGTTTTCGTGAATACCGCCCGGAAAATGTCCAGATGCGCCCCGATCGCGCGCACAACGACTACTTGAATCTGCTCGCCGATTGGGGCGCGGCAGGCGGCATCATCGTGCTGGCGGGCATGGCATTTTTTATCATCGGCGTGGCCAAAACGTGGCGGCATGTCCGCCGTTCGGAAAATGATTTCGGCAGCGGGCAGAGCAATCGTTTCGCTTTTTTTCTCGGCGCGTCCGCCGGCCTGCTCGCGCTGGCGGTGCATTCGGTGGTGGATTTTAATTTGCATATCCCGGCCAACGCGCTGGTCGGGGTGACGCTGCTGGCCTTGTTGAGCAGCAACCTCCGGTTTGCGACGCAACATTACTGGCTCAACGCGCGGCTGCCGGTGAGAATCCTGCTGACGATTATGCTGGCCGGCGTCGTCGTTTATTTGACCGGTCAGGAATGGCGGCGCGGCCATGAAGCGCGCTGGCTGGCGCGCGCCGGAGGGCTGCCGGATTATTTTTCACCCCAACGCACCGCGGCTTTGGAAAGGGCCTTTGACGCCGAACCCATGAATTTTGAAACGGCCGATGACATTGGCGAAGCGTACCGCGTGGAAAGTTTCAATGGCGGCGCCAACTACGAGGACCTGGCGAATAAGGCGATGCAATGGTTTGCGCGCGCCGGCGTCCTGGATCGTTATGATGCCTATAGTCATTTGCGTTGCGGCATGTGCCTCGATTGGCTGGACCGTCACGACGAGGCGGAAAAACAATTCAGCCAGGCCGAGACGCTGGATCCGAACGGTTACTACACCGTTGCCATTATCGGCTGGCATTATGTGCAAATCGAAGACTATGCCGCCGCCAGGCCGTGGTTTGAAAGGTCATTGCGCCTGGAGGTCCATGAAAACAACATAGCCCGCTCGTATCTGGAGCTGGTGGAGCAGAAACTTGTTGAAAAAGCCTCGGGCAAGAGCGCTTTTCCGGGCCATTTTTGAGTTTGACAATTGTGCCTCAGCTTTTATAGTGTAGTGGAATAAGAAGCAGTTCCTGGAAAACAAATTATGAAAAACATATATTCCGCAGTCATTTGCGGCGCTATCTTGGGGCTGGCCGTTGCCGCTTCCGCCCAGACTCTCAAGCCGGGTGTCGCCACCATCGTCCGGATTCAAGGCGAAGCCAGATATTCACTGGGTGATGGGAATTGGCATCCCCTCGTCGTAGGAAAAATGCTTGGCGCCGGATGTGTCATTCAAACGGCCCACGACACCATTGTGGACATGGTGATGGGCAGCTCAGTGGAGATGCCACAAGCCGCATCGTGGCCGGATCGCGTCGGGCCGGCGCCGGATGCCAACGTTCGCGGCATGGTTGATTACAAGCCTTCCGTTGAGCAGAACATGATTCGCATGACAAGCGATACGACGCTGGCTATTGACAAATTAACGGTCTCGGACACCGGTGTTGACGCTGTCAGCGACACGGAGTTGGATTTGAAGCAGGGCCGCATTTTCGCCAGCGTAAAGAAACTTTCGGCAGCGTCCCAATACCTCATTAAAATTCCCAATGGCATTGCCGGTGTGCGCGGCACGCTGTTTGGGATTGATGCCAGCGGCTGGTGCGTGGTCATCAGAAATTCCGTGCTGCTTTCCATCGTCGGCTCAAATGGCACCCCGTTGACTTATCAGGTCGGTGAAAATCATGAATTCGATCCCCAATCCGGCCAGATTATCCTGTTGACGCCGGCGAGGCTGAATTTTCTGCAGCCTTTGTTCCACGCGCTGGATACCGTATATGTGCAGTTGGTCTCGTTCACGTATGACCGGACATTTTGCTTCATTTCGCCTACCACGGGCAATGCCGGCGGCGTTCCGCTGGAGTCGGGGATAGTCAGCAGCAAATAACAAAACAATGGCGCGAAAGCGCCGGATAATACAATTTGAAGCCAGAGCAGCCTTGAGTTGCTCTGGTTTTTTGTTTTATTGGGTGCGGTGAACTTCAAACCGCTCAAACGCACGCCCGCCGTTCTGGCGGTCGTCGTCCTCGGTCTCGTGTGCGGTGTCCGCCTGCTGCAAATCGATCTGTTCGAGCGGATGGAGCGGATGACTTACGATCTCCGGGTCCGCGCGGCCCAAAAGTTTCCCGCGCCCGCCGCCACCAACCTGGCGTTCGTCTTCATGGACGATTCCAGCATTGCCGCCGTCAAAAGCGGCTGGCTTGGCTACCGCTACGGTCTTTATTGGCCGCGGCAGGTCTATGGCCGGCTGGTCGAGGAACTTTCCGCCGAGGGTGCCAAAGCCGTTGCTTTCGACGTGCTGTTCGGCGAATTGCGCCACGATCATCCCGCTGTGGAAATGGACAATGGCACGATAATGGAATCCGACAATTTTTTCGCCCTGCAAATGCGGCACGCGGGCAACGTTCTTCTTCCCATCACCCCCGACGTAACGCTTCCGGATTTGTTCGCCACCAACGCGCTAGCCATCGGTGACATTTCGACGGAAAAGGATTCGGACGGCGTTTTGCGCCGCGCTGAAGCCTTCCGCATCTATCGCCGCTGGCATCCGATTATTCAGCAGTTTGCGGACAGGCCGGATCCCGACAGGCCGGAAATCCGTCTGGATGTCTCCCGGGCGCGTTTCATCCCCGGCAAAATCATTCTGCCGCAATCGGGCACGACCAATGAAATTGAAATTCCCGTGGACGCGGAAAATAATTTTGAACTCGCTGATATTCTCGGCAATAAACTTCCTCCGGGCTGGCCGCCCAAGGCCAAAGCCTTTGCCGATGAACGCGTCTGGCACCTGGGCATTGTCCTGGCCGCGCAGGAATTGAAACTCGACCTGGATCACGCCGCCGTGGATTTGACGCGCGGGCGCATCACATTGCGCGGTCCGAATGGCATCGAACGCATCCTTCCCGTGGACGCCAATGGTTATTTTTACATTGACTGGAAGCTCACGCCGAATGATCCCCGCCTGTTACGCCAGCCGATTGAAAGTTTGCTCTGGCAGGACAAGCTGCGATTGAGCGGCGAGACCCATGACCTGCGCGATTATTTTCGCGGCAAGCTCGTCGTCTTTGGCTCGGCGGCACAAGGCAACAACCTGACCGACCGCGGCGCAACACCGCTCGAACGCGACACGCTGCTCGTCAGCAAATATTGGAACATCGCCAATTCCGTAATCACCGGCCGGTTTGTCCGTCGCGCTTCGCTGCCCATGGAAATCACCCTCATCGTGTTGCTGGGCGGACTGACGGCTTTTCTCACCTGGCAGATGCGCGCCATTTC
>Ga0265338_10005619_pt1 | contig 16281 bp, 9 predicted proteins | sample 42126metaG_FD_193579 | JGI IMG/M metagenome (GOLD analysis project Ga0265338, IMG submission 193579) | Rhizosphere microbial communities from Carex aquatilis grown in University of Washington, Seatle, WA, United States - 4-21-26 metaG | ecosystem: Host-associated > Plants > Roots > Rhizosphere >... | reverse complement strand
CTACACGAATCGTAGCATCATAATTTCAAAGTAAAGACACTCTATTTTGTATCTCTTTATTTTAGTTTCGTTGTAAAGACGCAAATGTTACGTCTTTACATTTTGGTTATGAGCTGTGACGCAAAATTTTGCGTTGCAGTTCAGCAACCATTAGAATCGTTCATAATCACCATCATGTTGATCCATTACCAGTTCAACTCCCGATGATTTAGGTTTTATCGACGTTGTTAATGATGAATCGTGTTTATTCGATTTTGTCATTACTGCTTTCTTTGAACTCGGAATCTTATGTTTCGCACCATTATCGGTAACTTTAAAGAACCCGATTAATTCTTTCAAACTATCAGCTTGACTTGATAATTCTTCAGAGCTTGTTGCCATTTCTTCTGCAGAAGCGGCATTTTGTTGGGTTACTTTATTTAACTGACTGATAGCGTTATTAATTTGATTCGCTCCTGAGTTTTGCTCAATACTTGCTGCTGTAATTTCTTGCACCAGCTTTGCTGTTTTTTGTATATCCGGAACAATCGATTCAAGTAATTTACCCGATTTATCAGCAATTTCAACACTTGACTTTGTGAGTTCATTTATTTCACCGGCTGCAATATGACTACGTTCGGCAAGTTTTCTAACTTCAGCCGCTACCACTGCAAATCCTTTGCCATGTTCCCCTGCCCGAGCTGCTTCTACGGCTGCATTAAGTGCAAGAATATTTGTTTGGAATGCAATATCACCAATGATCGATACCTTTTCGGCAATTTTTTTCATCGACACAACGGTTATATTAACATTTTGACTTCCTATTAATATATCCTCGGCTGCTTTTGCAGCAATCTTTTCGGTTTGTTGAGCGTTGTCGGTATTTTGTTGAATGTTCGAAGCCATTTGCTCCATACTCGACGATACTTGTTCAGCAGCCGATGCTTGCTCAGATGCTCCTTCCGAAACTTGTTGCGAATTGCTGCTCATTTGACCGCTTGCATCAGCAATATTATCGCCCGAAGACTGAACCTGGGTAACAATGTCGCTAATCGATTTAACCATATTGGCAAGCGAAATGATTAATTCGTCTTTATCCGATCGCGGTTTCATTTCAACAGTCATATCTCCACTTGCAATTATCTTGGTTTTTGCTGTAATATCACGCGTTGCTTTAACCATATTTATTAAAGCATTCATTAATTCATCTTTATCTGAACGAGCTCGTAGATCTACATCCAAATCGCCTATTGCTACAAGTTTTGCATTATCGGTAATACTATTCAATGCTTCGATGGTAATATTCAAATTAGTTTTTATTTCATTGAAATCGCCATTATAGTTATCGGTAATAATAGGAGGCATATCGCCAATGCTGATTCGTTTAACATAATCGGCAGCAACATTAAGCGGTCCGATAACAGCATCGAGTGTATCGTTAACTCCCTGAACAATAGCTCTGAAATCGCCTTGATGTTTCGATGCATTTGCTCGTGTTGCCAATTTGCCTTCAACAGCTGCTTTCGACAACGTTTTAGCATCTTCAACCATGGCATTAACTGCAATTATACAAGCATTTAGATTCGCTTTTATAATATTATACTGACCTTTATATTTATCAGTGATTTGAGCAGGAATATCACCCTTACTGATTTTCTCAACATAGTCGGCTGTAACCATTAATGGATTTACAATATTGTTAATCGTATCGTTTACTCCCGACACCAGTTGCTTCCATCCTCCTTGAAATAATTCGGCATTTGCTCGTTTATCCAATTCGCCATCGGCTGCCGCAACCACTACTTTATTAGTTTCAGACAGAAGACTTTCCATAATATCAATACAATTATTCAAATTGTTTTTGATTTCATTAAAATCGCCATTATAATTATCGGTGATTTTTGCAGGGATATCGCCTTTCGATATTCTATCGACATATTCAGCTGCAACATTTAATGGCCCAATAACTGCATCAAGCGTATCGTTTACACCAACAACAATCTTTTTGTAATCACCTTTATGTTTCGAAGCATCGGCTCTTGTCGATAATTTGCCTTCAATTGCAGCTTGAACTAACATTCCGGCATCGGATACAAGAAGATTTACCGCATCAATGCATTGATTCAAGTTCGTTTTTATTTCATTGAAATCGCCATTATAATTATCGGTAATTTTTGCCGGGATATCGCCTTTCGATATTCTATCAACATATTCGGCCGATACATTTAATGGTCCGATTACGGCATCTAGGGTATTGTTTACACCTTCTACTATTTTTCTATAATCACCTTTATGTTGGGTTGCATCGGCACGTGTTGCAAGTTTACCTTCTACAGCTGCTTTCGATAATACGCCTGCATCGGCAACTAATAGATTTACCGCATCGATACATTGATTAAGATTAGTTTTTATTTCGTTAAAATCGCCATTATAATTATCGGTGATTTTTGCTGGGATATCGCCTTTCGATATTCTATCAACATATTCGGCCGATACATTTAATGGTCCGATTACGGCATCTAGGGTATTGTTTACGCCTTCAACTATTTTTCTAAAATCGCCTTCATGTTGGGTTGAATCGGCACGTGTTGCAAGTTTTCCTTCAACTGCAGCTTTCGATAGTATTCCTGCATCGGCAACTAATAGATTGACCGCCTCGATACATTGATTTAGATTCGTTTTTATTTCGTTGAAATCGCCGTTATAGTTATCAGTGATTTTTGCTGGGATATCGCCTTTCGATATTCTATCGACATATTCGGCCGATACATTTAATGGGCCGATTACAGCATCAAGGGTATTGTTTACGCCTTCAACTATTTTTCTAAAATCGCCTTTATGTTGGGTTGCATCGGCACGTGTTGCGAGTTTTCCTTCAACTGCAGCTTTCGATAGTATTCCTGCATCAGCAACTAATAGATTAACCGCTTCAATACATTGATTTAAGTTCGTTTTTATTTCGTTGAAATCGCCATTATAGTTATCAGTGATTTTTGCAGGGATATCGCCTTTCGATATTCTATCTACATATTCGGCCGATACATTTAATGGACCTATTACAGCATCAAGGGTATTGTTTACGCCTTCAACTATTTTTCTGAAATCGCCTTTATGTTGGGTTGAATCGGCACGTGTTGCAAGTTTTCCTTCAACTGCAGCTTTCGATAGTATTCCTGCATCGGCAACTAATAGATTGACCGCCTCGATACATTGATTTAGATTCGTTTTTATTTCGTTGAAATCGCCGTTATAGTTATCAGTGATTTTTGCTGGGATATCGCCTTTCGATATTCTATCGACATATTCGGCTGATACATTTAATGGACCTATTACAGCATCTAACGTTTCGTTAACTCCCACAATTATTTCCCGGAATTCAAAATTTACTTTTTCAGGATCACCTCTTGTTGCAAGTTTACCTTCGATTGCTGCTTTTGACAACAGTTTAGATTGATCTATTACCGATTTAATTATTGTATGAATATTTCCGGCAATAACCAAGGCTAAAATAATCGAAGACAAGACTCCCAATACAATAAATAGAATCATTAATAACGAAGCCCTACTTGCTATTTTTGTATTTTCAAGCGAAAGATTTCTACCGCATTTAACTTTATATTGAATAAATTCATCAGAAGCTTTCTGAAATTTTTGATTTGAACTATACCATTCACCTTTTATATATGTTTTTGCATCTTCTATTTTACCGGCATTAATAATTGCCATAAACTTTGGCAAATAAGTCAGATATTCAGCTTTTGAGTCTATTAATCGTTTGTAATTGGCCCTGTCGGTGTCATCATAAATTGTTGTAGCATAACAAGTCATAATAGAATCGAACTGTGCACTGAATTGAAGTATTTTTTCATATTTTTCTTTTACTTCTTGAGCATCCTCTGCAATAATTACACTTCTAATGTTTACCCTAATACGTTGAAATACTATTGCTATTTCAGTGCATTGCGATAAAGGAACAGCTACCGAACCATACATTTTTTGATCGGCAGCATCGATATTTTTTATTTCAGAGATTCCGACAATGCCGATAATCATTGAAATTATTGCGAGGGATATAAATCCTACAAGCAACTTAACTCTCATTTTTACATTTGTAAACATAGCTTTGATTATTAATGATGAATGATGAATGATGAATGGTGAATTATGAATTATTATTGTTCGATGATAAATTATATATATATGTTTTTAATTTGTTTGAGCTGTTTCGGCTACTTGAAGTAATTCTTCGACGGTGAAAACTTTATCCATATCGAGTATCATAATAAATTGTTCTTCGGTTGCTTTAAACATTCCAAGAATAAACTCCGAATGATATTTGCTCCCTATATTAGGTGGTGGAAGAATTTGATGAGGTTCTATTTCCAATACTTCCTGAACGGCATCGACCAAACCTCCTACTTGTAACGATTCTTCACCTATCACTATATCCAATACTAAAATACAGGTATTGGCAGTGAATTCGGTTGGTGTTAGTCCAAATTTAATACGAGTATCAACCAAGGGTAAAACGGTTCCGCGAAGATTTATTACACCTTTCATATAATCGGGTGCTTTGGGAACTTTCGTAATCTTTGTCATTTCCAAAATATTTAATACTTTGCTCACATTGGCTGCAAATGTTTCTTCGCCCAATTTGAATGACAGATACGATGTTAATGTACTTAAATTCTCATTCATAACTCCTCCTTTTATTTACTGATTGGTATTCTTTCGTTAAAATAATATCCCCCACTTGTTACTTTATGTAGTGCGGGAATAATATCTTCAAAAAACGTTGTTTTATATACACATCCTTTAAATCCATATTCTATAAATTGACTGAGGTAAATATTATCGGTAAACATGGTAACTGCTATTATTTTAACATTAGGATATTGTATTGCTATTCGTTGTGCCGATTGAAATCCCGATACCTTTGGCATTTGCAAATCCATTAAAACTATATCGGCTTTATGTATATTCGTCATTTGTAAAAACATTTCTCCATTTGATGCTTCTCCAATGATTTCGCAAAAAAGTTCGTTAATTAAAAACTCCCTTATTACCTTTCTATAAAGTTCGCTGTCATCAACTATTATTACCTTAAGACTTTCCATTTTAGTATTTTCAAATTCAATAATTCAAATATACTCTATGGATAATCATTTCTTAATATACTTTAGGGCTGAAATTTCATACTAAAAGACTGTTTTTGAATAGGACTAAAGGTGGGTATCACGTTTATTATTTACATTTTACAAATGGAAATAACTTATGTTAATCTACTATAAACATGCTTATATAATAGAATAAAGCATGTAAATACAGTTTAACCCAAGCTATGTTATAGAAACATTATTTTGTGAATAATTTAGAAGTTTAGTCATACTTTTAACGTGACGGCTATTAGTAGAGCCCACCTCCAAACCCGCGTTCATTGATTGTAAGCTTAATTAAACTCTTATTTATTGAGTTTACACAATCTGATTTAAACTCCCGTTGCTCCAGAATCGGAAGCTTACTTGTTTTCTAGGGACGTATGAACGTATCGTTCCAAAGCTTGATTGTATCATTCCCAAGGTTTGTTCTCATACTTCTGAATTCTGTTAATTAGCGTTTTACTTTACATTGATTGTAAACCGCTCCAGCTAATTATAAAAATTTGTTTAATCAAACACATATTGATTTATGTTGCTAAAATCGTTCCCAACTTCTTTTTCTCTCTTTCACTTGTTTATTAACATAAGAAATAATTCGCAAACCAACAACTCTTTAAATGTATTTATATTGGTATATACTGGCATTTATATATTTTTCATTAAACATGTATACTCTGTTTAACGCTAGCATTTATGCGGCTTTCTAAATTATTTTAAAATATTTATTAAAATATACCCTTTTAGCAAGAACATTTTATCGGTACATTACTTATATTGCATATGCTATAAAGCAAAGAATCATTGGATTAAAATGGAATCCAATGAATGTATTGGATAATTCAAAATGCAATGCAGTGTTTTTATACGTTTCTCGTTTAACACGAGAACTTACATAAAAACAAATAATAACAAAAGAATCTTTTTTATTGAAAGTAAGCCTTTTCAATAATTCAAATCCGGCAAGTTTTCGATGGAATGATTCTTCAATCACCAATTTTTATTAACTTTAAAATGTAAATGTTATGAAACATAATACTTTTATCAAAAAGCTCGTAATAGGAGCTTTACTATCCATTACTTCAATTACAATGTTTGGGCAATGGAGTCAAAATGCAACAAGCATATGGACAACAACAATATCAAAGAATGTAGGCATCGGAACAACCACACCATTAACAAAACTTCATGTTGTAGGTGGTGTTCTGGCAACCGGTGCAAGTACCGATGCTATTCCAATATCAGGAACAGGTCAGCGTATGATGTGGTATTCAGGTAAAGCAGCCTTTAGAGCCGGCTATGTTACCGCAACACAATGGAATGCATCAAATGTAGGCTTGTATTCGGCGGCATTGGGTTATAATACCATCGCTCAAGCTAAATATTCGTTTGCTGGAGGAAATACAACTACAGCAACAGGTAATCAATCGTTTGCCTTTGGAAATGGTACCACTGCATCGGGCACAGGAGCCACTGCTTTTGGTTTATCATCGTTTGCAACCAACAATTATTCATTCGTATGCGGATCGAATAACCAATCGAATGGAGCAAATGCTTTTTCGGGAGGCATAAACTCTATAGCAAAAGGTGACCAATCGTTTGCTTTCGGAACTAACGTTAATGCATCGGGAGGTGGAGCTACCGCATTTGGAAATGCTTCAGGTGCATCGGGTGCTTTTTCGCTCGTAACGGGTACTAACGATCAATCGTTGGGTGCAAATTCCTTTTCTGGAGGGGTTAACTCTATTGCTAAAGCCGACCTGTCGCTGGCTTATGGTAATGGAGTTATTGCATCGGGAAGCGGGTCAACAGCTTTCGGATATGCTTCGACAGCATCAGGCCCTATGTCTTTAGTTAACGGTTCTTATAATCAATCGAAAGGATCAAACTCATTTGCCGGAGGCATTAACTCTATTGCTAAAGCAGATATTTCGTTTGCATTTGGCAATGGCGTTACTGCATCAGGAGGTGGATCGGCAGCTTTTGGATATGCATCAACAGCTTCGGGACCGATGGCAATGGTTACGGGTTCGAGCAATCAATCGACCAATAGTAATTCATTTGCCGGTGGCATAAACTCTCTAGCCAGTGGACCTCAATCGTTCGTATTCGGTAATGGTACGGCTGCAACCGGAAATGGAGCCACCGCATTTGGTTATCAATCGGTTGCTGCAGGCGAATTGTCGTTTGCAACCGGTTCGGGAAGTATTGCTAAAGGATATACGGCTGTAGCAATGGGCGATCATGCAACAGCAAGCGTTAACAATTCGTATGCAATCGGTACGCAGGTCACCTCATCAGGAGTAAATTCAATAACACTGGGAAATGGAGTGTTAAACCCCATGTCTAATGCAATGATGATTGGTTTCAATAGTAACATCCCTTCATTATTTGTAGGTCCATCTGCCGGTGTAGGCACAACAGGCAATGTTGGTATTTCAACATCGGCTCCAACAGAAAAATTCGATGTCAATGGAGGTGCCCGCATCCGTTCATTACCCGTCGATACAACCCTTACCAATGTTGTGGTGGCTGATGGAAATGGCGTTCTTCATACTAGAGCTGTTTCTACCATTAGTAGTGCTCCCCATTTCTGTTATTGGACCAAAACAGGTCATTATCTGTATCCTAATGGTAATACCAGTGACAGCGTTGGCATTTCAACTACCATACCAAGAGCACGACTCGAAATAGAAGGTACATTCTTTTCTTATGATGGAGGATATGATGCTAATCTTCCAAATCCTATGACTCTTGCCGGCCCTATTAACAATGGTAATGTTTTTATGTGGTACTCAGGAAAGACTTCCATTCGTGCCGGTTATTTTGATGCAACGCAATGGACTCCATCGCAAATAGGAACATCTTCGGCAGCATTTGGACATAATCCGATAGCTTCGGGCGATTTCTCGTTTGCACAAGGTTATTCTCCTATTGCTACCGGTACTTTTTCTTTTGCCCAGGGTAACCAGACTGTATCGTCGGGCGAATTTTCTTTTGCCCAGGGAAATGTTTCGGTTGCATCGGGAACCTTTGCTTTTGCACAGGGTAATAATGCTCAAGCTTCCGGAACCTTCTCTTTTGCTCAGGGTAATAATTCTAAAGCATCGAATACCTTTGCTTTTGCACAGGGTAACGGTACTCAGGCAAATGGGGTGAGTTCTGTAGCAATGGGCTACAATTCCATTGCTTCGGGATTTTCTTCAACAGGTCTTGGATATAATGCACAAGCCTTAAACGACTTTACCTATGCAATAGGTAATTCGGCTACAGCCAATCAAACCAATGGTGTGGCAATAGGCAGTAATATTACATCGAATGGTGCAGGTACATGTGTGTTTGGAAACGGGGTGTTTGGATATCCACTCGTTAATAATAACCCAAATTCCATAATGCTTGGTTGCAATAGCGATTCGTCAACTGTTTATATAAGTGGAGCTTCAGGACATGACTCGACCGGTGCGGTTGGCATTGCTACTACCTGCATTCCTGCCGGATACAAGCTTGCTGTAAACGGTAATATTATAACTCATGGCGTATTGGTTCAAGCCGGTGGATGGTGCGACTATGTTTTTGCCGATAGTTATAAACTACGCCCTTTATCGGAAGTTGCAACATACATAACCGAAAACAAACATTTACCCGATGTTCCGTCGACGAATGAGGTTGTGAACAAAGGCATTAATGTTGCCGAAATGGATGCTACCCTATTAAAAAAGGTTGAAGAATTGACATTATATATGTTACAATTGAACAATGCCAATGAAAAACTCAGTAAAGAAAACTCCGATCTTAAATCAAGATTAGAGATCATTGAAAAGCAATTGAATAATTAATTCCTTCACCCTTAAAAATGAAACGTATGACAAAAGCATATATCATAGCAATTATAATTTGCTTGAATCTTGGAATTCATTGTAATTCTTTTGCCCAAAAACATATTGATAATGTCAATGTAACGGGTAATTATAAAGAATATGATGAAAAGGCAATTGTAGTTACCAATTTCAAGCTGCAACCATCGGGTGTTTGTGAAATAAAATCAGGAACATCGATATATCTTGGTGATGGAACAAATCTGAAATACGGAAATTCGTCGATTAAAATAGAACACACTAAATCATTGAAAAATGATATTGTTGTCGATTCGGTTTCAATACTTCAAACAGATCAAGTTCAATTACCTCATTCGTTGGAAAAGCCTTCTGTATATCCAACAATAACTAAAGGGATAGTAACGATCGATGTACCCGATTATTCAGCAGTTCAATCTATTACTATATACAATAATCAAGGAATGATTGTATATAGTACGCTAAAAATCGAGGGGAATAATCAAATCGTCGATCTATCGGCAAACCCTTCGGGATTATACTTTATCGTGATTAAAATAGCAGATACTTCTCAAATATTCACCGTAGTGCTCGAAGAATAAGTTAGTTAAATTGTACTCTACTAGATAACTAAAAACTAAAAACTAAAAATTAAAAACTAAAACAATGTTATCTTAATTAGATGTTCAATTTTCTAAAATTGCGAGAACTTAATATAAAGACGGTGTTGATTACTAATTGACACCGTCTTTTTCATTTAAACGTTCAAAGGGCTTCATTAAAATCGCATTGTAATTCACCGATTTATCGTTATATGTTTATGATTTCGTATATAATCACCAGCCTGTCTTTTTAAAATAGCTGCATTTTCTGATATACCTTTCGATGGAGTATCAATGAGCTTTTGAGCCATCGATAGAGCCCGTGAATCGTTTGTTTTATCATACAATCGATATAATCGATATTTAGAATATAATCTCGAAGGCATGGTATTATTGGCAATTTCAAAGTATTGAATTGCTTTATCAAAACGACCGATAGCTTCATAATCGTTAGCTAAATATGAATAGACATTGCAATCGTTTAGCTCCGGTCTCGCTTTTTCCAACACTTCTATTCCTTTAGTATAATCGCCCGCTAATGACAATTCGGTACCATAGTTATATAAAAACAGTTTATCGTGCTCCAATTCAGGATAGATTTCTGCCATTATTGTTAATCCGTTACTATTACCCGCAACAGCCATTAAACTTGCTTGATGCCATTGTTCATAATAGGCTTCTTGATTCTTTTGATATATACCATTCAACACGAGCAATATGATACTACAAACAAGTATCGATTTCCAAAACAACCGATTGAGTGCAATAGTAACAACCGTTTTAGCATTGCTTGAAGCCATACTAAGAAACACAAAAAACAATGTTATACTTCCGGTAATCCTCAACGGATACGATACGAACGAATATATTATACAAGCCAGTACAACAATTTGTGCCGATGCCCTGAGCATTTCGTTAGATAGCTTTTTCGAAGGCTTTGTTTTATAGAGGCTTGCTATGACAAACATCAGTACACCGATAAATGCAGTTACCCCCAACAATCCAAGCTCGGCGGTAATTTGTAAAAACTCATTGAAAGCGTATCCAATATTATCGGCATAATAAGCATTATACGAATCGTTAGGATGAGTCTTGAAATAACGTGCTTGAGTCATATTGAACGACTGTTCGTAAGCTGTAAAACCTACTCCCTGCAGCGGATGGTCTTTAATCATTTCAATGGTTCTACTCCAAATAAAAAACCTTCCGTTCGACGATTCCTGCCTCATCCGATACAGATATAGAAAGCTTGATAATACGATTATAGCACCTGCACTTATCAGTAAAGATTTTGCGATTAACCTCATTCTTGTAATACTCGAAAAGAATCCATATCGTATTTGCAATAAACATGGTAAACACAACAGCAGCACAATCAATGATGCTCTGTTATTTAGAAAAACAATAAAAATGAATGAATAGGCACAATAGACAATAGCTGCCGATTTCAGTATTTTATGTGGATGTTCGAATAGTATCAATCCAAAACACCACAGAAACAACAACGTGATATACATTGAATATAATGCAGGATTCCCAATTGTACCAACAACGTTAAATAATGAATCAACCTTCATTAAACCCAGAAACTGTAAACTTCCGTACAATAGTTGAAAACTACCTGCAAGTAAAAGAATCCAACCGGTTATATGAAATGAATCGAATAAACCGTCTTTAAGGCTCTGTTTTAAAAAAAAATAGAACAATACAAGCAACGTAAAACTTATAAATTGATAATTATTGAACGATACTGCTGATAGTATCATACTTATTACCGTAAAGATGTACCATGCCAATAAAGACAAATCGGTATACGATAAAGCTAGCTTATATTCTTTTTGTTTAGCAGGTAACAAGAACAGAAGCATTTGTACAATACCTACCAACGTAATAATAAAAACATTCCCGAAAAATGAAGGTTGAACATAATTATCGTTAAAAGAATGCGATATAAATATGGTCGATAATACCACCGCAATTGATAATGTTGTTATTATTTTCTTAATCATGGAAGTCAATTATTAATGGTGAATTATGAATGGTAAATGGTGAATGATGAATGATGAATATGAAGACCTCTTACTTTTTAGTTTTTACTTAATTATTCTACCACCATATTTGAGTTTCGTTTTCGATTGTAAAAATACGTTCTTCCTTTCCTTGCGAACAATCGTGAAGCAAAAAGAGTGTACCTACCGGAACCGTTTCGTAGAAAAGGAATTCTCTTCCATTGGTATGTTCAAAGAATAGTTTTTTCTTAAAATCGAATCCTAAGGAATCTATATCAGCCTGCCTGTTTGCTGTTGTTTTTTCACCGAGAGAAACCCACTTATTATCCCAATAAAACAACTCATAGCTATCTGACTTAAGAATAGCATTTGTTGAATCGTTGTTTGCTGTTAAGCGTGGTGGATATTTATTGTAAAGTATTACCGATTGAGCACGTCCTTTATAACGGGAAAGAGCTTTTATAACTCCGTCAACGCTAAGGCAAAAAGGTAAACCTATTGGTTTTAATTCCTTCCCCGAATATATCATTGGTAGATACATAATATCTCTTCCCATATCATGAAACACCACCGAGTCGTTCACTACCTTACCCCACCAAACAGGTACCCAGTCTTTATTGTTAAACACACAGAGATAAGCATATTTGAGTCCTTGTGCCAATGAATGGGGAATCGACAATTTGATATCCGAAACAGGCATATATTCTGCCGTCACATCCATCTCCCTGCTATCTTCGAACAATGGATATATACTTTCTTTTGTATCTTTCAATAATGCAAGCGAATTCGATTGCGGTGTAAAGGTTTTTCTAAGAACTTTCGGCAGTTTCACATTAAGTGTTTGTTCGCCGAATACATATCCCATACCAAGCCATTCCATACTGGCACCGTTAACAGGAACGGTTTGATTGTCTTTATCTATTATAGCAACCCATGTATGTCCCAGACTACGATTACCATATTGGGTGCAATGATCGACGGCACACCCTACACCTACCGAACGTAAAGCATAAATAGCCGTTGTAACCATATGATTGCACGTTCCAAAATGCGATTGAAGTAACCGGGTTAACCCCATATCAAAAGGATACTTATAAAATAACGTTCCAAACTTGAACCACGATTCCACTTCTTTATTGATACTGTCGGCAACGGTTACGGGATTAGTACAATGGGCAAACGTTGCAACGGTTTTGCTATACTTCGACGAAAAATAGTCCATCCATGCTTCAGCTCTCTCGTTAAACACTTTATAAGGTAAAATGTATTCGCAAAACTGATTGAAAGAGTATGAATGCGACCATTCATTATTTCTCCATGCATTAAATACTCCATCGATATGCTTGATTAGCAGGTCGGACGAAAGATAGGTAGCATCTTGAATTTCATAAATAGACGAATAATCGTTTGGTGTAAAGGTATGGGTAACCTCATTCCATTTTTGTTCTACCGGTTTTATAAGTTGTAGCGATGTCCGTTCTTTTATTTTAATACCTTGTTTATGTAATGAATCTAAAAACAAGAAAAAAGGCTCGTATTTCTTTATGATAGGACCATCGTTTATATATAACCCATTCATATTTGTTACAATTAATTGGGCAGCTTGAAGCTTTTCACGATCTCCCACTTTACGATAATGTTCAATAAGCTTTTCGAGTTCCTTTCTGTTTTTCCCTGCATGATTAAGGGTAATTTCGATACCTGATTGGGAGTATAGGTTTTGAAATAATAAACAGAATACGAAAAGTATTAGTATAAATCTGTATTGTATCATAATACACTATTTTAAAGTAAAGTTACAGATTTCTTTATATCTAATTCATGTAAATAACAAAATAACCATACGACCATTTATTATGGTTACTATATTTTAGTCTTTTTATAAATGACGCAATTACAACTGAATTGTTGAAATAGCAATAGACCACCCCATCGTTAATCCCAGTTATGTTGAGACTTTACATCAAAATGCGTTCGATTAAGGTTTATAATGGCTGTAGTTTATATCAGCGTTGTAAAATAGTTGCCTTAAGGTCGGAAGGTCTAAAAGTCGAAAGGTCGGAAAGCAATGAATTTGACTTTAGACATTAAGCCTTTTAGACCTTAAGAATTAAGACTTTAGACATCAAGACTTTTAGACATTAAGACTTAAGCAATATTCGACATCAAATATTTAACAAAGAATGACTAATAACCGTATAAATTGTATTAAATAATTAAAAATTAATAATTACCCCCAATCCCTTCATCTTAATAACTTCATGTGGCTTAGCAAACAATAGCGACGGCTTAGAAAGAAATGGCGGAGGCTTAGCAAACAATGGCGACGGCTTAGAAAGAAATGTATGTGGCTTAGCAAAGAATGGCGATGGCTTAGAAAGAAATAGCGGAGGCTTAGCAAACAATTCATGTGGCTTAGCAAAGAATGGCGACGGCTTAGAAAGAAATGGCGGAGGCTTAGCAAACAATTCATGTGGCTTAGCAAACAATGGCGATGGCTTAGAAAGAAATTCCAGAGACCTAGTAATAAAAGGCGGTAAGACCAAAAGCTGGTGTAACGTGAAAAATATCAACTTCTTATAATAACAAAGGCAGATCCTTTGAAAATATAAAAGACTTAATCAGTGTCTTAGCCGAACTTTCGCAAAGTTATAGTCTATTGACCGCGGGGATTATTCTATTTCTTTATCCAAACATGGGTGATTTCGCCAAATACATATTTGCGATAATCGCTAGCTTCTTTATATGCTTCGTTAATATAGTCCTTAGCTTCTTGTGAATAAAAATCATTGGTATGAGGAGTTGTAATTTCGGTTAATCTACATTCAAGAATTAATCGGGCTTCTTTAAAAGTCATATCTCCCGAAGGGGTTTGAACACTGGTTAAATCAACTTCTTTCATTTTGTCACCATCTCTACCCGATTTACTTCCCAAAAGAATCAATTGTTGTTTATATTCATCGGTGAAATACGATATTGTATACGTTTGCTCCTTTTCAATCAGTTCAAGCGTATAACGTATTGTTTGAAGACAACACCAGGTGGTGGGTTTCTTGAAAAGAAGCCCCATTCCACCACCGCTGCCTGTCATTGCATTAAAATGATCTTCCTTGCCCGCAGTAATAACATAAAAATCTTTTCCTACCAAGGTAAAAACATTGTCGCTTATTGCTTCAGGAGAAATTGGTTTAAATAATTGATCAAAATTCAATTCTTTCTCCTTTACTTGAGTTATTGCTTCCATTTTCATCTGTTTTAATTATGACTTATTTGATACTCTATTTCTTTTAGTACCATTGATAATGCAATATTACCAGGTATATTAGAGATAAAATAACTACTTTTGACATATAAATAGTCGTAAAAGACTTTTCATGGAAAAAGATAAACAGCAATCAGAACCGAATGTTCTAAACAGTCTTGCTCATTTATTGGGGACTGAAGTAAAGAATAGGAGATTAGATATCCCCCCCAAATTTGGTACGGGATATTGTTCCGGATTCATTTTTAATGAGCATATCAGAATGCTCATTCTTAATTACGAACTCTATGAAGATCTGGTGATAGAAAATCCTGACATCAATGATCCAATGAAAATGATACTTTTTAAGTTTCAAAATATTTTCCCTTCAACAGAACCATTCGTAAAGGAAAAGCAATTAAAGACAATACCTTCTGTTTTAATTGCGACCAGTAGTTTGAATACCGATGTCGTTATTCCAATCCACACCAATACTGCAACTATTAATATAGAAGTGGATGCACATTATTTGAACGGACTATTTGACGTATCAGAGAAATCGCCGGTATTGCAAAGCCTGCTACAGAATACGCAGCCCTTACTATTCGAACAAATAATGTATCCTTCATTGCTAAATATAGTTGATGAAATAGTGACCGGATCGATTGATGAAACTTTTGAACTGTTTTTCCTGAGGATAAAGGCTGAAGAACTGATATGCCGACTATTAATGGAATTGAAAAAGCGTGATGAAAAACGTCTTTATGCTTTAAACAGTCACGATATACAAACCATTTACAACATAAAAGAGCTCTTGCTTGAACATCTTGAAACTCCGCCGGTTATTACTGAATTGGCAGTAACTGCCAATATGAGTCAATCAAAACTGAAACGTTTATTCAAGCAAGTTTTCGGCAATAGCATATTCAGTTACTATCAAGAATTTAGAATGAAAGAAGCCGCCCGTTTGTTGAAAGAAGAAAAGCTATCGGTTTCGGACGTGGGTTATCAAATGGGTTTTACCAACCTAAGTCATTTCTCAAGAGTCTTTAAAGAACATATCGGAATGATGCCAAAACAATATAGTCGGACGTAATTATACTATATCATCTTCTTACGAGTATTCTATTTATACACTTCTCTGTATAGGCAACTTTTTAGTTTTTAGTTTTTAGTTTTTAGTTTTTAGTTATATAGTTATATAGTAGTTTCAAGAGGCTGCACAAAGCCACAATAATAAATAACAGTAATTTAGCAATCATAGATAATGTATATTTCAATTACCCCGACATTCACAGACTGTGTGAAAACTAATAACATTATAACTGTTTCTTATCCCTGACAGGTAGGGTGTCCAATATGTTGTTCTGAAAAACGAATAATTATTGTTCATTTTCGAGACGATACAATTATGTTTTTAATCCATTTTTAGTTGTATAAATTACGTTAATAAATTTGCTT
>Ga0265338_10005617_pt1 | contig 16297 bp, 15 predicted proteins | sample 42126metaG_FD_193579 | JGI IMG/M metagenome (GOLD analysis project Ga0265338, IMG submission 193579) | Rhizosphere microbial communities from Carex aquatilis grown in University of Washington, Seatle, WA, United States - 4-21-26 metaG | ecosystem: Host-associated > Plants > Roots > Rhizosphere... | reverse complement strand
TCAGGGCTTCCGGGTGATCGCCCTCGCATACAAGCAAATGCCGGGTGCGACGGACGAACCCGTTTATGCGATCAAGGATGAGTCAGACCTGATCCTGCTAGGTTTCCTGGCCTTCCTCGACCCGCCAAAGGACAGCGCCACCGAGGCCTTGAAGCGGCTCCACACCCTGAGCGTGGACGTGAAGATCCTGACTGGCGATAACGAGATCATCACTGCCTACATCTGCAAGGAAGTGGGAATCCCGGTGGAGCATCTCTTGCTCGGCTCTCAGATTGAGGAGATGACCGAGACTGCGCTGGCCGAAGCCGCAACCAAGACCAGCGTCTTTGCCCGGCTGGCCCCAGCCCAAAAGGAACATATCATTCGCGCGCTCCAAAGTAAGGGACACGTGCTGGGATTCATGGGCGACGGCATCAACGACGCTCCGGCCTTGAAGGCCGCTGATGTGGGCATCTCGGTCGACAGCGCGGTAGATATCGCCAAGGAGTCGTCCGACATCATCCTGTTGGAAAACAGCCTTCTGATATTGGAGCAAGGCGTGCTGGAAGGCCGGCGCGTCTTCGGCAACATCGTCAAGTACATCAAGATGGCGGCGAGTTCCAACTTCGGCAACATGTTCAGTGTCGTGGGAGCCAGCGCGTTCCTGCCATTCCTCCCGATGTTGCCGATTCAGGTGCTGACCAACAACCTCCTCTACGACTTCTCGCAGACCACCATCCCCACCGACCAGGTGGATGCCGATTGGCTGATCAAGCCTCGCAAGTGGGAGATTGGCGGGATCCTTCGTTTTATTCTGTTTATCGGGCCGATCAGCTCGATCTTCGATTACCTCACATTCTTCATAATGCTGTACGCGTTCAATTGCTGGCACAACCCAGCCCTGTTCCACACCGGCTGGTTCGTCGAGTCGCTCTTCACCCAGACGCTGATCATTCACGTCATCCGCACCAACAAGATTCCATTTCTCCAGAGCTGGGCTAGTTGGCCACTCATCCTCACTTCCATAATTATCGTCGCGGTGGGTGCCGGGCTGACAATTTCCCCCTTGGCCGGTGCGCTCGGGTTTGTCGCACTTCCATCTCGGTACTGGTTGCTGCTGGCAGTGATATTGGTTTGTTACGTGGTGCTGACCCAGTTGATCAAGACCTGGTTTTACCGCAGGTTTGGCGAATGACGGGGGGCGGTGGCGAAGCGCAGCTATTCCTTTAACCAAGGGCTGGGAAGCGACGGGAAGGGGCTACTGACCCGTCACAGCCAGCGTACAGTGCGATTCTATATCGGTTACCTGCACTCACGTCCAATGCAGGGTCGTCCTTGAGTCACAACGCTCTTTTGGAACAAGAGGCTTCCCCGCGGACACAGAAGGCCCGGCGTTCTAGCGCTGTTCCACCAATTCCGCAGCGACGGCCTCGGCTTTAGCCTTGTGCACCGTCCCATCGGGATGGTTTGGCGGAGAATAGATCGTATAGAGCTTCAATAGGGCCGTCTTCGAAGTATTCACCACGTTGTGGTAAGTCCCTGCCGGAACCACGACCGCATCTCCGTCGTGCACCAGGTGCGCCTCCTTCTCTCTAAAGACGAACTTGGCCTCCCCCTGCTCGATGCGGAAGAACTGATCGACATTCGAATGCACTTCATCTCCGATGTCTTCTCCGGGCCGCAAACACATCACGACAAGCTGTGCGTGCTGCGCCGTGAACAACACCTGCCGGAAATATATGTTTTCCAAAGTTTGTTTTTCGATCGCTCCAACGTATTCAGTCATAGTCACGAGCTCCTTTACTCAGGCATTTATAAGTCGGCTTGTAGCGCTCTTCTGGGCAGTCTGTACGGGGAATGCCGCGCGGGCAAGTTGCTTGCGACCAGCGGAGGCTCGTACGAAGGTCTGCATAGAAGACTGCGCCACTCGGTTCCAGACCATGTGGCGTGCATAGAGGTAAGGACGTCTGCGCATGGCGTCGCGAGCTGCATGGTTGTCCAGGAGTTTAATTGCCACTTTCGCAAGAGCCGCTGGATCCTCGAAGGGAACCAACTCCCCGCGCCCATCGGCCAGGAGTTCGGCGGCGTGCCAGTAGGGCGTCGAGATGATGGCTTTCCCGGCACCCAAGGCGTACGCCAGCGTTCCAGATACGGCGTGTGCCTCGTAGCGGTACGGTGTGATGTAGATGTCGGCGGAGCCCACTAGCGATGCCATCTCTTGAGGGCTGACGAACTCGTTCTGGAAGACCACGTTCTCCTCAACCCCCAACTCCTTGGCCAAGGCCTGCAATTGGAACCGGTATCGATCACCCTCACGACGTCTGACGTGTGGGTGAGTAGCGCCAGCGATCACATAAACAACGTTGCTATGCCGTGACGTAATGCGTGGCAGGGCCTGAATCACGGTTTCGAATCCCTTGTTTGGAGACAGCAGACCGAACGCGAGTAATACGATCTTTCCTTGTGCTGAGAGCGAGTCTCTATGAAGAACTGGCTCGGCAAAAGGCAAGTCGGGGATGCTGTCCGCTCAATAAGGTTAATGATTGGAACAGCTAACGCGTGGTATCTCGGTCGGAGAAGGCTTCGACGACAGGCCAGCAAGCACCTGCTTCCAAGCATCCTGACTGTTTGCCAGACCTACCTTCGCTTCATCATCCAGGCGATCATAATTCCGACGGTCATCGACATCCGATTGAAACTGTCATAACGTCATTGGCGGTAGGCACTGAATGGCCTATCCAGCCTTCAAATCTGTTAGCTTGTCTTTCAAATCCGCGACAGCTTCTTTAGCATGGCCTATCTTCTGTTGAACTTTACCTTCCTTCTTTTCCGCTTTCCCCTGGGCTTTCAGATCGCGGTCATTCGTGATCTTCCCGACCTCTTCCTTCATCGTTCCCTTCATTTCGTGGAAGCTGCCTTTTAGCTTGTCCTTCGTACTGGTCTTCATATTCCACCTCTCGGCCCTCGCGAAGCTTGGATTGCGAGTGTGAGGGCTATCTCTTTATTAATCTCGGTGAGTCTCAGGGGTCTGAGCACAATTGACCATCTCTGCGGGATCTCAATGCAGACCGCTGAGCGACTTCACAGGGTTCTACGCCATGACTTCAGAGAGCCTGAGCAAACAACATGATGCGAGGCGCTTATGACAGTGCTACTGGGTAGACTTTGGACTAAAGATGAGGGTCAGGATATTGCCTAATATGCGGTGATGTTGGCCGTAATCTTAGAAGGACGCCATGGGTCATGAGCCATTCTGCACAGTATTGCTAGACCAGTTGAGTGAATCTAGAGGTGGTATCAGCAGCGTGAAGATCTGTCCGCCACGGGCTGGTTGATACCCAGAATGGTGAGCCATGGCCACGGCACTAGAACAGCACGTCTATCCCGAGGTGGCTCCGCCGCCGTTGACTCCGGTTCTCCCGGTGCCAATCAAGACACGCCCTCGACACCATTGGGCCAGATGGGCCTTGGTAGTCGGCATCGTCATAGCACTGGCCGTAGGTGCGGAACTGTGGCGGATGCATTCGCAAAACGCGATTGGCTACGAGACAGTGCCGGTCGAACGCGGACTGATCCAGGCCAGTGTCACGGCCACAGGCACGGTCAATGCCGTTGTGGATGTGCAGGTCGGCAGCCAGGTATCGGGCAACATCAAGGCGCTGTACGCGGACTTCAACACCAAGGTTAGAAAGGGCCAACTTGTCGCCCTCATCGATCCCCAGGTCTTCCAAACGCAAGTCGATCAGGCTCAGGCCGCAGGAGCCTCGGCCCAGTCGCAGGTCCAAAAGGCAAATGCAGACCTCTCCGGCGCGATAGCGAGTGAAAAAGGCACCGAGTCCGTGTTGGCCAAGGATCGGGCCACCGCGCTCAACGCAGCCAACCAATACCAACGGCTGCACAGCCTGTTCGAGCCGGGAATCATTTCAGTACAGGATGACGAAGCCGCCAAGGCTGGCAAGGATGCCGCGGAAGCCCAGGTAGCCGCCGACCAGTCCCAGCTTGAAGCGTCCAAACAGAGCATCCTGTCGTCCCAGGCTCAGTTGGGTTCAGTGCAAGGCCAGGCGCGCCAGGCACAGGCGTCACTGGAGCAAGCGAAGGTGAACCTTGCCCACACCCAGATTACCGCTCCCGTCGACGGCACAGTAATCGCGCGCCGCATGGACGTAGGTCAGACCGTAGCCGCATCGTTTGCGGCTCCTACTATCTTCGAGATCGCGCAGGATCTGACGAAAATGCAACTCGACACCAATGTCGACGAGTCCGATATCGGCAACATAGGCGCCGGGCAGAATGCAACCTTCACCGTCGATGCCTATCCCGGCACTACGTTTAGCGGACAGGTAACGGCTGTCCGTAAGGCGCCGATCAATGCACAGAACGTTGTGACCTACGATGTTGTGATCGCCGTTGCAAATCCGGACCTCAAACTATTCCCCGGCATGACGGCCAACGCTCGCATCTTCACCGCAACGCTGGATAACACGCTCAAGGTACCGAATGCTGTCTTGAGGGTCCATCCATCCGCGGCGGCACTGACACAGCTTGGCCTCCCGGCGGCTCCGGCGGGTAAGCAGCAAGTCTATGTGCTGTCCGCGGGAAAGCTGAGGGCTGTGGCGGCGACTTTTGGGCTCTCGGATGGCAAATCGACGGCTGTGATGGCAGGTGATCTGAAACAAGGAGATCAGGTGGTGACGAGATTTACCACGGCCACCAGTGCAGCGGCTGTGAGCGCGCCTTCGACACCCGGCGCCAGCGGCGCGCGCCGGGGTCCAGGATTCTAGGGAAGGTGCCAGTGCCACCGCTCATCGACGTCCGAGACCTTAAGAAGACCTATCAACTCGGGGAAGTCACTGTGAACGCCCTGGCGGGGGTCACCGTCAGCATCGAGCGCGGCTCCTATGTGGCGATCATGGGACCATCCGGTTCCGGCAAATCGACATTCATGAATCTATTAGGTTGCCTCGACCGGCCGACCTCTGGCCACTATCTGCTCGACTCCATTCCGGTTGAGGGTCTCGACCGCGATCACCTCGCCGAGATACGGAACCAGAAAATCGGCTTCATCTTTCAGAACTTCAACTTACTTCCCCGCATGAGTGCACTGGAGAATGTTGAGTTGCCCCTCCTGTACCAGGATCATGACACGCCAGATGCGGACGACCTGGCGGAGCACGCGCTGATGCTAGTCGGTCTGGCCGGCCGCGAGCACAATTTCCCCGCCCAGCTTTCGGGTGGCCAACAACAGCGGGTGGCTATCGCACGCGCGATGATCAACAAGCCAGAGATCATTCTTGCTGACGAGCCCACCGGGGCGCTTGACTCGCGCACCAGCGCCGAAATCATGAACATCTTCGAGCGGCTGAACCGCACCCAGGGCATCACTATGGTTCTGGTTACACACTCCGATGAGATCGCTACGCACGCTGATCGAATCATTGGTTTTCGTGATGGGCTCGTCGTCAGCGATGCGCCGGTGGTCCGCTCCAGGAGAACCAGCGAGAAGGTTGCTGTCCTCCGAGTGCCGGTCGAGGTGCCGCAATGAAAAAGCTTAAGCAATCCATGCGCATCGCGTTCCGGGCACTGACGATGAACAAGCTGCGCTCGGCGCTGACCATGCTGGGTATTGTGATCGGCGTTGCTTCTGTGATTGCAACGGTGGCGATCGGCTCAGGCGCCACGCAGCGCATTCAGGACCAAATCGCAAGCATCGGCAGCAACATCATCATGGTGACCCCCGGGAGCACGACCACCTCCGGGGTGCGCCTGGGCACTGGCAATGCGGTGACACTGTCGGAAGCGGATGCTAAAGAACTTCCGGCGCAATGCCCGGACGTCGCACTGGCGGCACCTTTGGTGCGAGGTGCCGCCCAGGTGGTCTACGGAAACAACAATTGGGCGACGATCATCTATGGCGTGACTCCTGACTATCTGACAATCCGCGAGCTTTCTGTTGCCGACGGTGCTGAGTTCACCCAGCAGGATGTGGAGAGTGCGAACAAGGTGGCTGTGCTCGGTAAGACTGTGGTGGACAATCTGTTCGGTGGCGCCGACGCAATCGGCCAGATCATTCGCATCAAGAATGTGCCCTTCGCAGTCATAGGGATCCTCACCCCCAAAGGCCAGTCTTCGCAAGGGCAGGATCAGGACGATGTCATTCTGCTTCCGATTTCAACTGCCAAGCGAAAAGTCATCGGGATCAACGCCGCGAATGCGGACGCCGTAAATACGATCATGATGCAGGCAAAATCCGGTGCCCAGATTCCGGCTGCGCAGGAGGAGGCCCAGGCACTCCTCCGGCAACGCCATCATCTGCAAACCGTCGAGGCTGACGATTTCACGATCCGTAACCTACAGGAGCTCTTCGCCGCGCAAGAAGCATCATCGAGCATCATGGCGATCATGCTCGCCGCTGTGGCTTCGGTCTCGTTGGTCGTGGGCGGCATCGGCATTATGAATATCATGCTCATCTCGGTCCGAGAGCGGACGCGAGAAATTGGATTGCGCCAGGCCATCGGCGCGAAGACGCGCGACATTCTGACCCAGTTTCTGGTTGAGGCGGTAACGCTTTCAATCGCCGGCGGGTTCGTCGGAATCGTGCTCGGGATCGCTGCCTCCGCACTCATCTCACGCCTGGCGGGGTGGGCGACGGCCGTCGGGCCGGGCGCCGTATTGCTCGCGGTATTCTTCTCCGCTCTGGTCGGGATCGGCTTTGGCTATTACCCTGCGCGAAAGGCCGCCTATCTCGATCCCATCGAAGCCCTACGATATGAGTAGCAGTTCGCGTGCAGGCAAGAGCAGCAACACCGAAGCCCAACCACAGAAATGCTTGCGCCGGGTTGGTTGGCGCTTGCGGGATTTTCCACGAGCAAGCGGCCAGTGCGGGGGCTACGCGCCAACTACAGCCACCGCCGCAACATCGTCCGTTCTCAAATGGTCAAAACGAGACAGTTAAGCACCGCCTGCGACGCTTACGCTGGAAGCGTGAGGTAACGCTCGTAAGCGGAAATGTGAGGCAACCTTTCATGAAACGATTCGGATTTATCATCACCACGGCAGTTCTACTCTGTCTTGTCGCAACTATCGCTCCTGCCCACGCTCAGCAGCAGGATCAGCAGGACGAAAAACAGGCCAAGCAGAAAGAGCAAGCAAAGCCCGACAAGCAGACGGGCCAGGCTAAGAGCGCCCAGCAGCAACAACAGAACCAGCAGCAACAAGCCCAGCAGCAGAAGCAGCAACAGCAGAACCAACAGCAGAAAGCGCAGCAGCAGAAGCAGCAACAGCAGAACCAACAGCAGAAAGCGCAGCAGCAGCAGCAGCAACAGCAGAACCAACAGCAGAAAGCGCAGCAGCAGCAGAAGCAGCAACAACAGAACCAGCAGCAACAAGCCCAGCAGAAGCAGCAACAGCAGAACCAGCAGCAACAAGCCCAGCAGCAGAAGCAGCAACAGCAGAACCAGCAGCAAAAGGCACAGCAACAGAGACAGCAAGAGCAGAACCAGCAGCAACAAGCCCAGCAGCAGAACCAGCAACAGCAGAACCAGCAGCAAAAAGCGCAGCAGCAGAGACAGCAAGGACAGAACCAACAGCAACAAGCGCAGCGCCAGAAGCGAGAACAGCAGGACCAGCAGCAACAGGCGCGACTCTCGCAACAGCGCCAGCAGCAACTCATTTCACAGCAGCGGCAGCGCAACGTGCAGTACCGTCAAAAGCTAGATCAGCAGCAACAGCAATTGCAGACCGCACAGAGGCAGACGGAGCTACTACAGCAACAACACCGTTCGTCGCAGTACCGTTATCAGCAAGACTACTTGGAGCGGATACGTCAGCAGGAGGTACGCATACGTAGCGACCGCGACCACGATTACGATCATGATCCGTATTTCTACTCGGCTCCGATCTATCGTTATCATCGCGGTGACAGATACTACGAGACAAATCAGTACGGCGCAGACTTGCTGCGTCAGGCCGTGAACTACGGTTACGAGCAAGGCTTCCGCGCTGGAGAAGCGGACCGGCAGGATCGCTGGCATTCCAACTACCGTGGCTCGTTCGCCTATCAGGACGCGAACTATGGCTACACGGGCTATTACATCGACCAGAACGAGTACAACTACTATTTTCGCAGGGGCTTTCGTCACGGCTACGAAGACGGATTCAGCAGCCGCTACCAATACGGGGAATATTCGAACGGCTCGCATATCGTGCTTGAGATCACCCTTGGGCAGATCCTCGGCTTCCAGCCGCTTCGCTGAAGACGGAGGTTCCAACCCGCGCCTTGCCTACTGATCCACAACAGAGTCCGTGGAGCAGGGCGCGTTCGTTGGAGTGGATGAAACATTTTCCTATGAAGCCGCCGTCTTCTGCGGTGACCGGATGACAAACTACGCGGCTCGTCGTGCGGGAGACTCAGTCTGGGGAACGCGCACATCCTCCACCGGAGACTGGAAGTCGCTCAGTGAACTCACCGGCAAAATCATTCGTAAGGAATTGAGAATCGACAAAAGGTCGATCACTTCCTGCGCGATGGCTCCCTGAATCGGGCTGATTAACCCAAAAGATGCGGCCCCCATCCCAATCAAGCTCAGGCCCATTCCGCCGATGGCACTGGTAAGTGCGATTCCCCGCATCCTTCGTCCAATGTGCATCAGTTCGTCCACACTCTTGAGCGAAGATTGCAGGATCACCGCCCCCGCCGCCTCCGACGTGATATCGCTATTGACGCCCAGCGCGATTCCGGCTGTGGCAGCCATCATCGCGGGGGCATCATTGATTCCATCACCCAGGTAAAGTGTGTTTGATTTCGCGGTCATCTCTCGGACAAACTCCACTTTTTGTTCGGGAGTCTTGCCTCCATGCGGCTCCGTAATTCCCATTCCGGCGGCAAACAGTGCCACTTCGGCCGGGCGGTCGCCGGAAAGCAGAATTACCTTGTTGATCGAGTGGTTTGTCCCGACATGCTTCAGGAACGACTTGCTTTCCCGCCGTGGTTCATCTTGAAAGTGGAACACGCCAGCCAGGTTGCCATCCAGAAGCAATACGCACTCGAGCCCAGGAGCCACAGGAGGCATCTCCGCAGCCAGGTTTGCGGAGAGCTTTCCGCGCCCGGTCACAGTTACCAGATGTCCTTCGACGTGCCCAAGCAAGCCCGCCCCCGGCGCCTCGGAAACATCCTTGACTGACAACAGCGGCAGATGCTGCGCTTCAGCCGCCGCCAGGACCGCGCTCGCGAGCGGATGCTTTGAGTATCGCTCCAGGCTGGCGGCGTATTGCAGCGCTGTTTCCTGAGTCATGCTGCCAAGGCAATCGACGTTGGTCAAACTCGGCTTGCCATAGGTCAAAGTTCCGGTTTTGTCCACGATGAGCACATGGCAGGTCTCCATTTTCTCCAGAATCGACGGGTCTTTGATGATGATCCCAAACCGAGCGCCAACCGAAATCGCGCCGATGATCGCCACTGGAATCGAAATCAGCAGTGGGCAGGGTGTTGCAATGACGAGCACGGCAAGAAAGCGTGAGGAGTCTCCGCTCAATAGCCAGCTTGCAAGCGCAATTGCAATTGCGATCGGCGTGTACCAGGACCCGAGGCGGTCGCCTAGCCTTTGTATCTGAGGACGGTTCTCCTCCGAGGCGTGCAGCACCTCGACAATCTTCGCGTAGCGCGAATCGATCGCTACCTTCGTCGCTCGTATCGTCAGCGCCGCGTCGCCGTTGATCGATCCCGACAACACGAACGTTCCCGGAGCCTTCGCAATCTGAAACGGCTCCCCGGTTAAGTACGACTCGTCCATGCTCCCTTGACCGCTGACTACCATCCCATCCACCGGGCATATCTCGTGGGGATAGACCATCAAGACGTCGTCGACGGCGATCGCATCAATGGAGACATCGGAGACAACTGCGCCCACGCGATGGGCCGTCTGTGGCATCCGTTTCGCGAGTGCGCTCAATACCGAGTTCGCACGCTCTGTCGCATAACTTTCCAGAGCTTTTCCGCCGGAAAGCATCAACACGACAATCGCGGCCACCCAATACTGTCCGAGAATCAGCGCAGTGACGATGGAGAGCAGCGCCAGAATATCGACACTGAAATTCTTCTTGATCAACTGCTGCACTAGGGAAAACAGCAGCGGAACACAGGCCCCAGCGATTCCCACGCACAGCAAAATATTGACGACGTGCGGATCGTGCAGCAGCAACTTCACTGTCAGGGCCGCGGCCATCCCTGTCGCAATGAATGAGGCGGTTGCAATGTGTGCTGCTGGACCGCTGAGCCACTTCGTAAATGATCTGGTTTCTTTCAGAAAAGAACTCCCCTCACGAATCCTACGGATCCTTTCGCCGCAAAAGTGAGCACTTTGACACAGGAGCCACTTGAGTCGCGGAGATAGACTCGGAGCGCATGGTTGAAGCCAAAATATCTTCGGCTGACGGCGCGCCCAAGACTCTCGCGGTCTTCGTTGTGCTTCTCGCGGTCGGCTTGTCCCTGGTGATCACCCTGGCCTGGCTTGGCCGCGTCATACTCTTACTGCTGTTTGCCGCAATCGTGGTTGCGGTCTTTCTAACGGCCATCGTCGATTGGATCAAGGCAAAGCTAAAACTTAATCAGGGGTGGGCACTCGCTCTCATTCTGTTCACGGCCTCCGCACTTGCCCTTTTGACCCTATGGATCAGCGGTCCCAACATCATCGAACAATTCGCCAAGCTTCAGACTGACCTTCCCCAATCTGCACAAAACTTGGTTGAGCGTGTGAAGGGACAGAGTTGGGGCCGCTGGCTTCTCGCCCAATGGTCGGGTTACTCCCAGCTGGCTGACAGCTTCAGCTATGCGCTCACGCGCATCGGAGGGATCGTGGTCAGTACCGCCACTCTACTCGCCGGACTCATCATCGTGGCGTTTCTCGGCCTCTATCTCGCCGCGGAACCCAGCGTCTACTTCTCCGGAATCCGTCGCGCCACGCCCAGACGCTATCGAGCTACCCTTGACGCCTGCTCCGTCAGCGCCGTCCGCAACCTGCGCTGGTGGCTGCTGGCGCAGACGTTATCCATGGTGGCAGTTGGCATCCTTGTCACACTGGGGCTATGGGCGCTAGGAGTGCCCCTCGCCGGGACCCTCGGCATCATTGCCGCGCTGATGACGTTTATACCGAACGTGGGCCCCATCCTCTCCGTGGTCCCTGCGGCGTTGCTGGCAGTCGCCATCAGCCCCGGAAAAGGTCTACTCACCGTCCTCCTGTTTGTCCTCGTGCATTTTCTGGAGGGCAACATCATCACGCCCCTGCTTCAGCGGCAAATCGTGCGCCTGCCGCCAGCTCTTACCTTGACCGTGCAACTGCTCCTTGCAGTCGTTGCCGGCCCTCTCGGTGTGGCCCTCGCGGCACCGATTACAGCCGCGGCGCTCGGAGTCTTCAAGGTATTGCTACCGGCTGACGCGATCCCAACTGCGCCTGTCGTGGTGGGACCGCTCGCGGGTCCCAGACCGATGGCGGCAGTGTAACGTTCGCCAAGAACGGATGAAAATAGTCCAGCGACAGGCCATCGCCCATTTAACGCTCACACCATTACCCGGGTGGGAGATCAAAGCCAGCCCGGTGTTGAAAGGAGATTCCCATGTTACTGATCGTGCTCATTATTATCTTGCTACTCGCGTTCGGTGGTGGTGGTGGCTACTACGGATATCAGAGGTGGGGAACGGGCGGAGGCGTCGGAATCTTTGGGCTGGTCCTGATTATTCTGGTGCTCTTCTACGTGTTCGGCGGAATGCATATGCCCCATTGAAATTCGGAGCGGTTTGGTCGATCGAATGCCCAACGCGCCGACGAGCCGTTTCGCGATCAGAGAACGAAATGCGAGAACTGGAACACTCAGGGGGAGGACCGCAGGTCATCGAGGACGCGCCGGATACCTTCGGACTCGAAAAATGAAGCAGGAACAACGAAACAAGTTGAGCGTCGCTCTCACTGAAGTGCGCATTGTGTCCTGCAATTGTCGCGGGAGCCATCTATGAAAATCATGCTATTTGCAGGCCTGATCTTGGTTGTGCTCGGTATCGGATCGCTGCTCGTGCCGATTCCCCATAGCGAGAAGCATGGACTTAAAGCCGGAGATGTGAACATAGGGGTGGAGACTACCCAGAGCGAGCGTGTGTCACCAATCATCAGCGTTGTGCTGATCGCAGGCGGGATTGCGCTGACGGTTGCGGGGGCGCGTACGCGATCGTCTGCGAAGTGAGAGGCCAGAGGAACCTAAAGAGGTCTGCTTGAGAGTGACACTGACGGATGCTTAATTTGGCCGCACTCCCTTGCATTAGCGATTATCCGCTACGACGGTTTGGCCGTTGAGTATGCTCGTCGGCTCGGCCTCCAGGCGCTTTTGCGGTTTGATCAATTTACGCTGGCGGCAGCGTCCAGGCGAACATCACACCGCTGCTGCTAGTGATCACGTACTGGCGGCCATCCAGCTGGTACGTGATTGGAGAACTCTCGATTCGCGAACCGGAACCTGCGTGCCACAGTGTCTTGCCGTCGCTCGAATCCAGCGCGAGAAAATTGCCCATTGCGTCTCCGGTAAACGTGAGCCCTGAGTCCGTCGTCAATACTCCCGCACCCGAACCTTCGGGTCCAATCTCATGGCTCCATCGAATCTTGCCGGTCTGGTAGTCGATCGCATCGATTACACCCTTGCCCCATACGTCATAGTCGGCTCCCGCCCACCCATAAACTCCGTCGGCTGGCTTGGCGAAATAAACGCTCCAGCTGGGATGGGCGTCGACGATGAACAAGCCGTTCTTTGTGTCGAAGCTAGGCGAGCGATAGTTGGTGAGCCCACCCTCGTCGGGCGCAATCAGGCGTCCATCGGGCGCGGGCTCCTTCGCGGGATTCGGAATCGGACGGCCCTCCTTGTCGATACCAAGCGCCCAGTTCACCGGGCCGTAAGGAACGGTCAGAAGATTCTTCCCGTTGGTGCGGTCAAGCACGAAGAAGTAGCCGTTGCGCGATGTCTGCATGAGCATCCGCTTGGGCTCGCCGTGAAAATCTCCATCGACAAGCACCGGAGTCTCAACCGCATCCCAATCGTGCGTGTCGTGAGGAGACACCTGAAATGCCCACGCCAGCTTCCCCGTCTCTGGATTGAGCGCAACGATCGAACAAGTGTAGAGGTCGTCACCCGGCCTGGTCGCGCCCTTCAGCACCGGAGTCGGATTCCCAGTGCCCCAATAGACGAGATTGAGATTGGGATCGTAGGTTCCGGTCATCCAGGTCATTCCGCCTGTCGTCTGATTCGGCGTTCCCGCCGGAGGAGTGGAATCCCACTGCCACTGCGTTGCGCCCGTCTCCGGATCGATCGCCCGGATGTAGCCGCTCAAGTTATCGAAATCTCCTGAAACTCCGATGAGGACGTGGTTCCGCACGACCAGCGGTGACATGCTGGTCCAGTAGCCCTTGGCGACATCGGCCACTTGCACACTCCAGCGCACGCTGCCGTCTTTGCTGTTGAGCGACACGAGGTGCGCATCCGGAGACATAAAGTACAGATATCGCTTGTACATCGCAACCCCGCGATTTCCGATGTGCTCCCCCTGGGTCGTGCGATGGTTGTAGTGCCAGATGCTGTGGCCGGAGCGCGCATCGACCGCCCATATGTTGTCGGGGACGGTAAAGTACAAAATGCCATCCACCAGCAGCGGCGAAGATTTTATGGCGGCGGGCTGTTCCGTTTGGAAAGCCCACGCCAACGCGAGATTCTTTACGTTCTGCGGAGTGATCTGGGTCAACGAACTGTGACGCCTGCCGGAATAGTCGCCGTGATACGACGGCCAACTGTCGGCCGGCGGATGCAGAAGCATTTGCTCTTCCACTCCTTGCGCCTGAAGCGCGCTCGCAAATACCAGCGTGGCAAGCACGCTCATGGCAATCAGGAATGCATCCCTCAGAGAATTCATAGTCGATGGGGCTCTCTAACGTAGAGTCTGCAAAAACGCCATTAGGTCGTGAATGTTCGCATCTGTGTACTTACTGAACATTTCTACATGCGCATTCGCTGGCGCGTCGACTTTGTATTGCACATCGCCGGTGCGCCACGATCGATGCGAGCCTGCGGAATCAGTAAGTCCAACCGTAAACTCATCGAGATATGCCAGCGTCCCGGCGACCGTTTCGCCAGAAGCAAGCGTTACTGTGACTTTTGATTTCGCGTGCTCGGGATATAGCATCTGCTTTTCGAGTTCCAATCCCTGGTAACGCGATGCGATTCCGGCGAGGTCCCCAGTCGGCGAGTGGCAGGTTGCGCATCCTCCGGCGCCGTTGAAGTATTGCTTCCCGGCCTCGACGTTGCCGGTTTGCAGATCCGCCGCATCTACTCCCTTGCGGCCGCCGCTTCCCCGGCGTCCGGCAGAAAGGGCGTTGTTCAGCTGCGTATGAATGAACGCCACCAGGCTGGCAATCTGCTCATCAGAGCGCGGGAATGGTGGCATGCCCTTCTCCGGGCGTCCGTTGCGCACAACTAAGGCGATCTTGTCTCCATTCACATCCTGCGCCACCAACTTGGATCGCGTGAGATCGGGACCGCTTTCGCCACCGCCCGCATCGCGGCCATGGCAAAAGGAGCAATCCTGCCGGAAAAGGGCGCTTCCCTTCTGAACCAGCTCTGGCGGATACGATGTGGACGGATTTTGCTTGGCCTTGGTATTCGCTTGTGCGCCGGCGGTGGGTGCTTGCGCGGCAGCAAGACTGGCGAGCACGGGTGTCACCAGCAGCACGATGCAACCAAGAGTTGAGCGAGGAAAATTCATCACGCCGGGCTAGTGCCCATCCCCCGGTGTCTGCATCCGCGGATGAGAAGCCGTGCTGCCCTCCGTCATGCCCAGCACCCACTTGATCGCCTCAAAGTACATCTTCCGGATGTCAGGGTCGTTCCAGGCCTCTTCGGTGTGGCCAAGGGTCGAATAGAAGACGCGGCCTTTGCCGTACATCTTGTCCCACGCTACGGCAAAATCGTGATCCATTCTGTGGATACGTGGGTTGTTCGCGTAGTTGAGTTTTGCGGGATCGAGGCTCAGCAGAACGTTGACCTTCTCACGCGACCACTCCTTCGGCTGGTAGATCTCGTCGTACTTGAGAAACGCTTTCGGAAAGTGACGCACTGCCGGAAAATTCGCATCTTCGTTGATGATAGGCGCGTTGAACGTAGACCACGGATGCTGGTCGAACCAACCACCAATCATCTCGCCGTATTCTGGCCATTTGTAGTTGGTATCGAGGGCGGCGTGCACGCCCACGAAGCCCTTGCCATCGTCCTTGATGAACGACATCATATCCTTCTTTTGGCCGTCGTCCAGATCAAGTTCGCCCGTCGTGCTCACAAAAACCAGGGCATCGAAGTAGTCGAGAGTCTTCGCATTTCTGGAGAGGTCTTTCTTCGTGATGAGTTCGACATCGGTGCGCAGGGTGGCATCCCAGAGACCGCTATCACGGCCCATGTTGTAGATCGCCACCATCCCGACGGAAACCGAATCGTGCTCAAACCCCTTGGTCTGGCCGATCACCAGAATGTGCTTGAGACGAACTTGCTTCTCGTGCGGCGGTGGTGGGAGCGAAGGGTCGACACCTGGATGATCCTGAGCGGCAATGAACGATGCCATGATCGGCAAGGACAGGATGAGGAATAGAGCGATTCGAAATTGGCGCAAGCGACCTCCCGGGAAAGCATTCGGTCCGTGACTCTGGCTGGCATCAAGGGCTCTGATTGAAGTGGTCCTGAGGATGCCGTCTAAGTTAACACAATGCTGCGCCGAAAGGCTGGTGCACCCCTTGTTTCCGAGGCTGCGATAGAATGACCCGGTCGATTTGAGGAGATAGAAACGTATGCGTGTTGGAGTCTTTACTCCCCTGCTATCGCGGTTGCCGCTGGCCGAGGTTCTCAAGAAATTCGCAACGCTTCACATCAATACCGTCGAACTCGCCACTGGCAACTATGTAGGCGATGCGCACTGCAAGCTGTCGATGCTCGAAGATGCGTCCGCATTGAACGACTTCAAGAAGATTCTCGCCGATCATGGGGTGAGCATCAGCGCCTTAAGTTGTCATGGCAACGCGTTGCATCCCAACCCAGAGGTCGGCCGTCAACACGCCGAGGTCAGCCGCAAGACGATCCTTCTCGCCGAAAAGCTCGGCGTCTCTGTCATGGTCGATTTTTCAGGATGTCCCGGCGACTCTCCGAAGGCTACGGCTCCCAACTGGATCACGTGCCCCTGGCCACCGGACTTCCGGACGGTTCTCGACTGGCAGTGGAACGAGGTGGTTGCACCCTATTGGATCTCACA
>Ga0265338_10005616_pt1 | contig 16298 bp, 17 predicted proteins | sample 42126metaG_FD_193579 | JGI IMG/M metagenome (GOLD analysis project Ga0265338, IMG submission 193579) | Rhizosphere microbial communities from Carex aquatilis grown in University of Washington, Seatle, WA, United States - 4-21-26 metaG | ecosystem: Host-associated > Plants > Roots > Rhizosphere... | reverse complement strand
GATCTAAGACCGAATGCAGGCACCGCTCAATAAAGTCCTCTCTATTAAAAACAGGGATGACAACGCTGACAAGCATAGTTTTTAAGTAAAAGCGTTTCTATTTTTTTAAAAAATTATACAATAAATGCTGTTTTTGGGGATCTTTAAAGAAATCTTTATGTATAAAAAGATACGCCTGAGAGCTTCGCTCAATAAGGAAATATTCAAGATTAATAACCCGTATCTCTTTAAGAATGGCTGGAAGATCGGAATCACTATTCCCTTGCTCTTTCTCTTTACTTCTTAGAAAAAGCAACACATCCGGCATGAGGGGTCTATCATGCTCAAGGATCCATGACCTGTTCTGTAATTTCGTCCCATAGAGAGTTGAGTTGACCATGTCAAACGTCGGATGATTGAGCGTTGATATGGCACAGTATAGAGGTTTGGCATCATCCAAGGTCAAATAGTCCACCACACCTAACGCCGTAAAACTGTCTGGATCCAATTTGACCTGTAAAAAATAATTTCTATTGATAAGGGCCTTGATAGGCCCATCAATGCGGTAACTGGGATCATTATTGCTTAAATTAACAACGGCCAAGACTGCAAATAGAATGCATGATATCCTGATGGCCCTGCTAAAAAAAACTTTTTTGTCAAAGATCATCATGGCTTGCCCTAAAGCCAGAAGACCCAGGGCCACCATAAAAATAGAATAACGGGACGTCCAAGAATAATCTTGTAAGGGAACCACCAATAATTGTCCTAAGCCAAGAACAAGCAGCGAATACACCCAAAAATCAAACCAATTTCTTCGTGCCATGGATCTTACCCATACCAACAACCAAGCCGGAAAAGCCAAGGACCAGAAGATCAAACCATAACCGCCATGCAGTGTTCCTAAGCCAATATCCTTCCAGTTAAGAAATAATTTGTGAGGGATAACCTTCATAAATCTCCAAAGATCAACGTTTTGGGCATGCTCAGTAAATATCCCCAGGCTGTCTTGAGAAAAAGGCACTGGATAAATGGGCGTTTTTAATGCCCAGAGATTACGCAGATACCAAAAGCCGCCGGCTATGATAAAAATAATGATAAAACCGAACCATCGTTTCAGCGTTACGGGCCTCGAACATAAGAACGGCAGCACCGAAAGGATAAATATAGCCTCATTATATTTCATGCCCCATAACAACCCGGCAGCCAAGGCTGTTGAATAAAAGTACAATAAACGGCCGGTTTTATAAAACACCCCAGCCGCATACACAACAGTTAAAAAGAAAACAGCAATAATGACATCGATGTAACAACAGCCCATTTGAGACAGGACCACAGGGGTCAATAGGAACAATAAGCTGACAAATAGGGAGATCTTTGACCCCAGACCGAGGATCCTTCCCAGCCCGTACATGACGGCCGTTCCCCAAAAGGCCACTATTAATTGAACGCTGTTGACTAATTGCTGACTATGAAGGACTATCGCCGGCCACATAAAAAGAAGTTCGGCATTTTCTGGAAAAGCAAAACGTTTGTTAACTTCAACGGGTAATAGATATATCTTATGGTCAATGATATATTGAAGGATAGGGGGCAAATGATAGGAAAGCTCGTCGCCATTCCTAGGAGGGAAAAAACAAATCGCAGTGACCATCCATATCAATACGAAGCCGGCAAGAACAAGCAAAAAGATGTTCTCCCAGGCCATCACACTTTTAATACCCTCCCTGATCGTTCGGCATTCTTGAAGCCATAAAGCTCCCCCATCTCTTCCCCATATGCCTAAGGTCAGCAAGATCGTAGCAATTCCTAAATTAAGAAAGATTAAATCAGGCAAATATAAAACTTTGATGATGCCGAGGAACAGCTCCGTGAGGATGACCTGACCAAAGCTCCAAAGACCAGCAAGTATGATCTTTTGATGAAAATTGCTAGGGACCGGCCTGGTCAAGAAAAAATAATTACTGAAGAAAATAAATGCAGATACGGCCAATAAAAGTAGGATCATCATTTAGCGTAGGTGCATCAAATGCAACAATAACAACCACAGGGCCTGACAAATATAAAGAAAACTTTTGAACCCCTCCAGGTAGACCTGTCCGTTGATGTACAATTGGAAAAAGGCAAAGGTGACCATCAAACAAGCCAAAAGTAAGAACTCATTCTCCATACGGTATTTAGTCATGTATCCTTGATAACCCTTTTATGCCTGGCCGTGGGACATCCAGTTCTTGCCTCCCAATATACGTGCCACCAGCATGCTGCAGACATTGTCCCCGATGGCATTCACCATCGTTGCGGGCGGGTCAACAAGGGTGCCTATCATGGAAATAATGGGCATGGCAATGACCGGAAAACCATACAGCGTGACGATCATTAATTCACCAAGGAATCCTCCACCGGGGATCCCGCTCATCACCGTACCGCTCAAAAGGGCCACCCCCACGGCGGTCATCATGGCCCAAGGTGTGGAAAAATTCATATGGAACAATCCGAAAAGTACCGCAATTTTTAGGACAGCGGAAAGACAGGATCCGTCCATGTGGATGGTCGAGCCTATGGGAATGACCATCTCGCGGATGTCCCGCGGCACACCGACGCGATTTGCTGCTTCCAAATTCAAAGGGATCGTAGCCATGCTGCTGCTCGTGGCCAGGGCTGTCACGGCAGCAGGCATGATATTGGGCCAAAAGACCTTTAGCCCTTTGGGGCCCCCTGCCAGAAAAGCATAGAAAGAAAAACCGATGAAAAAATAGGCAATGGCTACCGGATAGTAGATCGTCATGGCACGCACGTAGGTACCCAACAACTGAGGCCCTAACACACCGATGAGATAGGCAAAATACGCTCCCAATCCGACAGGCGCATACAACATGATATAGCCAATGGCTTTCATCATCACTTCATTGCCGGACAACAAGAAAGAAGTGAACGCTTTTGATCTTTCTCCCAAACTGCAGGCGCTAAGACCTATCAACACGGCAAAGATGATCAGGGCCAGCATGTTCTTTTTGGAAAAAAGATCAGCAAAATCAGCAACCGTGAATGCCTTGACGATCTGTTCGGAAACATTTAACTGTTGGAAATGCACATCAGCCGGTAAATGGATATTAATGCCTTCTGCCGGAGGGTAAACCTTTACCGCTATCAACATGACCACTGAGGCGAATATACCGGTCACGGTAAAAACTATCATCATCCAGCTGATGATCCTGCCCAGCCGCTTCAGGTTGTTCATGGCCGCTATTGCCGATGAAATGGAGAAAAAAACCAGCGGCACTACGATGGTAAAAAGTAAGTTTAGGAAAATATCGCCAAAAGGCTTGAAGCAAACTGCTTTTTCTTTAAAGACCAGCCCCAACAAGCACCCTATCGCGATAGCGCCAAGCAGGACCAAGGAGGAGCGAAAATGTTTCATAACCATCCCAGAAAGACAAAAGTACAAATGCTCTTAGCATCCCTGAGTTCGCCCTGGTCCATGAGTTTTCGGATCTGACTTTTTGTCATAGGGATAGTCTCAATGACCTCATATTCTTCCGGTTGGGCCTGGGTCATCGTCAGGCCCTCAGCTTTAAAGATATGGATTATCTCCGTCGAGTATCCGGGTACCGGATAAATATAACCCAATTTAGCCAACTTCCTGCATTTAAGGCCGGTCTCTTCACATAGTTCCCTGCGGGCACAAGTAATGATCTTCTCGTTGGGATCAATGGTGCCCGCCGGCAATTCATATATATATTTATTTAGCGCCGGCCGGAATTGGCGCATCATCACCACGGTATTCTTGTTTAAGAGCGGGGCGATGATAACGGCGCCGGGATGGGTGATCACCGTGATACGGACGGTACGGCCGTTGGGGAGCTTTACCGGATGGTTTCTTTTGATTTCAAGTTTACGTCTTGCCATTTATACCACCGGGAGGGTTTGGGCCATGCTGGGGCGCCTGGAAATTTCCTCAAACCATTGCAACAGTTTTCCCTGTGCCTTCAGGTGAGGCAGGCGGAAATGGAGATACCCCATGGCTGAAGCAACGGCGAGGGGTGCCAGGTTGAATTCTTTAAGCTTGGACAAATGTTGCTCGATATATGCATAGGCTGACCGGATATTTTTCTCCTGGCCAGCGATAAAATCCTCATGGAAATCCTTAGGGTGCCGGACCTTCTCCATATAAAGGTTGATGGCCGTGACCATTAAATCATCGGCAAAGGCCTCCCATTTCAACACCTCAAGACGCAAGCGTTCTTGCCGGGGGATCATGATAACCTTATCATCAAGGTTGTCTAAGTATTGACAGATGATCGGGCTATCATAGATCGTGGTACCGTCATCTAAAACCAGGGTGGGGACCTTGCCCAAAGGATTGGCCGAAAGCAAGCGTTGAGATTTTTGTTGCAGGTCTTCATCGATCAGATCCAAAGCAATGTTTTTCTCCAAAGCGATCACCCTGGGTTTGCGGGCGAAAGGAGAACGTTTTGTATAAAGTAATTTCATATCCAACCCTCTCTTTTTTCCATCATTCTATAATAGTTACGGCTGAAGTTCTATCATTACCCACGAAGCATTATCCAATGGAAAATTACCCAACGAAGTCCTGGCACTAGTCAATATCTTCTGCGGATCGCCCAGCAATTTCAAAGGCACCTTGATGGTAATATCATTGGATGTCCTGCCCACCCATACCGCGTTCTGATTCAAGCGTTTATTCTGGTCATAGACATTGTAACTTAGAACGCCCAGGCGCACATGGATCTTGGGGATCTGCCCAAAAGGCGTTTTGTTACTATAGCCGAAAAAATAAATGGAGGCTTCCACGTCCTGGGCCAGGGGTTTGGAAAGCCCGATGGTAACAATAAGGTTATCGGGCTCCCAGCGTAAAGATTTCCAGTCGACCCCCACAAAGGCGGAGCGCTCCTGTTCATTTAATTCTTCGGGGATCTCCGGAGTGTTCATCAATTTCTTTTGCCCGGAAATAACGGCAATGCTTTGGTCCAAATGCAGCTTCAAGGGCGGGATATCGCCGAATATCTCATTGAATTTAACAAAGGATAACAGGTATCTGGGAGAAGAAAAATACTGGGTCTTATGGGCGCCCAAGGCTTTTTTCTTGGTGGCCAACTGCAATGGGGTCAGATGATACTGACTCCATATTTCATCCGTTCCCAAAGCCGGCGGCGGGGTCAATTCCAACTCAGGATGAAAGCCTTTGGGTTTGGGCCATGTCAGGTAATGAACCAGATAGGGATATAACTCAACATCCTTGTCCATCCCCTCATCCCAAAGGGCCACGTGCAAATACAAATAAAAAGCCAGATGGTCGCCGTTATGGTCCGCCGGATGGGAAACAAAAACTTTAGTCGGCTTGAAATCCTTGAGCACAGACCTTAAATCTCCAACGATCTCTTCGCCTTTATAGGGAGCATTGAAACGGTAGGCGCTTTTATAGGGCACAGCTGTCACACGGGTCAGAAGGCTCCTGTACGGGGGCCTCTTGTCCCAGTGATAATACCAAATATTCAAGGTGCCGAAATCCGGATAGCCCAGGAAGATCAAATTCTCCGGCCCCACGCCCAAAATGCGTGAAGCATTCACGGCTTCATCGTGCCGCACCAAGCCCATGGTCTCAACGGCACCCGGTAATACCACCGGATGCTTGCGATAAAGGAGAAAGGACCATTGATTGCTGTCACCATAGGTCAAAAAAACAATTTTGACCGGGAGGTTCATGGCCACGGCCTGTTGGATCACTCCGCCGGCACCCAACACTTCGTCATCGGGATGAGGGGCCAACACCAGGATACGGTCCGCTGGATTTAAGACCACCTTGCCCATCTTGACCCCATCGACTAAAACAGCGGCCTGCAAGGAGCCCTCAGGGGCAAAGGCCAGCAAAAAAATCACCGCCGTACTAATGGCTTGAAACTGTTTTAACATATAATAGCGAATGATAATGTTCCTCTTTCCCTTCACGGATCTGGATCATCGGATAACGTTCACGGACCACAAAACCATGGGCACTGAAAAAAGCAGCAGCGGCTGTATTGGCCTCATGGACAGACGCCGCTAATTCAACGATGTGGGCACGGGATGCATGCTGCTCCAAGGCTTTTAATAAACCCTGCCCTACCTTGCGGCCACGAAAATCTTCAGCAATACCGATATGCAAATGCCCTTGATGGCTATGAAAGGAACTTTTACGCCAGACAAGGAGCCTGCGCCAATTCTTTAATGCCCCTTGCAGGAGCTGACGGATCTCAGCCTTAAAAAAAATACCTCTTTTAAAAGCTTTGATAAGCAAAGCCGGCATCATCAGCCAAAAGACCACCAGCCCGTAACGGCGGTTGTCTAAGCAGCCGTTGATATAACCTATCAGACGGCCGTCGCATTCGGCCACAAAACTCGATCCAGGCTCAAAATCCGTATAATATTTAGTGAGCAGGTCCGCGGCCACTTCCCGGTCCGGGAAAAAACTTTCAATACGCCCCCCCCGGTCCGCCACGTCGCAGCAAAGTTGGCGTAAGGCTTGCCGGTCTCCCGTGCTATATAGTCTAATATTTATTTTAAACATAAAAATTTATGAGAGAATAGTAAATACTTATGTTTTTCACATTAAAAATAATCATACCTCTCATCTTCAGTCTCCTGGTTCCTTTGCCCCTGGCCTTGGCCCAGAACAATCTTATTGACCGTATCCAGCACATGGAAAAGTCCATCGTTACGGTCCAGACGGAATTGACCAGAATGATGCAAACAGAACCACCCCGGGCAGCCACCTATTATCGCACGGCTGCCGGCCTGGTCATCGACTCTTCCGGCATTATTGTAACAAATACGCACACGATTATACATGCTCCTTTTATTTTTGTGATCCTGCGCGATGGCACCAAATTGCCGGCGCAGGTGCTCTTTGCTTCGGGAGAATATGATTTCAGCTTCCTTAAGGTCCAACCTCCCCATCGCCTTGCACACGTACAATGGGCGGATTCCTCGCAGGTGAATATCGGTGACGAGATCATCGCCGTAGGAAACTCCGACTATAATAACCAATCCATCATGGGAGGCAGGGTCAAGAGCATTCTTCAGAGCCGATCATCGATGACCAGTGATTTTTTTGAACTGGACCTTGACCTAAATCACGGCGATAGCGGCGGCCCCATCCTCGACGCCAATGGAAGGCTTCTGGGGATGATCATGGCCAAGCGGGAGTCCCAGGAAAACTCAAGCATTGCGATTGCTTCAAACAAAATACGACAGCAATATTTGCAATTAAAAGAAAATAGGGGATAATTCCTTCTGATGAATAAACAATCTAAATTTTGGCCATGGATGCTGGCTTTTGTAGTACTGGCCGTCTTAAGTTCTTACATACGCCTATACCCCCTGCGTGTACACTTGTGGGACGATAGCCGCGACCAGGCGACCCTGTTGGTGATCACCAACCTTAAGCAGGCCCTTTTGAAACAAATCCTCAGCCAAGTCCCGAACATGCCCCCTGCTTATGCCAATCATTTGGCGGATGAGAAACTCAATGAAACCATGCATGTGCACCGCCAAAAAGTCATGGATACCATTGACCGCGTTGCCATCAGCCTGTCCCATCAACCCGGTGCCAAACCCCAGAAAGTATATCTCCTGGAATCAGATGGTTATGATTTTTATAATTTGACAGAAAATATTACCAGGAAAGGCAGCATCGCGGACATCATTAAAGGAAGCAAGTATTTTAACCCCCTGATGGTCGCTCCCTTTGGTTTTTGGCAGCCCTTTACCCTGCATCCTTACTGGGGTTTTATCATTTACAAATTTCTGAGCATTTTACATCCCACCATCCCCCTGATGAAGGCTGTGGCCTGCACTCCCCTGTTTACCTATCTTTTTATCATCGCAGCCTCTTTATGGGTTTGCCGGATACTTGGATTTTCCGCGGTCTCTTCCTTTTTAGGGACTTTGTTCCTAGTCATGGCCCCTATTAATTTAAAACGAGGCGCCCTGGGATGGTACCGTACAGACCCCTATGCTGTTTTATTCCCTTTATTATTACTAGGGTGCCTTATTCTAGCTTTAAGAGCTGTCTCCAAAAAAGAAACCTGCCTTTGGGCAGTGATGTTCGGGCTTATCCTCTCTGTCTTCGCGCTGTTTTGGCAAGGCTGGGTCTTATTATTCTTTATCGGTATGGCCTGCGCTTTGGGAGTGGCCGCCTATAATTTCTTTATCTTAAAAGACAAAGCCCATGCCCGGCATAATTTACTGTTCATCGGCCTCTTCATGGCCGCGAGCTTCCTGCTCGTAGGCCTGTTCTTCTCTTTTCAGGATTTCTTTATCCTCTTTAAGGAAGCTTTCTGGGAATTAAAGAAATTCACCCATCGCGGCCTTGATCTGTGGCCGAATTTGTTCATGGCCGTCGGAGAATTAAAAAAGCCGGGCTGGGGAAGCATTCTGTCCCTGGGAAGCGTCACCACCCCGGGCGGCGCTCCGGATTTCTGGCCGGATGTCAGTCTTATCCTGGTAGCCTCGGTTGGCTGGGTTCTTTCTTTCAAACAGGCCTTTAAAAATTTTCGTCAGACCTATGCCATTGATGTGTTGGTGATAACCATTTTTCTCGTAATAACCATGACCCTAAGCCTATACGGGGAACGTTTCATCTTTTTTATCACCATACCTCTAAGCATCCTGGCCGCAGCAGCGGTTGAACGTTTTAACAAACCGCGTGCCCTTAGGCTTTCCTTAGCCAGCCTCCTGACAATCCTGGTCCTTTTTACCGCTAATCACGATATCCGCGTGATTTTGACCCCTATTTTTAATTCCGCCTGGGATGAAGCTTTGACCAAGGTCAAGGCTGAAACTCCCGCTGACAGCATCGTCAACAGCTGGTGGGCGCCGGGGCATTTTATCAAAGGCATTGCCCACCGTCGGGTTCCTTTTGACGGGGCCTCCCTGGACCAAAGTGCGGTCGGTTATTGGATGGCGAATATGTTTTTGTCCCAAGACGAGGCCCAAGCAAGAGGGATATTACGCATGCTTAATACCAGCGGCAATGACGCCTCCAGTTTCCTTACTCAGAAATGCGGCTTGAAACTTTCTGATGCGGTGAACTTACTGATGGCTATTGCCCCTGAGGACAAACAGGCGGCCGCGGTCACCCTCAAAGGCATCCTGAACCCAGACCAGATCCGTTCCCTGCTCCTGTTGACTCACGGCCCCAAGCCGCACAGTTATGTTTTGATCTACACGGAGCTTGTCGAGGCCAATGCGATGCTTGCTTTTAGCGCCCACTGGAACATTAAGAAGATCGAAGAGGTCAATGCTGACCCGGACATGTTAAAAAATCTGCCCAACCGCAACAGCAGAGATTTTATTGAATTTTTATGGAACACCATGGGCGGTCTCCCCAAATACAGCGAGCCCTTGAGCCTTCTGGGGAAAAATGATAATCAACTGGTCTTCCGAGAAAATCTCGCCATTGACTTGAACACTATGGATGCCCAGATCCAATCCACCCAATACGGTGCGGGCCGTCCTTTAAGCGTCTTTTATCTGAAGCACGGCGAGGTTGTGGAGCATGAGAACCCCGATGGAAATTTAAATTATGCGGTGGTCTTATACCAGCAAGACGGCCAGTATGCCGTCAGGCTCATGGACCGGGCCTTGGCCAATTCTCTCATCATGAAACTCTATTTCTTCGATGGATCCGGCCTGAAATACTTCAAACCGTCTGCCTTAAGCCAGGATGCTACCGGCCGCACCCGCATCAAGGTCTTTAAAGTCATCTATTAATAATCCGATAATTTGCCGCGCAGACGCACCTTCATGCCCGTTGGTTTATCAGGTGTCGCCGGTAAAGGGCCAAAGCCCGGTGTTTGGGAAGCCTGATTGCTGAATCCGGTATCTGCCTGGGAATTAACTTCGCTGTGTTCACGCATGGACTTCTCCAGACGGGAAGCCAGATCATCCTCTCCCAATTGGCGTAATTTAGTGATCATGTCCATGGCTTGCGGACGCTGATTGCTGGCAAAATAAGCCTGGCCCAGGCCATAGTAAATCTTGGCATCCTGGCTTGTCTTTAACGCCATTTGGAAATATTTGATGGCCTCCTCAGGCCTTGATTTGGCCAACAAATTGATCCAGCCAAGGCATAACTGAGCGCTGGTAAGATGAGGGTCTATGCCCAGCGCCTTTTCAAAATTTTCCTGGGCATGATCTATGTCCTGGCGTCCGTAATAGATCCGGCCAAGATTATCATATGCTGCTGCCAATTTAGGGTCATAGCTGATGGCTGTTTTCAAATATTCAATGGTCTTGTTTTCATCTCCTGAAGCCGCCTGGTTGGCCATGGCCATGCCGTTATAAGCCGGAGCAAAATTGGGAACAACCTTGATGATCTGCTGATAAAGATCAATGGCCTGGGCATATTGTTGATTATTGTAGGCCTGGGAGGCCCGCTCATAAAGGGCCCTTAAGTCCACGGACTGGGCATACGCGAGTTTAGCACAAAAGAAAAAGATCATGCTCCCCGCTATAAAACCGCTAAGGAGCCACTGTCGGGTTGGCTTGTGATGTTTTAGCATTTGGGATCTTAGGCGGCATGGGTTTATCGGAAACAATGATTTTCTCAATGGTCATGGTGGCTTTTACCTCGTCGGTATCGCCTTTCTTGCCGCTGAAGGCGAATTTGTCGACCTTCATCAAATCCTTACCGGAATTGATGGTATGCATAAAGGAGATCAGGTCCCCTAACTGGCCGGAACATTCCAGATCAGCCTGGTATTTCCAATAATCCGCCTCCTGCTCACCGGGGGAAGGGTTGATCTTGGCCAAATTGATCTTCATTTGGGTTGCCATGGTCTGGATCTGGTTCAAGAAAGACGCGATCATTTCGTTGTCCGTCAACATCTTCTTGGTGAGGTACGGGGAGAGTTCATGGCTTTCGCGCAGGATGCGGTTCTTATACTGCAAATAATGGAGGTCCTGCTTGATGGTCTCCTGTTCCTTGGAAATATCATCTTCAATGGAAGACAGGCGCGACATGGTAGGCCCGATCAAAAGCCTGTCGAAAAAAGCCGCGATCACTACCACCACCGCCGCCACAAAAAGCTTCTTTTGCTTATCGTTCAGGCCCGCTATAAATTTATTGATCTCGTTCACACTGTCCCTCCGGGCTTGGAGGCTGGCGGGGCCTCCGTTTCCTTGGAACCGTACTTAAACTCGATATCAAAGGCCGCTACGTCCTTGTTGTTTTCCTTTTTAGTAGAGGTGTCTTTGAGCTTGGCGTCCTTGAAGGAGGCCGAATCAGCCAGCGATTTGACATAAGAATACACCAAAGACATGGAGTCCGCGATGCCATCGATGGATACCGTGCCATCCTCGTCGACTGCAATATTATTAAGATAGATCGTATGAGGGGTGATGTCGTACAACTCATGGATGATGTCCAGCGAAACCATACGCTTGGCCATGTATTCACGCACCAGCCTGACCTTGTGCATCTTCTCCTGAAGCTCGGCCACCTGGGCTTTCTGAGGGGCGTAATGCTCGCGCAAATTTTTATTCAGAAAAACGTCCTTAAAATAAATATTGCTCAGGATCATGGCGCCCACCAGCACCATGATGATGACCGCGGCGACCCCGGCCTTGCTGATCTCCTGGCTCTGGTGGTGCACCAGCTTCTTTAAGATCATCTCTTCGGGCATCAGATTGATCTCGCATTTTGTCGCACAAGAAGCTGAGGAAATGACGTCAAGGAAAGAATCTTCGGCAAAATCGCTCTGTAATTTTTTACGCAGGTCTGCTGAGGCCTTAATAAAATGGGGGAATGCCTGTGCCGTCACCTCGATGCCAAGGGCTTGCTTTAAGGCAGGTAAAACGGCATCCAGGGCCGGATGGGGCGAACTCAACAGATAGGAGCGCGGCGCCTCAATGCCGTCTTCCTGCATAAAGGCATCCATGGACCTTTTGAGCTCATCCTGCAATTTGGCCGGCGCCTCCCCCCCTTCCATCAGGGTTTTGATGCCTACGGGAATGTGTCTCTCAAAAAGCAGGGAGCCTTTGGCCATGATGATATAATTGGCGGCAACGGAAGAAACATCGATAAGCCCGAAAGCCGCTGCATCTTTTTTTAAATTCATGGCCTTGATATAAAAACGCGCCTGGGCTTCCGGCACAAAAATGATCTTGTCTATCTGCAGCCCTAATTTTTCCAGGACCAAAAGCCTCTCCTTGACCATGTTGCGGTGGACAATCACGAGCAGGATTCGGGTATTCTGGTTGGCATTCATCTCTAAATTAATGTAACCAATCAATACCTCTTCCCTGGAATAAGGCGTATGGCGGCTGGCCTGCAGGTTGATAATGGATTTGATCTCTTCCGGGTCTGAGGAAGGGACTTCGATGGTCTTGGCGGTTGCCGCGCTTGCAGGAATAACGCCTATCACCGGCAAATTCCGGTTAAAAGGGACAAGCATGCCTTTAAGTGTCTCTAACGCCTGTTCTCCGCCGGGGTTTCCGGTAAAAAGGCCGCGGGCCACCCTTTCCACGACCCCCGAAGTGCTGGCTTGGGCGATCTTGATGGCGCCTTCATTAATGGCAATGGCCAGGAATTTCTTGTCCGTAGCGAATATCATTGAATTTATTATAACTTTTTCTTTAATTACACTTCTACTATTTTATCTTTCTTTCCAGTACACGATCTTATCTTCACGGGCGGCATAGACTGCGCACACGCTCTTTGAGTTCGATCGGCCGGCAAGCTTACCGGCAGCTTCAATGGTAAAATAAGAAGAATGAGTGCCTAAGAACTTTCTCATATTCAAAGTGTCGATGGCGCGTGTCTCTTCCAGGGTCAAGGCGATAAAGGCATTTAGCTCGGCAACGATTTCAAAGGGCTTGGAAAAGATACGGTCATCCCCGGTCCCTTCCCTTTCGTCCTTGCCGCGGCGCACGGCCATGATTTTCTCTATCAATGTATCTTTCATTCCCAGGGCCTCCAGGACTTCCTTGGAAGCCGTGTTGATATTCACGGCCCCGCTACCGTAAATGGTCACATAAGGGATCAACTTATCGTAAATCTCTTTATTCAATCCCTTGACCAGCAACAATTCATCCAGGGTCTCGTAATAGGCGTTCTTTTTGGGGTACGGATACTGCAAATTAGAATAATAATCTTCGCTGTAAAACCCTGCAGGCTCGCTCTCACCGTTGAGGCGCCAATCTAAAAGAGAGCGGGCCAGCTTGGTAGCATCCTGGTCGTTGAGTGACAAAACATTGCTCAATAAATTTATCAGGGTCGGCTCATCCACTCTATTGAGATTGATCTTGCCCTCTTCATCCACCACCCCCCAATGCAGGGACGCATCGTCCCCCGGACTGGAAAGATAACCGATACCGGCCATATCGCGGCCCAATTTGATCTTTGACAATTCACTTGCATTATTAAACAGGTTTGCCTTGAGGGCCGGCGTAAATTCAAAAGCGGATTCTTCCATTTGCCAATGGGTATAGCCGGCTGCTTTTTTGACTGCTGCCTGCAGCAGATAATCCATGCGGCTACGCTCATCAAGGCGCTCAACCAGAAAAATTTTCTGGCGTATCCCTGCGGCCATCGCCACCGCCAGGATCGTCAGGACCCCCAGCACCCACAGGGTGAAGATCAGGACCATGCCGCTGTTATCCTTAAAGTTCCTCATATGCCTCCACCGACAGGGATGATCAGGAACCTGCGCATATGATAAGGCTGGTCTCCCACCAGGTATTGCACGTCGATCATCACACCCATCGGTAAACCCTGGTCTGTTTGGCTTTTGACATCCAGCCCGCGTTCTGCCTTAAAATAATAACGCATTTCGACGGATTCGATCAGGTTGGCCGCCTCAAAGGGCCCTGACCATTGCTCTTTGAGCGCCTGGCCGTAGGTGGCCTGATAACGGAAAACTTTCTTCTGTTCAGGATCATAGGCATACCGGATAGCGCCGATCTGGGGGCCGGTGCCTTCCTTGGCGCGGGAACTACTGCTGTCCAAAGGGCCCTGGACGATGGCAGGAAAAGACAGCTCCTGGCTGCTGCCTTTAAAAGGTATACCGCTGATGAGTACGGTTTGGCGTAGATCCCCGGCGAACTGGTCCAAGAAAATAGCGGTGTAACCTTCGACCAACACCCGCTGCCCCCTCGCCCATAATTTGAAACCGTTGGAAAAGGCATTGAACACGGCAATGCTGATGATCAGAAACATGGCCGAAACCAGCAGCACTTCCGTTAACGTAAAACCTCGACGGTGATCTTTCATATTCGAATTGCGCACTAACGTATCATATACGCACTGCGCTGCATGTGCATGTTCCGCGGGCCATCTTTCCAAGAAAGACCTACATTCAGCCCCCAGACGCTCTTGACATCTTCCAAGGGTTTTAATTTGATATCAAAATTATATTGGATAGGTTTGTGGTTAACGATGAGGGTCGTGGCATTGGCCCCCAAATCCAGGTCCTTTGCCGGCCACTCGGCAAAGGATTTAGTGATATCACCGATCTTCTCGTCCAACAGGTTCGAAGCATAGAGGCGGGCGGTCAAATTATTCAGATAATCGGCACACAAGAAAAAGGACTTGTATATAAACACGATACCGGAGCATAAAACGACCAAACTGACCATGACTTCAACGAAGCTAAAACCACGGGAATTATTGCCAGTTGGAAATTTCATCCTTGTCGGAAGATGGGTCCTTTCCTTTTGAGGAGAGATCATAATCTGTGCGGTGGACACCGGGCGAATCATAAATGTAAGGATGCCCCCAAGGATCAAGGGGTTCTTTTTCGATATAAGGGCCGTTCCAGTTTTCAGGAATTGGATTGGTAGAGGGTTTGACACGCAAAGCGGCCAGGCCTTGCTGGGTGCTGGGAAACGAACCATTGTCCAATTCGTAAAGCTTTAACGCCGTGGCCAGGTTGGCATTGATGTCCGCACGGGCCACCTTGGCCTTGGCCTCTTCTCCGCGGCCGGCAAGGCGCGGGATGATCATCGCCGCCAGTGCACCGATAATGATAACAACCAGCATGATCTCAACCAGGGTAAAACCCCGGCGGGGCCATGACATTTTTTCTTTATTGATATTGTTTGGCATATTCAAACCACTTTTCCTGCAAGGTCTGCATGGAATCGATCGTCGGATAATAAGAGCTTTTCAGGGACTCTTCAAAGGAAGCGCCGTCCCTTAAATGGCGACAGAGATCCTTAAAAGCATCCTTTCCATAAGTTTTAACCAAAAAGTCCACAATGTAAAGACTTTCTACATAAAAAATGGAAACTGATTGATTGTCATTTTTATGGGCCATCAAATCATAGGATAACAACTCCTGCAACGGGATGATCTTACCAGCCATGATCATCTGCGCAATGATATTCATATGATTCAGGGAATCGTCCTTTTGTTCAAGCTGGGCCACCCCTTCGTCAAAAAACCTGGGGATGGGACGGCTAAAACCTATAAAATCATGCAGGATCAAATGCGTGATCTCGTGGGGCAGGATCGCCTCCACGAAAGCAGGCTGCCCCTTGAAGCTCACAATGATCCTTGACTGGAACAACACTGAATGGTCGGAAGCAAACCCGCCTGACCATGCCGGCTTGCCGGTGGCGCGGACATAGGATTCCTGGTCAGGAAAAAGGATGATCTTGACCCTGTCATTCCATGTCCAAAAATTTTGATAGCGCGAATAACCGATGTCGTCGGCAATATCGCGGTAATAATCTTCCGCATGGTTCAAGACCTCATGGGCGAAGTCCTCATCCTCACCGGAAGCGCAAAGGACCACAAAATGGTCCCCCTGGAACTTTAACCAGCTTCCAGGATTAAAAGAACCATCGATGGCTGCTGACACGCCCCGTGTCATGCCAAAGAGCAAAGCAACTGTTAATAGGTAAGATTTCACTTCTTTTAATGTGCCATGATGTCCATGGAAAATATCGGCAGAAGCATGGCAAAAACGATAAACCCTACCACGGTGCCAACGGCCAAAATCATCACCGGCTCCAGGATGGTGGTCACGGCTTTTGTTGTTTCATTGATATCTGCCTCATAACTTTCCGCAATATCCCGCAAGGACTCCTGTAAGGACCCTGATTCCTCACCCACCATGATCAGCTGCACCATCATCGGCGGTATTAAACTGGATTTGGCCAGACTCCGGCCTAAATTCTCTCCTCCGGCCAAATCCTGCACACAACCCAATAGGTCCATCTTTAACTGGGGATTATGCATGGTGGGAATGGCCATTTCCATGGAATGGATAATAGTAAGCCCGCTTTCCAATAACAATGCCATGGAAATGGCCATT
>Ga0265338_10005614_pt1 | contig 16299 bp, 10 predicted proteins | sample 42126metaG_FD_193579 | JGI IMG/M metagenome (GOLD analysis project Ga0265338, IMG submission 193579) | Rhizosphere microbial communities from Carex aquatilis grown in University of Washington, Seatle, WA, United States - 4-21-26 metaG | ecosystem: Host-associated > Plants > Roots > Rhizosphere... | reverse complement strand
TCCCGGACGCCCGGATATTTTTGCCCGTCAAGCGTGGTGATGTCGTCCGCCATGGAACGGCTGGCCGCAAAGCAAAGGAGCATCAGGCTCAACAGGAATTTGGGCTTCATAGTGGTCCGGTGATTTTTTATCGGTTTCAAATTCGATTCAAGGAAACATTTTGTCCAGATCGAAAAGCCGGCGTTGGAGGGCGCACCCGCCTGCGTCGCAGGCTTCGGCGGACAGGGCGAGCGCAAAGACAGTTCACCGCGAAAAGGCAAAAGACTTTTCAGCCACAGATGGGCACAGATTGTCACAGATGTTTTTATCTGCGTTTCATCTGAGTCCATCTGTGGCCGGAACATTCAACATTCAACATTCAACGCTCAACACTCAACCTGCTCAAAAAGCGGCACGCCCAGATCAAGGCCAAGGCGGGATTAACCGCAGCACGCAAAGTTCTTTCATATTTATTTCTTTGCGCCTTTGCGCCTCTGCGTTTAAATCTGTTCCGCGCGTCTGGCGCCTGGGCGGTTGAGGCGTGGGCTGAATTCATGAAAAACTTACATAAGGTGAACACCCCATAGGCGCCGCCATGGTTTCCAACCTACTGTTACCATACAATGAAAACCGAAAAAATCCCGCCCGGGGAAGGTCCGGTCCGCGCAGCACGGCGCTGGCAATCGAAACCAATGTGTTCAAGGTGGTCGCTGATTCGCATCAGCCTGGCCGCCTTGGTGACTTTAACCCAGGGTATGATTCTCGGGAGCGATGGCCAAACGCTCCAGCCTCCGGACAATGGCAGCCCGTCCGCGAAAGCCGAACCGGCATCCCCGGTGTTGCTGGCGGCGGAAGGGCGGCGGCAACCCAGTTATCAAGTGTTCGCATCCGGTTGCACCGCACCGGCCATAACCGTGGTGAACGGGACCACGCTGGACGTTGGCGGCAAGCAGAAGATTGATGTCAGCCGGTTGGACCAACTGACCACGCCGGAAAAGGAAACCCTGGCCGGCCAGTTGGATGTTCCGGTGGTGGTGATTGACTGCCTGCTGCGGGGTTGCACCAATCAGGCGCCAGCGGATGCCACCGGTTTGGCAGGCAAACTCCGCGTCACGGCGATTGATTACAAATACCTGCTCGAACAATGGACCCAATATCATCCTCCAACGGGAGGGGAAAAGGTCAAGACCGACGCACTTCAGGCACTGCAAGGCGGGGATCTGGAGAAGGCTTGGGCAATGTACGTGACCCTGCCCAGACCGGAACCGCCGAGTGGATTCCGAATAGCCGGTTGAGATTTGCACGTTGATTTGGATCGGAGTGCGAAAAGCAAAAGACTTTTCAGCCACTTAACCGCTAATCCACGCTTATCAGCGCTGATAAGTGAAGATGAGCGGTTCGCCCCACCCGGATTGGTTTTCGTATCACCCGTTACTTGCGGCCGGGTTAATTTTTCAACAGGCGATAAAAGCGCGCGCGGTTGGTGGCATTTGGGTCCGTCAGGAAGAGCGGGCTGTTGGTCAACTGGAGCGAGTAGAGCGTGGACCAGTTGGTGGTGGCCAGGTTGGTGGAGACCTGCACGGTGTAGTTCACGTTGATGCCGCCGTAGATGTTGAAACCAAACTGGCCGGGCGAAACGCGCTGGGCCTGGCCGAGCACCGGCGTGCCATTTTGATAAACCGTGATGTTCCGCACCGTGTTGATGGGCGGGAGGGACACGTTGTACGGTGCAAAATAATCCACCAGGCCAAGGCCGGGCAGATCGTTGCCGCCACCGTAGCTGAAATACATTTGCCACGCGCCGGAAGTCACGCCCAGGGTGTAATTTCCGGAATTATCCGTCTGCCCAAGCAATGACTGGTAGGTAATGCCGCCGATGAGCGTGGTGGCATAGAGCGAGACGCCTGTGACCGGGTTGCCGAGATTGTCCACGACGCGACCGGAAATGGAGGCGGTGGCGGGCTGGGCCGTATAATTTTGCTGAATGGCCTGGCCGGCATTGATGTTCGTGTCGGCGAAACTATTCAGGATGTAGCCGGCGAGCGTCGTGTTGGCCTCCGTGACCGGACTGCTGCTCCAGAAATTGGTGGTGTCGAGGAGATTGGTGTCGCCCAAAACCGCAACGGCGTAATCACCATTGGCGTCGCTGTAGCCTTTGGCGGTGTACACGCTGTTTGTGTCGTTGCCGGCGAATTGGATGTTGGCAAAGGGCGAGCTGAAACTGTCGGTGATGCGGCCGTAGAAGAGGGCGTTGCCCTTGTAGAGGGCGACGTTGGCATTGGACACGTTGCCGGCAGTGGCATCCTCCTGAAGGCTCGGTTGAAGAATGACGTAGCCGTGGCGGGGCAGGCGTTCCTTGGTCGGTTTGATTTTCCAAAAGTCCGGTGAAACGGCGGCGGAATAATTGCCATTGGTATCGGTGAAATTGATGGCAAAGAGATTGCCGGATTCCAATTCAATCATCGCGCCGCCGACGCCGTTGCTGTTCCCGGCGTCATAAAAATTACCCGAAATGAAGACCGTGCCGTTGGACAGGGAGAGATTGTTGGTGGCGGACATGCCGTTGGTCAGCGTCACCTGTGGCGCGACGGAGGTGTCCATGAAATAGCCGGGCAACGCTGCCATCACCTGGTAGGCGCCCGGATTGACGTTGAGGCTGTAATGTCCGCTGTTGTCGGCCACGGCCGCGGCGGTGTAACCGCTGCCGTCGGCCGGCTGCACCACGACGACGGCATTGGGGAGCGGGGTGATGCCGTTGCTGTAAACGGTGCCGCTCAAGGTTTGGGCGGTGACGGCGTTGGTCACCCCCAGCGTGGCGGTCACGGGCGCGAAACGTCCGGTCGGACTGACCAGCTTGAAGAGGTGTTGCCCGACAAAATTCTCGAGCACGAGTGGCGGCGCGAAATTCAGCGTGGTCGTGATGGCGCCGGTGGCGGAATTGCTGTCAATCGGGATGTTGATGTTGGTGACGCCGCCAATGATGGCTGTGGAAGGATCGTTGTCCGTGATTTTACCGGCATCCATCATGGGCTCGCCGGGATCAACGGAACCGTTGGCGTTCAGGTCCATGAACTCCTGGATGGCGACCTGTTCCCCGTTGGTCAGGCCGGTGATGTTCAGGGTGATGACGCCGGTGTAGGTGTTGCTGGTGATGGCGGGGCTGACGGTCAGGGTCTGCTGGGCGAACGCGGTGTGGAAAACGCCGAGCAGCATGGCGACAAAAATTCCCGTGACGGTTTTACAACTGGTTTTCATGGTATTTACTTTCCTCCCCGGGGATTGATCAGCTCCAAGGTGTTTCAATATGCCACAAAAGTCCGGCAGTAACAATGGATGGAAAACAGAATAACGTTCGATTTCTAAAAAATAATCGACGGCGGTCCGGTGTCTCAAGTGACTTGGACGAACGGACAGGGGTTAACCGCCAGGACGCAAAGACCGCCAAGGTTTCTTTTGCCACAGGTGAACACAGATTTTTACAGACGTTATTTATCTGCGTTTCATCTGCGCCCATCTGTGGCTTAAATTCGTCTTCCAGGCGGCGGTGATTGGTGGCCGCCGACGGTCATTGGTTATGGAGAAGGTTCTGGTGATCTTGAATGAACTTTTGAACGGCCGGCGTGGCGCCCAGATATTGAATCGCCACCCCCGCCGCCACCACCAGCAGCACCAGAATCAGGATCCAGGAAAGGATGGCCCGGTAATAATTCTTGCGCGACTGGTTCTCACCGGAAAATGCCCAGACAAGAACCATCAGCAGGCCAATGACCGGGATGGCCGTGACAAATAACATGCCCATCCAGGACCCGACGGATACATAATTGCTGTCTTCCTGTTTGCTGTTTATGCTCATAAAGTTTTATGGGCTGGTGGCCCGTTTTTTCTTTTTGGTTTCGGTTTTGGGAGCGGCTCATGGGCAAATGACTACTTTTTGCCATTCATAAGTCTCCGCGACGAGGGTTTGTTCAGCAATCGGCGCGCCAAAAAAACGCCATTTCAACCGGATTTAATGGTCGAATCAGCCGCCGGGATGCCAGGGTTCCAACCACCGAGACGCCGAGGTTTAACCGCGAAATATACCAAACACGCAAGAAACCTTTCTTTTCAGATGTTCGCTTGTTGGGCGTGCTTCGCGGTTTCAAGAATTCGTTTCCAGCTTGGCGTACTTCGCGCCTTGGCGGTTGCGCCAGGTCAGAACCGAGTCCAAGGTATGTATTGAGGTAACGAATGGACGAGTTCATTTGCCGCGTGGATGCGGACGACGAGATTACTTTTGTGGACGAAAGCTGGATGGTTTTTGCCCGGGGGAATGGCGCGCCGTCGTTGACCGCGGAATCCGTCATCGGCACTTCGCTATGGGGTTATATTTCCGAAAAGGCGACCCAGGAATTCTACGGGATTTTCATGAAGAAGGTGCGCGCGACGGGCGGGACGATTGCCGTGCCGTTTCGCTGCGACGGACCGGAATGTCGGCGGTTCATGGAAATGTCCATTGTGAGTCTGGCCGCGGGGGCGCTGGAGTTTCGCAGTGCGCTGTTGCGCGAGGAGGCGCGGCCCCGGGTGGATTTACTCGACCCCGATTTCCCGCGCACGGAGAAGTGGCTCACCATGTGTGCGTGGTGCAAACGGGTTGAGCTGGACGGGTGGGTGGAGGTGGAAGAGGCCGTGCGCCGGTTGGGGTTGTTTGATCAGACGCGGCTGCCGCGCATCACCCACGGCATGTGTCTGGCCTGCAAGGAGGCGTTTGAAACATCGCTTCGAGCCGCTGGAAACTTCGGCCCGCCGGGGTACGTGCTTTAACCGCCAAGATTTCAGCCACACATTCACACAGATTTTCATGGGTGTTTGCTATCAGCGTTTCATCCGTGTCCATCTATGGCCCGTATCCCATGTCACACCTCGGGCGCCTTGACGGTGGTGATGGTTTTATTTGGCGAAGAACGAAAACACGGTTGTGCTCTGGAAGGTCGTTCCGGGCCGGAGAATGGTGGAGGGAAAATTGGGATGATTGACCGAGTCAGGATAATGCTGGGTTTCCAGGGCGAACGCCTGGGGGTTGCCGGTGTAGAGCTGGATGCCGGGCTGGGTGGTGCGCACTTCCAGCACCCGCCTGCTTTGCGGGTCGCGCGCCCGCGCGGCTAGGACGAGGGATTTGCCGGCGCCCGCGCCGTTGAGGACGAAATTGTTGTCATAAAGGCCGGCATGAGGCTTGAGCTGGGCCGCGCGCGCGCCGATGAGCGTGGGGGTGGTGAAATCCAGCGGCGTGCCCTTGACCGGGGCGATTTCACCGGTCGGAATCAATTCAGAATCGGTGACGGTGTAATGGTCGGCATTCAACCACAGTTCCTGGCCCCGGATGCTGCCCTGACCGGCCAGATTGAAATAGGCATGACAGCACAGGTTGATGGGCGTGGCCTTGTCGGTGGTGGCCTGGAAATCGAGTCGCAGTTCGTTGTCGTCGTTCAGCGTGTAGGTAACGCTGGCGGTCACGTTGCCGGGGAACCCATCCTCGCCGTCCCGGCTGAAGTGGGTGAGCCGGACGGATGCTTCGTGTTTGCCCGGCGGCAGCATTTGGGCCTGCCAGACCTGCCGGCCGAATCCGTTGCGCCCGCCGTGGATTTGATGCGGACCGGCGTTGGCATCGAGATGATATTCCACGCCGTCGAGGGTGAACCGGGCTTTGGCAATGCGGTTGGCAAACCGGCCGATGACCTGTGACTGGGCGGTAAAGGTGTTGTGCAGATACGCGTCGAAGGAATTGGTGCCGAGCACGACGTTGGTGAAGACGCTCTGGCGGTCGGGCACCTCGATTTCCATGAGCATGGCGCCGAAGGTCATTACTTTGACGACCATGCCCCCGGCATTGCGCAGGGTGAATTGGCGGATGACGGTGCCGTCGGGCATTTTGCCGAATTCGTGCGCCTCGATCCGGGTCAGGGATTCGGCACGTGTGGATACCAGGGAAACGGTCAAGGACAGCAACGTCAGCGAAAACAGATATTTGGGCAAATGCATGTGCTGTGGTTTAAAAAATCGGCGGAGGTAAAGCAAAACGTAAATCGGCCTGAAACGAAAACAGGGTGGGGTTCAACCGCCAGAAAGGGTAGTGCTCCGCTGGTTTGTTGCTGTTCCAAATTTGACAGGTTACCCGATACGCAACTTTAGGTCTCGCCTTTGGTTTGCGCCCTGTCAGCGTTGACGCGCTGGCAGGGCATCATTTTAGTTTTTATTCACTTTTTGCAGTTTTCTTTCCCATTTTTTTCAAGATTCCAGCCAAATCATTTGGAACGGTAAAAACCATTTGCTTGCCCTTTTTCCTTAGTTCAAGAACCTCTCTTTTTTGGAGGTCAAGCAAATCCGTTCGTGCAGTTTCATAAACAATGTTGTGACTGTTTCGATGGCCTTCAACCGTGTATTGCTGATAGGGATGTTTCAATGCATGGCGAATAATCGCCACTTGACGATGATTGAACAGATTTAGTGCCCTGATGTTGGATTCCGACTCCAATAATTCCGCAGTTTTTCGATCAACATAGTTGTGTAATTCTTTACATGCTTCGTCAATCACCTTTGTTTGCGCCACGATAAAATAAGTTAGGTCGTTATCATCTGTCTCTGTGTACAGAAATGACAGCCCATATTTGATTGGGGCTTTCCGTAAAATGGTTGAAATAGAGATAAATTCGAACAACCAATAGCCCTCTCGGCGCATCGCCCAATAAAAAAGGGCACGAGCAGTTCTGCCGTTCCCATCCACAAACGGATGATCGTAGGCCAGCCAGAAATGGAGGACAATGGCGCGTATAACTGGATGGATAAAGTAATCAGGTGATATTGCATTCGCAAAATCGCACATCAATCTGAGCCGATTGGTTAATTCCTCTGCTGGTGGTGGCTCATGGTATATTTCTTGGCCCCACTGGTCTCCGACGACTCGTTTTTCTTCTGATGTTCGGAATCGCCCGGCCGCTGTAGAGTCATCCAAAGATTTATCCGTCACAAGTCGGTGAATTTCGAAAACCATTTCAGGTGACAATGGGTGGTCTTTAAGCGCCGTTATTCGCTGCATTGTCACATAATTGTTAAAGATCATTTGTTCATCTTTATCGCGTGGCGCTCTTCCGCTTCGGATCATTTCTTTAGCGACCTCGCGAGTAGTTGCCGCCCCCTCTAACTGGCTGGAAGTAATTGCCTCTTCCATCAAAGACCTGATTAAATATTGATCCCGCGTTTGTGGATTAGTGATTTTTTCTGGAAGCCCCAATGTTCCACCAGCTTTCATGTCAATACGATGGAGATTTTCCAAAACTGTTTCAGGAACACAGAATTGAAACGGTTTCCCTTTTGTGTCGGTAAGGGTTATCGGCTTTAGAATGCCAATTCGTTGCATTTTTAACGCCAGCCACCATTCTTCGGAAGTGTGTCCAGCCGGTGGCCGGTATCTTCTTAAACGGTCCCAATGAAGGTAATGCTTTGATGACTGGGCACCGTTTTTCAAATTCAGAATGCGAACCATCTGTTCAGGTTTCTCTATGCCGCTTAAAAGCGACTGAAAGGACGGTGGCGATGGTGGTTTTTTCATTTGCTTAATACTAATTTAATACTAATATCTACTAAATTAGTATTTAATCAACAACTAATTTGGTTTGTTTTAGTACTAGATTAGTAGTTGAAAATCAGAGGGATAGTCCACATCTAATTGTGGCCATCACGAATTTGGCCGCAATATGTAGTAATAATCTGGTTTTTGCAGAAAACTGTAAGCAACAATCCGAATGGAGCACTACCCTAGGAAGAATTCAAAGCACGCTTGGCGTCCTTGGCCACCCTCCGCAGTAATTGCTACGAAGGACGGGCGCCTTGGCGGTTAATCGGATCCCTTTACTTCCAATCGAAGACGGTTTCGGCGTCCAGATATTTCCAGGATTTCCCCTTCCGGATGCGGGGTGTGGTGCGCCCGGTGTAGGAGAGGATGTGGTGTGGGTTGTCTTTTTCCACCGTAAAGTCGAGGGGATCGATCAGTTGGGCGATCAGCACACTGGCCGGTCTCATCCGGATTTCCACCACGGCCCGGCCGTGCTGGACGGATTCCGCGGTCTTGACGAGACAAAAGGCAAAGGTCCGCTCCCATTCAAAGGAAATAAACCGGAACTTGACGGTGTCACCCCGTAACAATTCCTGCCAGTGGGCCATCATGAACGGATAGAGCGTGTCGTCAACCAGGGTGTCGGGTGGCAGGTCCTGGGCTTCGCCCGGCGGGGGCCGCAAGCCGGCCCCGTAACTGATGAAGATCTGTTGCCGAGCCGGGTTTTTCGGGTCGCGCGCAATCAGGACCGTCCCCGAAACCTGGGCCTGGAATTCCTGCATCCGATAGGAAACGAGCTGGTTGGATTCATAGACGAGCTTTTCCAGGACGGCCACGGCGCCGTTGGTGCCGAAATATCGTCGTTCCACATGGACGGTGTCGCCGGAACGCGTGGCCCTGCGCTGGAAAGTGAACAGGGGCTTTTTCCGGTCCGACCCGATTTCGTAAAGGGTGCCGGCGAACAGTGCGGGTTTGGCATAGTCATAGGCCGGGGAGGTTGCCGGGGGCATGGTGTCGGCAGCCAGTGCTGCCGGGAGGGCGGACAGCCAGAGCGCGAACAGCGCGAGCCGGCGTGCGGTTGAGATCAAATCAGCCACAGATGAAGCCAGATTACCACAGGCCGCCAGGAGTCTCACGCAAAGACACAAAGAACGCGAAGTTTTTTATCCGCAGTGAAGCAGAGATTTCTTGATTTATTTTCCCAACACCTGGCGGGCTTGGCGCCTCGGCGATTCAGGTTTTAACTCGACTTTGGTCCGGCCTTGTGCTACCAATGCCCACGCAAGGCCGGGACAATCAATCAGAAAGGAACCTGCCCATGAAACTGACCGTAAAATCGCTGTGCGTGATGACGGCGGTGCTGGCGCTGGCGACCGGGACCGGGGCACAAACCTTCACCGTCCTTAAGAGTTTTAATTCCAACATCAATACGACCGGATTTCATGCCTGGGGGACGCCCGTGCAGGGTCCGGATGGCACATTATACGGCGTCACCACAGACGGCGGGGCCGGCGCGTCGGGGGTGGTATTCCGGATTCAAACCAACGGGACGGCTTTCACCGTCATTAAAAGTTTTCCCCTGGTGGAGGTGGCCAAGGGAACGAACACGGACGGTGCGACGCCGCACGCCGGGCTGATCCTGTCGGGCAGCACGCTTTATGGCACGACGATGAACGGCGGGAGCGGAGGCAGCGGCACGGTGTTCAGCCTGAGCACCAACGGAAATAACTTTACGGTGCTTAAAAATTTCCCGGCCCTTGCCACCGGCACCAACAGCGACGGCGCCAATCCGGTGGCGGCCCTGGTGGTGTCGAACGGTGTTTTATACGGAACGGCGCAGAATGGCGGCGTCATGGGATTCGGGACGATCTTTCGATTGAACACGAATGGCACCGGCTTCACCAATCTGTACAGTTTCACCAATGGCAGCGACGGCGGCGCTCCCTCCGCGCGGTTGTTATTGTCGGGCAGCACGCTTTACGGAACGGCGCAGTATGGGGGCGATGATGGCGTTGGAACGGTATTCAGCATCAGCACCAACGGCACCAGCTTCAACCGGCTGCACAGTTTCAGCGGGTCGGGCACCGACGGGGCCGGGCCGGTTGCCGGATTGGTGTTAACCGGCGGCCAGTTGTTCGGGACGACGCCGAACGGCGACAACGACGGCATTTCCGATGACGGGACGGTTTTCCGAATCGACATCAGCGGGAACAACTTCACCAATCTTTTCAGTTTTACCGACGCCAACGGGTTTGATTCCATTGCGGAATTGGTGCTTTCGGGCAGCACACTTTATGGAACGACCGCGAATGGCGGGTTCAATTTTGGGACGGTGTTCAAGATCAACACAGACGGGAGCAGTTTCGGGACGGTGGTCAGTTTGAACGCTGCGGATGGTTGGGGGCCGAGCGGCGGCGTGGTGTTGTCCAGCGGCGCGCTTTACGGGTTGACGGGACTTGGCGGAATGCCGGGTCTCGGCAATGGCGTGGTTTATAGTGTCAACATCAACGGCTCCAGCCCGACCGCGCTTGTCCTTTTCGCCGGACCCAGCGGCGCGGCGGTTCCAAACACGGGACTGGCGTTGTCCAGCAATACGCTGTTTGGAACGACGGTGAGCAGCGGCATGAACAGTAGCGGATCGCTGTTCGAGATTAATACCAACGGGAGTGGTTATGCGGAAATCCGGGATTTATCAATCATGGATAACAATGGTGACAATCCTGATGGAGCGCAACCACGGGGGGTTCTGGTCTTGTCCGGCGGCATGTTTTACGGCACGACTCGATACGGCGGCACCAATGGGTGGGGAACGGTCTTCAAGATGAATGCGGATGGCACCGGCTTCACCAATATTTACAGTTTCAACAACGCCTACCCCGAGTCGCCGATATCGGCCCTGGCGGTCTCGGGCAGCACGATTTACGGGGCGGGCGGCGCCGGGAGTTACGGGTCGTTGTTCAAGCTCAACACCGACGGCAGCGGCTTCACCAATTTTTACAGTTTTAACGGCAGTGACGGCAATGGTCCGGGGGCATTGACGGTGTCGGGCAACACGCTTTACGGAGCGACCGGTTCTGGTGGTGCGGGTTATGGAAACTTGTATCAGGTCAACACCGATGGCAGCCACTACACAAATATTTACAGTCTCAGCGGCGGCAGCGAAGGGGCAAATCCGGGCAACGTTTTGGTGTTGTCGAACAATGTCCTGTATGGAACAGCGTATCATGGCGGCAGCGGCGGACAGGGCACCGTGTTCAAGGTCAACACCGACCAAACTGGCTTCACCGTGCTCCACACCTTTGCGGGCCCCAGCCCCAATGGCGCGGGTCCCGGCGACCTGCTGCTCTCGGGCGGGATGCTTTATGGAATTATGGCGTATGACGGCACTTCGAATTCAGGCGCCATTTTCCAGCTGGACATCACCACCACCAATTTCATCGTGCTGAAGAATTTCACGGGGGGCGACGACGGGGCGACTCCGACGGAAACCCTGGTCCTGGCGGGCAACACGCTTTATGGAACCACCGAGGCCGGCGGACTCGCGGGCCAGGGAACGGTGTTCTCGCTGGGGCTGTCTTCGGTGGTTCCCCTCCCGCTCACCATCAAAGGCATCGGCAATGCGGTGGTATTGAGTTGGACCGATCCGTCATCATTATTTTCCCTCCAAGCCGCCCCCCTGGTGACGGGCACGTACACCAATGTGCCCGGCGCCACCAGCCCGTACACGAATGCCATCAGCGGCGCGACGGAGTTCTTCCGTCTGCTGGCAAATTAGCCTGGGACCAACCCTTGGGCCGGTCGAGAGACGAGAGACCAATCTTCGCTCAGAATCCCGGCCCGGCAGACGGGCGCCGGAGGGCAGAAGGCTGATATCGGACTTCAGACTTCCGTCCTCGGGGCTTTAAGCGATGATCCTCGGTGGCTAAAAATCAGACTTGCCTGGTTGCCTAGTTGTCAGGTTGTTCAAACTCCCGGCCGGGTATTCGACGTTTTCCACGGTTCCAGGACTGGCGTCCTTTGTGCTGTCATCTGATCGGCGGGGAGTATTTCACTGTCGTATTATGAAGCATCTGGTTGTACCGGGAACATGGGGTCTGCTGGTTCTGTTGACTTTTTCCCCGCTGGCCGTCGCGGAACGCATCAATCAGGAGGGACGCATCCTCGGTCCGTTGCCGGGGGTCACCAATGACGTACTCTTTAATACGTCGAACGCGGACGCCGTGGTGTCGGCCATGCAGATTTTCCCAGTGACCAATCCCTGGAACGAATGCATTTCCAACCGGCCGGTGTTGTCGAATTCGACCGCGATGATTGCACAAATCGTTATGGACCTGAATACCAACCGGGCGGTGTTGACGCCCGAGTTTGAGATGAATTATGTGCTGGTGCCGGACAACCAGACGCTCGTGCCGATCCAGTTCGTGACCTATCCCGGCGATTCGGATCTGAACGGCGGGACCTATCCTTACGGCCTGTACCCGATCCCGACGAACATGCCGATTGAGAGCTGGCCGGTGGGGACCGGCAGCCAGACGCTGTACCAATGGCAGACCAACAGCGGCGGCGACCGGCATTCCATCGTCGTCCAGCCGGGCGCGGGCTTTTCCTGGGAAACGTGGCAGGCACGACTGGTGGGCACCAACTGGCAGGCGGCCAACGGCGCGATTTTCAACCTGAACAGCAACGGCCTGCGGCAGTTGGGTGACACTTCGGGTGATGCGGCGGGTTTCCCGATGTTTCCGGCACTGGTGCGCTACGACGAAGCCGAGCGCGGCATGATTGAACATGCGTGCCGGCTGGTCGTGGCCCAATCGCTCAAGGCCTACATTTATCCGGCCACACATGACGCGAGCAGCATCACGAGCGGGAATTATCCAGCCATGGGCCAGCGCTTGCGGTTGAAGTCCGGCTTCGTCGTGCCGTCCGGCTGGACCAGGGAGGAAAAGGCGGTGCTGGCCGGGTTGAAGAAATACGGCGCGATGGTGGCCGACAATGGAAATTATTTTTCGATTTCGGTGACGCCGGATGATCGGTGGCCGTCGGGCTGTTTCAACGATTTAACGAGCATCAGCGCCACGAACTTCGAGGTCATCCAGACGACGGGGCCGAACGAAGGGCCGCGGTCGCCGGGCGCGCCGGTGGCGAATGCCGGGCCGGACCAGACGGTGCCGGTGGACGTGCCGGTGTCCTTGCCGGGCACGGTGATTTTCAGCAACCCACCACCAGCGATTCAATGGAAACAAGATTCCGGGCCGGGCACGGTGGTGTTTGGCAACGCGGCGGTGACGAATACAACGGCGACATTCAGCGCGCCGGGCGTTTACGCGTTGGAACTGAGCGCCGCCGACGGCGTGCATGCGGTGGCTTACGACGCGGCGGTGTACACCGCGACGAGCGCCATCAACCTGTCCATCACACCGGCGGGGACGAATGTGACCTTGAGCTGGACGGGTGGCACGGCACCGTTCGTGGTGCAGGAAACGGGCACGTTGCCTGCGGGTGCCTGGAACGGCGTGGTGACAACCAACGCACAGAGTGTGTCCCTGCCCATGACGAACGCCGCCGAATATTTCCGGGTGCAGGGGCAGTGAGGAAGGCTTAACCACCAAGACCCGAAGGACACGAAGGGATCAGCCACAGAGGAACACAGATACAAAATATCTGAGACCTCTGGAAAACCCCCTTCCATCGCAGCGGCGCGTCGGCAGACCGCCGCATTTCCCAATGAAATTAAAGATGCGGCTCTCTGCCGAGGAGCCGCTACGCCAGTTTTGCAGAGGTCTCTATCTATGGAAATCTCCGCATCTCTGCGGTTGGAACCCTTGGCGTCCTCCGCGCCTTGGCGGTTCGCCCTCTTGATTCGTTTTTGAATCGATTGTGGGTGCGGGTTGCGGCATGCTACGGGGTCTGAAAACGCCCGAAACAGCCAGGCTCGCGCCCGCCGACCAACGATATGCCACCGGTGTGCTGGTCCGGCGGCTGCTGGCGCTGGCGTGGCGGTTCCGGGCAGACTGTTTATGGTCGCTCGTGTTGAGTCTGGTACTGCTGCTGCTGGGCATCGCGGGGCTCAAGTTGTTGGGCGTCGTGATTGACGTGATTCGCTACGCGCTGGATCCGTCCCTGCCGCCGCCGGTCTATCCGTTCGGCTGGCAACCGCCGGCGGGCTGGCCGGCGCTGCGGATTGTGACGGCGCTTTCGCTGGCGATTGGGGTCCAGGCGGTGTTGCGCGCTGTGTTTACGTACGCCTACAACATGGTGACGGCGCGGTTGACGCAGGGGGAAATCGTGCCGGAATTGCGCGCCCAACTTTATGCCAAGTTGCAGCGGTTGAGCTTCCGCTTCTTTGACGTCCACGGTTCCAATTCCATTTTCAACCGGGTGACGGGCGACGTGCAAAACACGCGGCTGTTTGTGGACGGTGTGTTGTTGCAGGGGGCGACCATGATTCTGACGCTGGCGGCCTATGCGGTGTTCATGTGGCGCATCCAGCCGGCGTTGACGCTGGCGTGCCTGGGCGTGTCGCTGCCCTTGTGGTGGCTGGCGCAGTTTTATTCGGCCCGGCTGCGTCCGGGTTATCTGCTCAATCGCGAACTCACGGACCATATGGTCCTGCTGTTCAGTGAGACGGTCCGTGGGATGCAGACGGTGAAGGGTTTCGCCGCGGAACCCCACCAGGTCCGGCGGTTTGAGGAGGCGAACGACCGGGTCTCGTCGCAGCAGCGGAGAATTTTCTGGGATTTGTCCGTGTTCACGCCGGGCACGCAAATGTTGTCGCAGTTGAGCCTGGTGATTTTGTTCGCCTACGGCGGGTGGCTGTATGTGCAGGGCAAAATCCCGCTGGGCAGCGGGCTGGTGGTGTTCGCCGGCTTGCTCCAGCAATTCACGGGACAGGTGGCGACCATCTCCACCATCGCGAATTCGGTGCAGCAAAGCCTGGCGGCGGCGCGGCGCGTGTTTGAAGTGCTGGACACGCCGCTGGACGTGCAAGACCAGCCCGGCGCCCTTTCACCGGGCCGGCTCACGGGCCGGATGGTTTTTGAGAACGTGACGTTCGGCTATCACGCGGACCAGCCGGTACTGACGGAGGTGTCGTTTGAAGCCCGGCCCGGCCAGGTCATCGGCATTTTCGGCATGACGGGCGCGGGCAAGAGCACGTTGCTGGGGTTGGTTCCGCGGTTTTATGATCCGCAACGGGGCCGCATCCTCGCGGACGGCAAGGACGTGCGGGAACTGGAATTGGACACCTTCCGGCGGCAAATCGGGATCGTCTATCAGGAGACCTTTTTGTTCTCGAACACGGTGTCGGCGAACATTGCGTTCGGGCATCCGCACGCGACGATGGCCCAGATTGAGGGAGCGGCGCGCATTGCGTCGGCGCACGAGTTCATCCTGGCGTTGCCGCAGGGTTACGAGACGGTGCTGGGGGAATCGGGCGTCGATTTGTCCGGCGGCCAGCGCCAGCGGCTGGCGCTGGCGCGCGCGTTGTTGCTGCAACCGCCGGTGCTCATCCTGGACGACCCGACGGCGTCGGTGGATGCGCGGACGGAGAATGAAATCATGTCGGCCCTGTGCGAGGCGATGGCGGGGCGGACGACATTTGTGGTGTCCAGCCGATTGAGTTTGTTGCGCCGGGCAGATTTGATTCTGGTGCTGGAGGAGGGTCGGTTGACGCAGACGGGCACGCACGCGGAACTGGTGCACCGGCCCGGGCCGTATCACGAAACGGCGTTGCTGCAAATCATGGACCTCGATGAAGGACGACGTGAGAAGGTCGAGGTGGGAAATGCCAGGTGAGGATCAAAAACCGGACCGCAAAACGTCGAGGGAAAATCTTTCGGCGCGGGAAGCGCTCACGTTTTACAATCCCCTGGAGGAGCGCGAGGCGGACCAGGCGCCGTTGCAACTGGCGCTCATCCGCCGGATTTTCGGCTATACGAACCCCTACGCCGCCCGACGGAACTGGCTGTTCACCTTGACGTTCATCCGCGGTCTGCAGTTGCCGGCGCTGGCGTGGCTGATTGGCCGCACCATCACCGGCCCGATTGCGAGCCGTGATTTGTCAGGGATTTTCCGGTATGCGGCGGGTTATTTCCTTTTGGCGCTGGTCACGGTGCTGACGTTTCATTTCCGCCAGCGGTTCGCGCTCGAGCTGGGCGAAGCGGTGGTGCACGATATGCGGTCGGATTTGTTCCGCAAGCTCATGACGATGCCGATGTCGTTTTTCAACCGGACCAAGTTCGGGCGCATCATCAGCCGGCTGACGTCGGACATTGACAGTGTCCGCGCCGGGGTGCAGGACGTGGCGTTTGTGCTGGTGGTGCAATGCCTGCAGATGGCGGGTTCGGCGGCGCTCATGGCGTGGTACAACTGGAAACTGTTCTGCCTGATGGTCGTGCTGGCGCCGGTCATCTGGGTGGTGAACGAGAATTACCGGAAGGAGATGAGCCGCCGCCTGCGCAAGGTGCAGCAATCCTGGAGCCGCGTCTCCTCCACCCTGGCCGAATCGGTGAGCGGCATCCGGGTGACGCAGGCGTTTGTGCGGCAGGACGTCAACGCCGGCTTTTTCCGCAAACTGATCAATGTGCACGGTGAGAACAACGTGGGGGTGGCGCAGGCGTCGGCGGTGTTCGTGCCCTTGCTGCAGTTGAAGAGCCAGCTGTTTCTCGGCGCGATGGCGCTGTTGAGCGCGTATGGGGCGTTGAGCTGGCACGGCTGGATGCACATGGAGGTGGGCG
>Ga0265338_10005613_pt1 | contig 16301 bp, 14 predicted proteins | sample 42126metaG_FD_193579 | JGI IMG/M metagenome (GOLD analysis project Ga0265338, IMG submission 193579) | Rhizosphere microbial communities from Carex aquatilis grown in University of Washington, Seatle, WA, United States - 4-21-26 metaG | ecosystem: Host-associated > Plants > Roots > Rhizosphere... | reverse complement strand
GCCGGTGATGCCGAGCGCGAGGAAGTTCACCGCCGTCCCGCCGACGATCTGGTCGGCGCGCAGGTGGATAGCGAAGTACGCGTAGACGAGGGCGAGCACGCCGCCGGTGGCCATCCCGACGATGAGGCCCACGACCCACGAGCCGCCCTTGTCCGCCCCGTAGACACCCCAGAACGCGCCCATGAGCATCATGCCCTCGAGGCCGATGTTCACGACGCCGCTGCGCTCGGAGAACATGCCGGCGATCGCGCCGAAGACGAGCGGCGTCGAAAACGCGAACGTCTGCGCGACGAGTGACGCGTTGAAGACCGCCTCGAGGTTGCTCGTCCCCGAGCGCGTCGCGAGGATGCCGAGGCCGATCCCCAGGAGTCCGGACACGACGGCGCCCCAGCCGAGACGCTGCCGTCCGCGCGTCACCGTCCAGATGCCCAACGCCACCGCGACGATCCCGACGACGATCGGCCACGTGGTCGTACGCGCCTCGATCGGCGGGATCGCGAGGAACGCCGCGAACACCCCGAGGACGAGGCCTGCGTAGCCCGTGAACCCCGGGTCGCGTAGACGCGCGCTCAACGGGTTGTCGAGCCGCCCTGCCCACTCGCTCATGCAGCCGCCTCCGTCGCGCGGGCACGCGCGCGCGGCTTCAGCTTCCGCCGCGTGTTCCAGATGTAGAGGATGAGGACGTCGGCGCCAACGAAGAGCACGATCAGCCCCTGGATGATGTACGTGAGGTTGCCGGCGAGCTCCGGTGCGATGACGTTCGACGAGAGGCCGTGCGTCGTCCCGAACAGGAGCGCACCGAAGAGCAGCGCGCCGAGACCGGTGCCGACCGCCGTGTTGCGGCCGAGGAGCGCGACGGCGATGCCGAGGAAGCCGACCGAGTTCGCCGGGATGTCCGAGACGCCGAAGTGGTACAGGTAGCCGAGCATGTCGAGGCCGCCCGCGAGGCCGGCGAACGCCCCCGAGATCGCCATCGCGCGCATTAGGTTCTTGGGGACGTTGATGCCTCCGTAGGCCGCGGCCTCCGGATTGAAGCCGACCGCACGCACCTCGTACCCGAGCGTCGTGCGGTTGAGGATCGCCCAGAAGACTACGAGCGCCGCGATGGCGACGAAGAAGCCGACGTGCAGCCCCTGCAGCTCCTTCTCTCCCCAGAAGACGGGAAGCTTCGCCGAGTCGGCGACGTCGCCCGAGATCGGGACGGTCTTGTTCGCGGTGTTCTGCAGCGGGCCGCCGTCGCCGAACAGCCATTCCCCGAGCCAGATGGCGATCCAGTTGAGCATGATCGTCGAGATCACCTCGTGCGCCCCGACGGTCGCCTTGAGGAAGCCGGCGATGCCCGCCCACAGCGCGCCGGCGAGGGTCGCGCCGCCGACGGCGAGCAGGATGTGCGGCAGCGGGCTCATTCCCGCGAAGCTGACGCCGAGCCAGTTGGCGACGTACAGCCCGACGAAGTACTGGCCCTGCCCACCGATGTTGAACATCCCGCAGCGAAACGCGAATGCGACCGCGAGGCCGCAGAGGATGAGCGTCGTCGTCTGGAGCAGCGTCTGCGAGAGGTTGTACGCAGAGGTGTTCACGACGCTCGTCGTCGGATGGAACACCCAGTTGAGGCCCGCGCCGTTGAAGATGTCGCGGTAGGCGAGCAGCGGGTTGTGCCCGGTGGCGAGCACGACGAGGCCGCCGATCATGAACGCGAGCAGCGCCGTCAAGACCGGCACCACGAGGCCGCCGGCTCGCTGCTTCAGCGCGATGCTCGCGGCGAGCGTGCCGCTCTGCGCCGCCTCTTCCGGCGACTCCGGTGCCGAGGTCTCGGGATCGATCTCGCTCACGCCGCCGTCTTCTCTTTTCCGCCGAGCATCTCGAGGCCGATCTCCTGCTCCGACACCTCGCCCGTGTGCTCGCCGACGATCTCGCCCTCGTAGATGACGAGGATGCGGTCGGAGAGCGAGAGGATCTCCTCCAGCTCGAGCGAGATGAGCAGGACCGCGCGGCCTTCGTCGCGCTCGGTGACGATCCGGCGGTGGAGGTACTCGATGGCGCCGACGTCGAGGCCGCGCGTCGGCTGCGCCGCGATGAGCACCTTCGGGTCGCGCGAGATCTCGCGTGCGACGACGAGCTTCTGCTGGTTCCCGCCCGACAGCCCGCCGGCGCGCGACAGCGGGCCGCCCCCGCGCACGTCGAACTCCTTGATCAGGCGTCGTGCGCGGTCGATCATACGGTCGGGGAACAGCCAGCCCCATCTCGCGTCGGGCGGCTTCGCGTAGTCGTGCAGCGCGATGTTCTCGGCGATCGAGAACTCGAGCACGAGGCCCCGTCGCTGCCGGTCCTCGGGGATGTGGCCGACGCCCGCGTCGAGCATCTGGCGCGCCGAGGCGTGGTGGAGCTCGCGGCCGGCGACCTCGATCGAGCCGCTGCCGGCCTTGCGCAGCCCGGTGATCGCCTCGATCAGCTCGGTCTGGCCGTTGCCGTCGACGCCGGCGATGCCGACGATCTCGCCCGCGCGTACGTCGAACGAGAGACCGCGCACCTTCGGAATGCCGCGGTCGTCCGTCACGTGCAGGCTCTCCACCTTCAGGAGCACGTCGCCGGGCTGCGCCGGGCTCTTCTCGACCTGGAGCAGCACCTCGCGGCCGACCATCGCGCGCGCGAGCGACGCCTCGGTCGCGCCCTCGCGCGGAACGGTCTCGATCTTCCTGCCGCGCCGCAGGACGGTGATGCGGTCGGCGATCTCCAGCACCTCGTTCAGCTTGTGGCTGATGAAGATGATCGACTTCCCGTCCGCCTTGAGGCTGCGGATGATCCCGAACAGCTCATTCGCCTCCTGCGGCGTGAGGACGGCGGTCGGCTCGTCGAGGATGAGGACGTCCGCGCCGCGGTACAGCGCCTTCAGGATCTCGACGCGCTGCTCCTGGCCGACGGTGATGTCGCTCACGAGCAATGTCGGATCGACGAGGAGGCCGAACTGCTCGGAGAGCTCGCGCACGCGCCGCTCCGCGCCTCGCTCGTCGAGGAGGATGCCGTCCCGCGGCTCCATGCCGAGCACGATGTTCTCCGCCACCGTCATCACCGGAATGAGCATGAAGTGCTGGTGCACCATCCCGATGCCGGACTCGATCGAATCGCGCGCGGAGCCGAAGTCGACCGGCTTGCCGTGCAGGAGGATCTCGCCGGCGTCGCGCCGGTACAGCCCGTACAGGATGTTCATCAGCGTCGACTTGCCGGCCCCGTTCTCGCCGAGCAAGGCGTGCACCTCACCGCGTCGGATGTCGAGGTCGACGTCGTCGTTGGCGACGGTGCCGGGGAACTCCTTGCGGATCCCCTTCATCTCGAGCACGAGCTCCTCGGCCACTAGCCGCCGATCCTAACGTGCGCGAAAACGGAAGGGGCGGGCACATGGCCCGCCCCTTCACGCAACGCTTCCGCCATCTACAGGCCGGTCGGCACCTTGAGCGTGCCGGCGATGATCCGGGCGCGGTACTGGTTCATGAGCTTGATCCAGGACGCCGGGACGACCGGGTTGATCCTGCCGATGCCCATGCCGTGGTTCTTCAGGTCGAAGACGAGATCCTGGCCGCCCTTGAACTGGCCGGCCTGCGCCTGCTGGATCGCGTCGTAGACGCCGGTGTCGACCCGCTTCACGCCGCTCGTGAGCACGCGCTTCGCGTCGTTGTACTGGTCGACGTCCACACCGATGCCCCAGATCTTCGCGTCGTCAGCGGCCTTCAGGGTGCCGAGACCGCAGCCGCCCGCGACCTGGAAGAGCACCTTCGCGCCCTGCCCGATCTCGTTCTGCGCCACCGTCTGGCACTTGTCCGTCGCCACGAAGTCGTTCGAGTACTGGACGATGACCTTCGTCCCAGGCACGACCTTCCGTGCGCAGAACTTGTAGCCCGCGATCCAGATGTCCACCGGCGGGATCTTGATGCCGCCGACGGCCCCGATCGTGTTGCCGCCCATCTTCTTGGCCATCTTCGCGGCGAGGACGCCGACGAGGCAGCCCGACTCGTTCGCCATGTAGGTCAGGCCCTCCACGTTCTTCGCGAACGTGGGCAGGACGTTGCCCTTCTTGTCTGCGAACGGCGCCGTGTGCACCGTGTAGTCCGTGATCGCGAAGTCGACGTTCGGGAACTTCTTCGCGTACGTCGCCTCCGTGTTCGCGAGCAGGAAGCCCGCCGCGATGACGAGCTTCGCGCCCTTGCGGATCGCGTCGTTGAAGTTCGGGGCGTAGTCGCTCGTCGCGTTCGACTGCAGCGCGACGGGATTGATCCCGAGCTTCGACTTCGCGTCGTTGAGGCCCTTGAGCTGGTTCTGGTTGAAGCCCTTGTCCGTGAACCTGCCGATGTCGCTCACCAGCGCAGCCGTGAACGAGGCGTTCTTGGTCGACGGTGCCTTACCGCCGCCGAGCGCGGCGCTAGCCGCAACCGTCGCGACCAAGGCGGCCACGATCGCCAGCGCTATCCAGCGTGAAACCTTCACTTGCCCTCCTAGTCCGTAAACCGGTTCCGGTCGATCCTAACCCGGGTTCACCGGACCGGGAAGGGGGGTTCGCCGACTAACTAATTGCGCTGCACGAGCGCGTTCTCGTCGACGAGGACGCGGCGCGGCTTCGAGCCCTCGTACCCGCTGATGATCCCCCGCCGCTCGAGCATGTCGACGAGCCGGCCGGCCCGCGTGTACCCGACCCGCAGGCGGCGCTGGAGGAGGGAGACCGAGGCGGTCTGCGTGTGGACGACGATCTCGATCGCCTTGTCGAGGAGCGGGTCGTCGTCCGGGTCGAACTCCCCGTGGTCCGCCTCCGCATCCGGGTCGGCGAACACCTCCGGCAGCTCGAGGTAGCCCTCGTCGAGCTCCTGTTCGCGCTGGCGCGTCTGCTCGACGACGAGGGCGATCTCCTCGTCCGAGACGTACGCGCCCTGCACGCGCTGAAGCCGCGACGTGCCCAACGGCTTGAAGAGCATGTCCCCCTGCCCGAGCAGCGCCTCGGCGCCGTTCGTGTCGAGGATGACGCGCGAGTCCGTCTGCGACGAGACGGCGAACGCGATCCGCGACGGCACGTTCGCCTTGATCATGCCGGTGATGACGTCCACGGATGGCCGCTGCGTCGCGAGCACGAGGTGGATGCCGACGGCGCGCGACTTCTGCGCGAGGCGGATGACAGCGTCCTCCACCGCCTGCGGCGCCACCATCATGAGGTCGGCGAGCTCGTCGATGACGACGAGGAGGTACGGGATCGTCGGCTCGCCGCGCTGGCGGAACGCCCGGTTCGCCTCGTTGAGGTTGCGGGCGCGGACGGATGACAGCCGCTCGTACCGCCGCTCCATCTCGGCGAGGCAGTTGGCGAGCACGGCGCTCGCCTCCTTCGGGCTCGAGACGACCGGCGTGAGCAGGTGCGGGATCGACTCGTAGTGGTTCAGCTCGATGCGCTTCGGGTCGATGAGGATCATCCGCACCTCGTCCGGCGTCGAGCGGAGCAGGATCGACGTGAGGAGCGCGTTGATGCAGCCGGACTTGCCCGAGCCGGTCGTGCCGGCGATGAGCAGGTGCGGCATCCGCGCGAGGTCGGTCCACACGGCCGCGCCGGAGATGTCCTTCCCGAGCCACACGGCGAGCGGCGTCGCCGTCGCCGGCAGGTCGTCGAAGATGTCGCCGAGCGTGACGAGGTTCGGGGCGAGGTTCGGCAGCTCGACGCCGACCGCCTGCTTGCCGGGGATCGGCGCGAGGATCCGGATCTCCGTCGTCGCGAGCGCGTACGAGAGGTCGTCCTTCAGGCCGGCGACCTTCGACACCTTCGTGCCGGGCGCGAGCTGCAACTCGAAGCGCGTCACGCGCGGCCCGGAGATCTGCCCGACGACGGTGGCCTCGACGCCGAAGTGCGCGAGCGTCTGCACGAGCAGCTCGGCGACGCGTGCCGACGCCTCCTCGCTCGCCGCAGGGCGCTCGGGGCTGCGGTGGAGGACGTTGCGGTCGGGAAGGCGGTACTCCGGATGCTCGGTCGTGATGTCGTCGAAGACGTGCTCTTCCTGCTTCACGAGCGGCTCCGGCTCGAGCGTCAGGAGCGGCGAGGGCGCGATCGGCGCCGGCGCGTCGCCGACGACGTCCGGGTAGTCGTGCTCGCCGTCGACGGGCGGCTTCGCGGCGCGGACGGGCGTCGGCTTCGCGACGGGGCGCGGCGGCCGCCGGGCGCGGCTCGCGGCCCGGCGCACCTGCCGGTGCGAGCTGCGGAGGATCGCGCCGAGCGAGGCGCCGGAGAGCAGGAGCGAGCCGACGAGGAGGAGCAGGATGCCGAGGATCGTCGAGCCGGTGACGCCGACGGCGACGCCGACCGCCCCGCCGAGCACCCGGCCGACGTAGCCGCCGTGGCCGTGGCCGAGGGCGATCATCAGCCCGAAGCCGACGACGACGAGGCCGGCGCGGAACGGGCGGACGTCCACGAGCGCGCTGCGGGCGACCATGAGGGCGCCGAGCGCGACGAGGAGGACCGGCAGCACCCACGAGGCGCTCCCGACGAGCGACTCGAAGCCGTCGACGAGCGCGCGTCCGAGCCAGCCGCCGTTCCAGCCGGCGTAGCGGACGCTGCCGAGGAAGACGCCCAGCGCGACGAGCCCGAGCCCCCAGAGCTCGGGGTAGCGGCTGACCGCCCCGCGGGGAATGCGGAGCTTTCTCGTCTTCTTCTTCGAGCGCAGCCGACTCGTGCGCTTCGCGCGCGCCATGCGCGTGTCCTTCGCCGTCCCTAGCGAGAAACCTCTGCGACCGCCATCCCGTAGTACGTCGGCGCCGCGTAGGCGAGGAGGTCGGCCCGCGCGTCCTCCCCCAGCGCGCCCTGGAGGACGAGGAGTTGCCAGAGCGAGTCGGCTTTCGCCGCGTCGACGTCCGCGGCGAGGGGCAGGAAGTCGAGCCGGTCCGAGCGGAGGATCGCCTGGACACGCTCGTCGTAGACGGCCGCGGCCGGGTCGAACCCGTACGGCCCGCCGGGATCGTGGGCGTGCGCATGGTCGGCGCTCGCGACGAGCGCGTTGCGGCCCGGGAGCCGGGCGATCGCCCGGCCGAGGCTGATGTGGTCTTGGAACGGGAGGTCCCGTGCCGGGGAGACGACGACGACGCGCTGCGCGCGCATGTACGCCAGCGGCACCTCGGTGCCCCAATCGATGGGCATCTCGGCGTGAGCTGCGTCGTTCCCGCCGTACGAGACGCCGAGGATCGGAAGATCGACGTCGAGCAGCGCTCGTGCGAGCTTCCGATGGGTCTCCAACTCCCCCACGCGCGCCGCCGTGACGACGGCGAAGTGGCCCTCGACGTGGACGTTGTGCGGCGTGACGACGATCGCCGCGTCGGGTGCGGCAGCGTCGAAGCGGCGGCCGAGCTCCTCCATCGCGTCGCGCAGCGCCGGCGTCTCGTCGACGTCGCCGTGCGGCGCGATCGCGGCGAAGACGATCACGCGAAGGTCGACAGGCGCTCGACGAGCATGTCGAGGAAGCGCGGCGCGTCGACGTCCACGCCGACTCGTGCGTTGCGCGGTGCGTCGGTCACGAGCCAGCGGTCGACGACCGTCCTCCCGTCGCAGTGCTGCGACGCCGTCTCGATCTCGACGTTGCAGAGGACCGTCTCCATGAGCGACGGGTCGACGACCTCCGCCACCGCCATCGCGTCGTGGATCGGCGAGCCGTCGAAGCCGTAGCGGCGCTCGTGGAAGATCTGGAAGAAGTCGGAGAGCTCGGCGACGACCTTCCCGACCCTGCCGGTGCCGCGCAGGCGGTCGGCGTGCGCGCGCGTGAAGAGCGCCTTGTGCGTCACGTCGAGGCCGACCATCGTCAGCGGGATACCGCTCCGGAAGACGTCGGCCGCCGCCTCGGGATCGACGTACGCGTTGAACTCCGCCGCCGGCGTGACGTTGCCCTCGGCGATCGCGCCGCCCATCCAGACGATCCGCTCGATCGCGACGCCGCGGTCGAGGAGGTGCGCGACGTTCGTGAGCGGTCCGGTCGCGACGAGCACGACGCCGGGCTCGAGCCAGGTTGCCGGGTCGGCGGTGGACGAAGCCGCCGACGGCTCGGGCAGGTCGGGCCCGTCGAGCCCGCTCTCGCCGTGCACGTGCGCGGCCGTGCGCAGGACGCGCGTCAGGGGCCGGTCGGCGCCGCGGACGACGGGGACGTCGGTGCGGCCGGCCAGCTCGAGCACCTTCAGCGCATTGCGCGTCGTCTTGTCGACCGTCTGGTTGCCGGCGACGGTGACGATGCCGCGCAGCTCGACCTCGGGAGACGCGAGCGCGAGCAGGATCGCGATCGCGTCGTCGTGACCGGGGTCGCAGTCGATGACGATCGGCGTGCTCACAAGAGCGCATCCACCTCGGCTGCGGTGGGCATCGACGGCTGCGCGCCGAAGCGCGAGGCGGCGAGCGCACCGGCGGCGCAGGCGCGGCGCAGCGCCTCCTCGGGCGACCGTCCCTCGAGGGTCGACACGACGAAGCAGGCGGTGAACGCGTCGCCGGCCCCGGTGCCGTCGACGGCCTTGATCGGCGGCGGCGTGGCCCGCGCCACCTCCACCCCGTCCTCGAGCAGCACCGCTCCCTCGTGGCCGAGCGTCATCACGACGACGCCGTCGCGTTGCGGGAGCGCCTCGACCTCGAAGCGGTTCACGATCGTCACGTCGGCCGCGGGAATCTCGATCCCGCGTGCGGGCGCCGCGTTGAGGAAGAACCGGTCCGGCGCCAGCTCGGAGGCGCGCTCGACCGTCTCGAGCGGGATCTCGAGCTGGCAGAGCACCGCGTCCGTGTCGCCGAGATCGAGGTCGTCCGGACGGAGCTCGAGGTTCGCGCCGGGCGCGACGACGATCTCGTTGTTCCCCTCCGCGTCGACGGTGATGAGCGCGACGCCCGTGGCGCCGTGGACGCGCTTCAGCCGATCGAGGTTCACGCCCGCGCCCTCGAGCCCCGAGAGCCCCAGCGGCGCGAGCTCGTCGTCGCCGATGCACGCGAGGAGCTGTACCTCGGCGCCGAGGCGGGCGGCCGCGACCGCCTGGTTCGCGCCCTTGCCGCCCGGGACGCGGGTGAACGTCCCGCCCGTGACCGACTCGCCCGGCCGCGGGAGCCGCTCGACACGGGCGACGAGGTCGACGTTGATCGAGCCGACGACGGTCAGGCGCGGGCCGCTCACGCGCCGAGCCTAGTGGACTGCGAGCGCCCTGAGGTCGTCGAGCGCGCGGCCGAGGAGGTTCTCGCGCAGGTCGAACAGGCCAGCCCACAGCGCCGAGCGGTCGGGCGTGAGATCGATGCGGGCGGCGTCGGTGAGCCCTTCGAGCGCGCGGACGAGGACGGCGAGCTCGAGGTACGCCTGCGCGACGCGCTCGGCGGGAGCGCGGACGCCGGCGCGGTCGAGCACCGGCCCCCACTCCATGAGCTCGGCGGCGCCGGGGCCGCCGTACCACGAGCGCGCCTCGGCGACCTCCATCTCGAGCTCGAGCAGATACTGGTCGAGCGGCTCGTCGAGCCCGGCGAGCGCCGTCTCGGCGCGCTCCGCCGCGCGACGCAGGGCGGACTGGCGACCACCCGTCGTCGGCGGCTGCGGCTCGCCGCGCGCCCAGCGCTCGAGCAGCCGGCAGAACGAGAGCGCCGCCGCCTCGCAGGCGGCGAGCTGGGCGACGAGCCGCCGAGCCGTCGGCTGCTCCGCCGCGCACTCCTCGATGACGTCTGCCCACGTGGGGACGTAGCGCAGGCGCTGGCCCATCAGACCTCGACCAGCACCGGGAGGATCATCGGCCGACGGCGGGTGCGGTCGTAGACGATCTTGCCGAGCGCCTCGTGGACGTGCTCCTGGAGGAGCTTCATCTCGGTGACGTCGTCCGCGAGGAGGTGCGCGAGGACGCGGCCGGCTTCGCTACGGAGCTCTTCGATCAGCGGATCCGCACCCTCGCCGAACCCGCGGACGATGAGCTCTGGCGGAGCCGTGAGCGCGCCTGCTCCGTTCGACGCCGCCACCGTCGCGACGACGATGACGATGCCGTCCTCGGCGAGGCGGCGGCGGTCGCGGAGCGCTACGTCGTGGACGTCGCCGACGCCGAGGCCGTCGACGAACGTCATGCCGGCCTGAACGTGGTCGACGATGCGTGCGTTGCCGTCGACGAGCTCCACGACGGTGCCGTTCTCGGCCATGATGACGTGGTCGGCGGGAACGCCGCCCTCGCGCGCGAGCTGCGCGTGCGCGGCCAGCATGCGGAACTCGCCGTGGACGGGCATGACCGCCTTCGGCCGCACGAGCGCGATGATCGTGCGGAGCTCCTCCGCGCGGCCGTGGCCGGAGACGTGGACGGGAGCGTTGTCCTCGTGCAGCACCTCTGCGCCCGAGCGCGCGAGCCGGTTGATGGCGTCGTGGACGCGCAGCTCGTTCCCGGGGATCGGCTTCGCCGAGATGATCACCGTGTCGCCGGCCACGACCTTGACGTCGCGGTGGTCGTCGTAGGCGATGCGCGTCATTGCCGACATCGGCTCGCCCTGGCTGCCGGTGCAGAGGATGAGCTGCTCGTGCGGCGGCAGCTCGGCGAGGGCCTGCGGGCGCAGGATCGCCTCCTCGGGCACGCTCATGTAGCCGAGGCTGCGCGCGATGTTCGCGTTCTTCCGCATCGAGCGGCCGACGAAGGCGACCTTGCGGCCGCAGTCGATGCCTACGTCGATCGCCTGCTGCATGCGATGGACGTTGGACGCGAACGAGGAGACGAGGATCTTGCCGGTCCGGCTCGGGAAGATCTGACGGAACGCCTCGCCGACGACGCGCTCCGACTCCGTGACGCCCGGCCGCTCGGCGTTCGTCGAGTCGCCGAGCAGCAGGTCGACGCCGCGGTTGCCGACCTCGGCGAGCATGCCGACGTCCGTGCGCTGGCCGTCGACCGGCGTGTGGTCGAGCTTGTAGTCGCCCGTGTGCACGATACGTCCGCCGGGCGTCTCGAGGACGACCGCGGCCGAGTCGGGGATGGAGTGCGCCATGCGGATGAACTGGATCCGGAACGGCCCAAGCTCGAACGGCTCGTCGCCGGGCGCGATCTCGCGGAGATCCGCCTCGCGCGCGAGCCCGTGCTCGTCGAGCTTCGACTTGACGAGGCCGAGCGTCAGCCGCGTGGCGGCCACGACGGGGATGTGCACCTCGCGCATGAGATACGGCAGCGAGCCGACGTGGTCCTCGTGGCCGTGCGTGAGCACGACGCCGCGGATCATCTCGGCCCGCTCCACGAGGTAGGAGAAGTCGGGCAGGACGAGATCGACGCCCAGGTGCTCGTCTCGCGGGAAGGCGAGGCCGGCGTCGACGATGACGATCGAGCCCTCGGCCTCGTAGACGGTCATGTTCTTCCCGACCTCGCCGAGGCCTCCGAGCGGGATGATCCGGCAGACGCCCATCAGAGCGGAAGTCTACGGCCGCAGGAGAGGCATCACGCCGGCTGCGAAGCGGCGCATGCCTTCGAGCTCCGCCGGGCGCTCGAAGTAGAGGATGAAGTACTGGATACCGGCGCCGACGATGGCGGCGAGCGTGTCGACGAGACCGGGCCCGTCGCCGGTGACCGTGAAGGTCGCGGTCTTCAGGATCTCCGCCTCGTCGCGGCCCACGTCGTCGCAGTGCCGGCGGAGCGCGTCGAGCTTGCGCGCGTAGAAGGCGGGATCGGGTGAGTCGGTGAGGTTGCAGGCGTCCGCGTGCTCGGCCACGAGTCGGAGGAGGACACGCTCCCCGTTGCCGCCGATGAGGAGCGGCACGTGCGCGCCGGGCACGTTGTGGGCGCCCCGAACGCGATGCGACGCACCCTCTACCGTCGCCGGGCCGCCGTCCCGGAGCGCGCGCACAACCGCGGCCGCCTCGCCGAGCATGCGCAGCCGCTCGCCGACCGGCGGGAACGGGTCCGGGTACCCGTACGCGGCGTACTCCTCGTCGTCCCACCCGGCGCCGAGACCGAGGACGCAGCGCCCGCCGCTCGCCCCACTGGAAGTGGTCGTAGATCCAGACGGAGTCGAAGCCGAGCGACTCCGCCTCGCGGGCGACCGCGACCATCGCCTCGAACTGCGCCGCAGCGCCGCCCTCGACATGCTCGAGATCGCCGCGCCAGCCCTGGGGAATGACGACGCCGAAGCGCGGCGCGGGCGCGTCGAGCCAGCTAGACCGGCTAGACCGGCTGGAGGACGCCGCCACGTTCGAGGCAGGCCCGCACCTGCGCGAGCTCCTCATCCGTCGGATCCACCATCGGCAGGCGGTAGCCGCCGAGCTCGTGCCCGAGGAGGTTCATCGCCGCCTTGATCGGGATCGGGTTCGTCTGGATCTTCAGCAGCTCGAACGCGGGCGCCATCTCGTCGTTCAGCGCCTGCGCGCCGGCGACGTCGCCGTCGCGGTAGCGGCGCACCATCTCCTTCGTCTGCGGGCCCCACACGTGCGTGTGCACGCAGATGCCGCCGGTGCCGCCGAGCTCGAGGAACGGGAAGATGAGGTTGTCGTCGCCCGCGTACAGCGTGAGCCCGATGTCGACGATGTGTCGCGCCTCGTCGAGGTCGGCGTACGCCTGCTTGACGCCGGCGAGGTTCTCGATCTCCGCGAGCTCGTCCATCGTCCCCGGCTCGATGTTGACGACGACGCGGCTCGGAATGTTGTACGCGATGACCGGCCGGTCCGTCATGCACGCGACCTCCTGGAAGTGCCGGACGATCGCGCGCTGCGGCGGCTTGTTGTAGTACGGCGTGACCGCGAGGATCCCGTCGACGCCGAGGTCGTGCGCCTCGCCGGTCAGGTGAGCCGAGTGCGCCGTGTCGTACGTGCCGGTGTTCGCGACGACGGTCGCGCGGTCGCCGACGGCGTCCTTCGCAGCCGCGAAGAGCTCGAGCTTTTCGTGGTCGCTCAGCGTCGGGCTCTCCCCCGTCGTACCGGCGACGACGAGCCCGTCGGAGCCGTGGTCGACGAGGTACACGGCGAGCTCGCGGAACTTGTCGACGTCGACCTCGCCGTCGGCGCGGAACGGCGTCAGGATCGCGGTGAGGACCTCGCCGAGCATCGCTGGAATCGTACGGGACGGCTCCGCGCCGCGCCGTGACGCTTCCGTCACACCTCCGTAGCGGGGCCAGACCCCGTTACGGAGATGTCACGTGACCGGGGCTCCGTCCTCGCTCCGCGCCGGACGTCACAGTTCCGTATCGGTGGCAGCCACCGGTACGTGGGGCTCACGGAAGTGCGTCGACGAGATCCCGCAGGGCGAAGAAGATCGCCTCCGAGAACGTCGGGTACGGCTGGATCGTGTCCACGAGGACGTCGACCGGCGTCGCGCTGCGCACGGCGAGCGTCAACTGGCCGAGCCACTCCGCCGCCTGCGGGCCGACCGCGACGGCGCCGACGAGAACGCGCTCCTTCGGGTCGGCGAAGAGGCGCACGAAGCCGTCCCGCTTCGGCCGTTCGTACGTCGAGAGGCGCGGCGTCGCCGTGAGCTCCCATCGCGCGGAGACGAGCCCGTCACCGTCCGTCCGCCCCACCGTCCCCACCTCGGGGTCGGTGAAGATGCCGGCCGGGATGGCGCGGTAGTCCGCCTTCGCGCTCTTCCCGGCCATGTCCGCGGCAGCCACGCGGGCCTGGTATTTGCCGACGTGGGTGAAGAGGGCGACGCCGGTGACGTCGCCGATCGCCCAGACGTTCTCGGCCGCCCGCATGCGCTCGTCCACCTCGATCCCGCGCGGGCCGACCGTCACGTCGAGATCCTCGAGCCCCAGCCCCTCCGTGTGCGGCCGGCGGCCGGTGGCGACGAGGAGCCGCTCGGCCTCGACCGTCGAGCCGTCCGAGAGCGTCAGCCGGATGCCCGGCTCGACGCGCTCGACGCCGACGCCGACGCGGACGTCGATCCCCTCCTCGCGGAAGACGGCGGCGACGATCGCCCCCGCCTCCTCGTGCACGCGCCCGAGCAGGCGCGGCCCGCGCTCGACGATCGTCACCTTCGCGCCGAGCCGCGAAAAGAACTGTGCGAGCTCCGCACCGACGGGCCCTCCACCCATGACGGCGAGGCTTGCCGGCACCTCGTGCGTGCTCGTCGCGTCCTGGTTCGTCCAGTACTCGACGCTGTCGAGCCCGTCCACGGGCGGAATCGCCGGCGCCGAGCCGGTGGCGACGACGAGCCGGTCGTACGCGATCTCCGTCTCGTCGACGACGAGCATGCCGGGCCGAAGCACGCGCCCGAATCCGCGCACGAGCGCGCAGCGCTGGCCCTCGAGCCACTCCACCTGGCCCGCGTCGTCCCAGTCGCTCGTCACCCAGTCGCGCCACGACCAGACGCCGACCGGATCCGGCCGCTGCGGCGTCATCCCCGGAGCGCGCTCGAGCGACGACGACAGCTCCGCGGAACGGAGCATCGTCTTCGTCGGCATGCACGCGAAGTACGAGCACTCGCCGCCGACGAGCCGGCTCTCGACGAGCGTCAGCTCGACGTCGGGGTCGAGCCGGCGGAGGGCGCCGACGAAGTGCTCGCCGGTCGACCCTCCGCCGAGAACGACGACCTTCACTACTTCAGGCCGTTCGCCTTGAGGAATGCAGACGCCACGGCCGCCGGCGTCTTCTTGTCGATCGCGACCGCCTTGTTCATCGCGATCATCGCCGGGATCGTGAGCTTCGCGGAGACGGCGTTCACCGTCTGCGAGAGCTTCGAGCCGCCGGCGGCAAGGGTCTTCTGCGACACGACCGGCGCGACGTTCTGGAAGCCGAAGATGTGCTTCGTGTCGGCGAGGATCGTGTACTTGCTGCTGCTGAGCTGCGGATCCGTGGAGAAGACGTCACCGGCGGTGATCTTCCCCTGATCCAGAAGCGTGTAGACGCTGATGCTGGACAGCGGCACGAACTTCACCTGCTTCAGCCCGTAGATGTTCTTCAGGCCGAGCAGGCACGTGATCCGCGTCTGGCACTCCGGGTAGCCGGCGTACGAGAACGACTTCACTTTCTTCATGTCACCGATCGTCTTCACGCCGAACTTGTGCGCCGTCGCCGTCAGGATCCCGAACGAGTCGGTGTCGTAGAACGGCGTCGCGTTGAGGAGCGTCAGGCCGCGCGTCTCCTCGAACTTCTTCGCCGCCGCATACGTCGCGGTCGCCGACTTCGGAGATGTCTGCTTGGCAAGGTCGAGGACGATGACCCCGGTGTACTCGGGGTAGAAGTTGATCTTCCCGCTCTTGATCGCCGTGTCGGCGAGCTCGGAGCTCCCGAGGCTGCCGGCGTACTTCACCTTGAAGCCCTTCGCCTGCAGCGCCTGCCCGTACAGCTGACCGAGGATGAACTCCTCGGTGAAGTTCTTGTTGCCGACGAGGATCGTCGGCGTCGCCGCGTGCTTCTGGACGCCGGCTGTGGCGGTCCCGCCCAAGACGAGCGCGACTCCCAACGAGATGGCGAACGCCGCTTTCGCGGCGCGCCGCGTGTGCTTTCTGATCATCCTGCTTCCCTCCTCCCGGGACGTTGGTATCCGCTGAGACTAGGCGACGGAGGTATGTCTAGGCGAGACGCCCCAACGGACGATGGAGAGAATGAGGGCGGCTCCGAAGGCGAGGGCCGACACGCAGAGGGACGCGGCCACGACGCCCGCGTCGCCGTAGCTCGCGCGGTTGACGATGATCTCGCCGAGGCCGCCGCCGCCGGCGATCGCGGCGATCGTTGCGGTCGCAATCACGAAGATGGCCGCGATCCGGACGCCGGCGAAGACGAGCGGCAGCCCGAGCGGCAGCTCGACGCGTAGGAGCACCTGGAGCTCGGTCATCCCGACGCCGCGCGCCGCCTCCACCGCATCCGGGTCGACGCCCTCCATCGCGAAGTATGCGTTCGTGAGGATCGGCGGGATCGCGAGCACGACGAGCGCAACGGTGTTGTTCCAGAAGCCGATGCCGAACACCGTCAAGCCGAGGGCGATGAGCACGAGGCTCGGCAGCGCGCGGCCGACGTTCGCGACACTCGCCGCCGCGAAGAGACCGCGGTGGAGGTGCCCGAGCCAGAGGCCGGCGGGCAGCGCGAGCAGGAGCGCGATCCCCAGCGCAGCCGCCGAGAGCTCGAGGTGCTGCTCCGTCTTCGTCAGCAGCAGCCCGTGGTAGTCGCCCATGAACCGAAAGGCGTCGACGAACGTGTTCACGCCGTCCTCCCGAGTCTCGCCCACGGCGTCAGCCTGCGCTGGAGGAGCACGAGCAGCCCGTCGGCGACGAGCGCGAGCACGACAACCATCCCGCCAGCCGTGAAGATCTCCGTCTTGAAGACGTCCTGCTCGAGCGCGATGAAGATCGGGCTGCCGAGGCCCTTCGCGATGACGAACGACGCGACCGTCGCGAT
>Ga0265338_10005611_pt1 | contig 16303 bp, 20 predicted proteins | sample 42126metaG_FD_193579 | JGI IMG/M metagenome (GOLD analysis project Ga0265338, IMG submission 193579) | Rhizosphere microbial communities from Carex aquatilis grown in University of Washington, Seatle, WA, United States - 4-21-26 metaG | ecosystem: Host-associated > Plants > Roots > Rhizosphere... | reverse complement strand
GCGGGACTCTAGCGTCGCGTCCGGCAAAGCCGGACGCGACGTTGGGGTCGGCATCGCAAGCGATGCCTCAGGCGCCACGGCGGACGATTCTTGGGTCATGCGCTGCAGGGCATGACCGCAATCGGCGCGGCCGAAACTAGCGCTTGGAGAACTGAGGCGCCTTGCGCGCCTTGTGCAGGCCGGCCTTCTTGCGCTCGACCTGACGTGCGTCGCGCGTGAGGTAGCCCTCGCGCTTCAGCGGGACCCGCAGCTCCGGGTTCGCCTCGACGAGCGCGCGGGCGATGCCGTGACGCACCGCGCCGGCCTGGCCGGAGAGACCGCCGCCGTGTACGCGAACGCGCAGGTCGTACGTGCCCTCGAGGCCCGCGGTGCGCAGCGGCGCCGTCGCGAGCGAGCGCCACACCGACCGCGGGAAGTACTCGTCGATCGTGCGTCCGTTCACCCAGGTGGCGCCGTCGCCGGGTCGCAGGATGACGCGCGCGACCGACGTCTTGCGCTTTCCGGTGCCACGGTACTGCGCGATCTGGCTCACTTAACTCTCCAATTCCAAAGGACGCGGGTTCTGCGGGCCGTGCGGATGCTCGGGCCCGGCGTAGATCTTCAGCTTCGTGATCTGCTGCCGCGCGAGCCGGTTCTTGGGGAGCATTCCCTTCACGGCCGTGCGCAGCACCTCGGTCGGACGCCGGTCGAGCTGCTCGCGGAGCGTCCGCTGCTTCAGCCCGCCCGGATAGCCCGAGTGCCGGTAGTAGATCTTCTGGTCGAGCTTGTTACCCGTGACCGCGATCTTCTCCGCGTTGACGACCACGACGAAGTCGCCGGTGTCGACATGCGGGGTGTACTGCGGCTTCCGCTTGCCGCGGAGCGTGTCGGCGATCTGGGTCGCGAGACGCCCGAGGGTCTTGCCCTCGGCGTCGACGAGGTACCACTCGCGCGTGATGTCTCCCGGCTTGGCTGAATACGTCTTCATGAGAAAGCGGCGCGGGTGGCGCGCCGGGGCGGGATTGTAGCGAAAGCCGCCCGAATCCCTTCGGCAAACGCCGTCCCCCCGCCGTGGGCCGGATGCCGGAGATACGGCGCGTCCAGCACCTCGGCGGCGAGCCTGCCGACGGCGAGCACCCGCCGGCCGCGGGTCAGCTCCGCGAGGAACGGGCGAGATGCAACCACCTCGGCTCGCGTGGGACGCCGATTCGACGACTCCGTTCCGGGATGCGTCGGGACGACGTTCCAGAGGAGAACGGCCTCCTCGAGCCCGAGCTCGGCGAGCACGCGGTGGACGATCGTCGCACTCGCCTCGGCCGGGCCGCTCCCGCTCAGCTGGCGCTCCGACGTGAACGGCACGCCGCTCACGCGGGCGCCGCGGTAACCGGGAGCTTCGCCCACGAGGATCGTCTCGGCGCGTGCCCGCGCCACGAGGTGCGACGACAGCCGAGCCCGGCGAAGCTCCGAGGCCGCGTATTGGTTGAACGTCGTCCCGATGCGCGCGGCGGCGAGCCGCTCTACGAAGTCCAGGTGTTCCAGCGGACGACCTCTTCGAGGGCGCGCCGGCGCTGCGTCGCCCGGCTCGTCCGCCGGCTCCAGGCCGGGTCGGGCGCGCCGCGGCCGATGGTGACGCCGGCAACGATGCGCAGCTCGTCGGGGATGCCGAGGAGGGCGCGCCACGCCGGATCCTGCTCGACGGGGACGCCGTACACGCCGGCCGACAGCCCCTCGTCGATCGCCGCGAGGAGCACGAGCATGAGCGTCGCGCCCGCGTCGACGTACCAGAACGGCACCGGCCACTCGATCTCCTCGCCCTCCTGGAGCTTGTCGTCGCGGCGGTAGCGATCGTGGTAGTCGGCCTCGCGCGTGAGCACGAGCACATGGACGGGCGCGCTCGGGAACCACGGCTCGAGGCCCTCGTCCTCCTGCGCGCCGGCGAGCTTTGCCAGCTGCGCGATGAGCGACGCGTCGTCGACGACGAGGAGCCGCTGACCCTGGCTGAAGCCGGCGCTAGGCGCACGGCGGACGGTGGCCGCGATCCGTTCGAGCGTCTCGCGCGGGACCGGCTCGCCCGTGTAGTGCCTGACCATGCGCCGGCGCCGCAGGATGTCTCGGAGATCCATGGGGCTAACGGTATGCGATGAACTCGAGGAGCGAGCCGTCAGGGTCGCGGAAGTACACGCTCACCCCCGCCCCGCGGCCGCCGACGCGCTCGACGGGGCCGAGCTCGACCTCGACGTCGTGCGCGAGCAGGTGCGCGATCGCAGCTTCGGGCGTCCCGTCCCACACGAAGCAGAGGTCGCTGTTCCCCGGATGCACGGGGTCGTATGCGCGCGGCACCGGGCTCGAGCCCGGACCGTGCACGTTCAGCTGCTGCCCGTCGGCGAGCCGGTAGCTGTAGCGCCCGCGGGAGATCTCGACCACCTCTGCACCGATCACGTCGGCGTAGAAGCGGTTCGAGCGTTCCCAGTCGCTGACGGCGATGACGACGTGGTCGAGACGCGGCCCCACAGACTCGAGCATAAGTCACGGGTGAAGCGGCGCGAGCTGCGGGTAGAGCTCGCGGAAGCACATGTACCCGTCGGCGTACGCGTCCGCCCACTCCGCGACGGGCTCGACCCTTTCGCGAACGCGCACGCACGCCTCCACCGCCTCGTGCACGTCGGCGAACGTACCCGCTGCGACGCCGCCGAGCAGCGCGGCGCCGTACGCCGCGCCCTCCTCGACCGCGGTGCGCTCGAGCGGAAGGCCGAGGACGGAGGCGACCACGCGCGTCCAGAGAGCGCTGCGCGCGCCGCCGCCGGATATGCGACCGACGTCGGCGACGACGTCCATGCTCCGAAGGAGCTCGAGCGAGTCGCGCAGCCCGTACGCGACGCCCTCGAGCACTGCGCGCACGAGGGCGCCGCGGTCGTGCCGAAGCGAGAGCCCGGTGAACGCCGCGCGCACGTCGGGGTCGACGTGCGGCGTCCGCTCGCCCGAGAGGTACGGCGCGAAGAAGGCGCCCTCGACGCCGGCGGACCACGACTCCGCCTCCGCGAGCAGAACGTCATACGGCGCGTCGAGGAGGTCGCGGATCCACGCGAGCGAGCCGGCAGCCGAGAGCATCACGCCCATCGCATGCCACCCGCCCGGAACGGCGTGGCAGAACGCGTGCGCCCGGCCCTCCGCGTCGTGCGCGAACGCAGGCAGCGCTGCGAAGACGACGCCCGAGGTGCCGAGCACGACCGAGAGCGGCCCGGGACGGTCGACGCCGACGCCGACCGCGCCCGCCGCCTGGTCGCCGGCTCCCGCCGCGACCGCGATGCCGGCCGGCGTCGTCCCGGCCGTCTGCGGCGACTCGAGGAGCGGCGGCAGCCACGCGCGGTCGAGATCGAGCGCGTCGAGCACCTCGTCGCTCCAGCGCCGCGCGCCGACGTCGAGGAGCAGCGTCCCCGATGCATCTGTGACGTCCATCGCGTACTCGCCCGTGAGCCGCAGGCGCACGTAGTCCTTCGGGAGGAGGACATGCGCGATGCGCGCGTACACCTCCGGCTCGTGCTCGCGCACCCAGAGCAGCTTCGGCGCCGTGAAGCCCGGCAGCGCGCGGTTGCCCGTCAGCTCGATGAGCCGCTCGAAGCCGACGCGCTCCTCGATCTCCGCGCACTGCGCGCCGGTCCGCTGGTCGTTCCAGAGGATTGCCGGGCGTAACACCTTCCCGGCGGCGTCGAGGCAGACCAGGCCGTGCATCTGCCCCGACAGCCCGATCCCGTCGGCGCCGGCGCCGACCTCGGAGAGGGCGCTGTCGGCGGCGCGCACCCAGTCCTCGGGATCCTGCTCGGACCACCCCGGCCGAGGCGTCGACAACGGATACTCGCGCTCGACGCGCTCGAGCACCTCGCCCGTCGGCGAGACCGCCAGCGCCTTGACCGCGGTCGTCCCGACGTCGAGCCCGACGAGCGTCATGTGGTCAGCTTTTCTCTCGTTGGTAAACCTTCCAGGCCGGCGAGCGCGGCCGTCTCCGCCGCTCCGCGGACACCGTCGAACGCGCCCATCGCGGTCGTCGCGAGTGCCCCCGTCGCGCACGCGAAGCGCGCCGCCTCCTCGAGCGGGCGCCCGTCGAGGAGAGCGGACAGGAGCCCAGCCGCGAAGGCGTCCCCGGCGCCGGTCCCGTCGACCGGGCGCACCAGCGGCGCGCGAACGCGCCCTTCGAACGCCTCACCGGCGACGTAGCAGCCCTCCGCGCCCATCTTCACTGCGACCGTCCCCACCCCACGGCTGCGGAACCACGAGGCGGCCGCGGCCGGATCCTCCTCACCGGAGATCTCCCGCGCCTCCGCGAGGCTCGGCATCGCGAGGTCGAGGTGCGGCAGCGACGGCTCCACCCGCGACCAGCGGCCGCTCGCGTCCCAGACCGTGTCGAGGCTCGTCATCAGACCGCGCCGCTGCGCCTCGGCGAGCAGCTGCGCGACCGGCTCGCCGTCGAGCTCCTCGAGGACAAGCGCGCCCGCGACGTGCAGACATGCCGCCTCGTCGAACAGCGCGAGGTCGATCTCGTCGCGACGGACACAGGCATTCGCGCCCGGTGTATGGAGGAACGTCCGCTCGCCGCCGCTGGAGACGAGGACGACACTCGCCGACGTCGGCACGGACGGGTCGCGGATCACGCCGCGGCGGCCCACGCCCCGCTCATCCAGCAGGCCGAGCAGGAAATCCCCGAACGGATCCGCGCCGACCTTGCCCACAACAGACGCGGGGACGCCGAGCCGCACAAGCGCGCTCGCGGTATTGAGCGCACACCCACCGCCGCGCAGCACGACCTCATCGACAAGACCGAGCGACCCCCACGGCACCACGTCGACCGGCCGTGCGAGCGCATCCGCCACGAGGATGCCGAGGCAGAGCACCGAGCCGCTCCTGCGACGCGCCATGTCGACTATTAGACAGCGTTTCGCCCGCCGGCCGGGACGGGAAGACCGCAGACCTATCCGCGAGGACGCCGATGAGCCGAGGCGCACGGTGCCCGAGAATCCGGGGGAGGCTGCATGAACCTGTACATGGTCGGCATCGCCCTCGTCCTGGCGGGCGTGGCGCTCGTCATCCTTCTGTTCTTCGGGCGGCCGCCGCGGCCGCGCTGAGCGGAGCTATTCCCATTCGATGGTCGCGGGCGGCTTCGACGTGACGTCGAGCACGACGCGATTCACACCGGGGATCTCGTTCACGATTCGGCTCGAGATCGTCTCGAGCAGGTCGTATGGCAACCGTGCCCAGTCGGCGGTCATCGCGTCGTCGCTCGTCACCGCGCGCAGCACGACGGGGTAGCCGTACGTGCGCTCGTCGCCCTGCACACCGACGGAGCGGATCGCCGGCAGCACCGCGAATGACTGCCAGAGCTCGCGGTAGAGGCCGGCGCGCCGCACCTCCTCCTGGAGGATCGCATCCGCGTCGCGCAGGATGGCGAGCCGCTCGGCGGTGACGTCGCCGATGATGCGGATCGCGAGTCCGGGGCCCGGGAACGGCTGCCGCCACACCATGCGCTCCGGCATGCCGAGCTCCTCGCCGACACGGCGCACCTCGTCCTTGAACAGCAGTCGTAGCGGCTCGACGAGGTTCATCTTCATGTCGTCGGGAAGGCCGCCGACGTTGTGGTGCGACTTGATCGTCGCGGCGACGCCCTCGGTGCCGCCCGACTCGATGACGTCGCTGTACAGCGTCCCCTGCACGAGCCACTGGACGTTGCCGAGCTTCCGCGCCTCCTCCTCGAAGACGCGGATGAACTCGCGGCCGATGATCTTGCGCTTCTGCTCCGGCTCTTCGACACCGGCGAGCAGCTCGAGGAACCGGTCCTGTGCCTGCACGTGCACGAGCGGCACGTGGAAGTGCTCGCCGAACGTCTCGACGACCTGCTCCGCCTCGTCCTTGCGCAGCAGTCCGTGGTCGACGAACACGCACGTGAGCTGGCCGCCGACCGCCTTATGCACGAGCAGCGCGGCAACCGCGGAGTCGACGCCGCCGGAGAGCGCGCACAGCACGCGGTCGGAGCCGACCTGGGCGCGGATGCGCTCGACCTGCTCCTCGATGACTGCAGCCGGCGTCCACACGGGCGGCGCCCCGGCCACCTCGTACAGGAAGTTCTTCAGCAGCTCCATCCCGTGCGGCGTGTGCACGACCTCGGGATGGAACTGCACGCCGTACAGCGCGCGCCCGCGATCCTCGAACGCCGCGATCGGCGCCGACTCGGAGCTCGCCGTCGTCTCCGCACCCTCGGGCGGCGCGACGACGAGGTCGCGGTGGCTCATCCACACCGTCTGCTCGTCGGCGAGGCCGGTGAAGAGGGCGCCGTGCGCGCGGCGGATCGACGTCTTGCCGAACTCGGAGACGCCGGTGCGGTCGACGCGCCCACCGAGGTCCTGCGCCATGAGCTGCATGCCGTAGCAGATGCCGAGCGTCGGGATGCCGAGCTCGAAGATGCGTGGGTCAACGCGCGGCGCGTTCTCCGCGTACACGGACGCCGGCCCGCCGCTGAGGATGAGCGCGTACGGGTTGCGCGCGCGCACCGCCTCCGGCGAGATCGTGTGCCCGACGAGCTCCGAGTAGACGCGGCACTCGCGCACGCGGCGCGCGATCAGCTGGGAGTACTGCCCGCCGAGGTCGACCACCAGCACCGGCCGGTCCTCGGCGGCCGGGAAGTGGAGAACGTTCGACGGCTCAGCGGCGATAGTTCGGCGCCTCTTTCGTGATCGTCATGTCGTGCGGGTGAGACTCACGCAGGCCCGCGCCGGTGATGCGAACGAACTGGGCAGCCTTCATGTCCTCGATCGTCGGGGCGCCGCAGTAGCCCATCGATTGCCGCAAACCACCGACGAGCTGGTGCACGATCGGCGCGAGCTGGCCCTTGTACGGGACGCGCCCCTCGATCCCCTCGGGGACGAGCTTGTCGACGTCCTCGACGTCGTTCTGGAAATACCGATCCTTGGAAAACGAGCGCGCCTTCATCGCGCCGAGTGATCCCATGCCGCGGTACTCCTTGAAGCGCTCGCCCTGGTGGACGATGACCTCACCGGGCGCCTCGTCGGTGCCCGCGAACATCGAGCCGAGCATGACCGTGTCGGCACCGGCGGCGAGCGCTTTTGCGATGTCGCCGGACGAGGTGATGCCGCCGTCCGCGATCACCGGAATGTCGACCGCTTGCGCCGCGTCGTAGACCGCGGTGATCTGAGGGACGCCGACGCCGGCGACGATGCGGGTCGTGCAGGCAGCGCCGGGGCCTTGCCCAACCTTCACTCCGTCGACTCCCACGGCTGCCAGCGCGGCAGCGCCGTCCGGAGTCGAGATGTTGCCGGCGACGACGTCGACGGACACCGCGTCCTTCACCTTGCGCACCATCTCGATCACGCCGAGCGAGTGGCCGTGCGCGGTGTCGACGACGAGAAGATCGGCGCCTGCGGCGGCGAGCGCCTGCGCCCGCTCGAGCGCGTCGGGGCCGACGCCGACCGCCGCGCCGACGCGCAGACGGCCCCGGTCGTCCTTCGTCGCGTGCGGGAACTGCACCTTCTTCTGGATGTCCTTGACGGTGATGAGCCCGCGCAGGCGGCCGTCGGCGTCGACGACGGGGAGCTTCTCGATCTTGTGGCGGTGGAGGATCTCCTCCGCCTCGGCGAGCGTCGTGCCGATGGGGGCGGTGACGAGGTTGCGCGCGGTCATGAGCGCCGACACGGGCTGCGCGAGGTCGTCCTCGAAGCGCAGGTCGCGGTTGGTGAGGATGCCGACGAGCACGCCGGCGGCGTCGGTGATCGGAACGCCGGAGACCTTGTAGTGCGCCATCAGCTCGACCGCCTCGCGCACGAGCGCGTCCGGCGGGAGCGTCACGGGCTCGACGATCATCCCCGCCTCGGAGCGCTTCACCTTGTCGACCTCGGCCACCTGTTCCTCGATGGAGAGGTTGCGATGAACGATGCCGATCCCGCCCTCCCGGGCGAGCGCGATGGCGAGCCGGGCCTCCGTGACGGTGTCCATCGCCGCGGAGACGAGCGGGATGCTGAGCTCGATCGAGCGCGTCAGCCGCGTGCGGGTCGAGACGTCGTTCGGGAGCACGGCCGACTCGGCCGGCACGAGCAGGACGTCGTCGAAGGTGAGCCCCTCCCTGGCGAACTTCCGGTCCAGGTCGAGCAGACGCTGCAGCTCGTCCGGACGGAGATCGACGCTCAAGGGAGGTCTAGAGTACCAACCTGCGCGGACGCACCCAGGGCCGCTCGGGGCGGCTCCGCTAACGCCTCCCTAACACCAGCGGGATACGGTGCGGTCGATGCGCATGCTGCTCGGCGCGCTCGCGACTGCGGCCTCGATCGTGCACGGATCCGCACCCGCGGGCCAGGTGCAGACGCTCTACACGAGCGCCGCACATCAGCGGATCCAGGCCTTTGCCCAGGACGGCGAGCTGCTCGCCTGGTTCGAGCCGAACGCGAAGAAGTGCAACTCCGTGTGGGTCTGGCAGCTCGGGAGCGCCAAGGTGACGCTGCCCGCGCAGGGATCTGCGTACCACAACGTCACGTGCCGCTGGCAGGTGCCCACCGGCTCGCCCGTCGGGCTCGCGCTCGCGAGCAACGAAGGCTCCCCGGCCGCTCTCTGGACGCTGCGCGAGTCGGCGTCGCAGGCGCTCCGCTTCGACTACGTCCTCGGCGCGACGCTCGCCGACACGAACGAGCGGCGATTCCAGCAGGTCGCGCACGCGAAGCACGGTGCGGGTCTTTGGCTCGGCGGCGTTGCCGGCAACGACGGCTCGCTCGTCTACTCCGTCATCAAGGTCGCGTACCACGATCAGGTCGCGTGCCTCTCGACGCCGAAGTCGGCGCACGCATGCGAGCTCGAGGTCACGGGTGGCGGGGTCTACCGCGTCGTCGGACGCAAGCCGCCCGCACCGCTCAAGGGCGGCGGCCCCGCGGTCGCGCTGGCGGTCTCCGGAGGCGACGTGGCCTACGTGCCGGCGGCGACGGCGGCGATGGCCGACGGCCGGCCGCTCGCGTCGGCGGACATCCCCGTCGAGATCCGCGACGTCGCGACCGGTGCCCTCGTCGCGAGCGTGACGCCGAGCGGAACGCCCATCGCCGTCGGGCTGTCTCCCGACGTCCTCGCGCTCCTCGGCAGGACGGACACGGGCGGCGTCGTGCTGTCCTGGTACGACAGCGCCACCGGCAAGCTGCTCCACTCGCTCGCCGTCAAGAGCACGGCCTCCCCCGAGGTCGGAGTGGGGACGACGGCCATCGTCTACCGCGTCGGCCGCTCGATCAAGACGGTGGACATGCGCACGCTGCACGTCCGTACGCTCACGACGGCTGCGGCGACGCCGATCGGCCTCTCGATCGCAGGCGACCGGATCGCCTGGGCCGAGGACATCGACGGCCGCGGACGAATCCGATCGATCACGATCGGCGGTTGAAAGTGCTGCGCACTTTCAACCGGGAATAGTTCCCGCTTCGCGGAGAGCGCTCGCGGGCAGAGCCCGCGAGCTCTTCGGAGTGTGAGCGCAGGTCTTGTTCTGCGCGCGCGGTGGCGGGCTTCGCCCGTCCCCGCGCGCTGGTCCGGCCTCCGCTAACGCTTTCGCGTTAGCTCCGGCCCTTGGTCGCACACTTTCGCCGGACGGTCTACGGCTAGCTCGGGACTGGTGCCAACTCTTCCAAGGCGACGCCGGCGGCGATGCGGCTCGCCTCGCGCGGGTCGAACCTTCCCGCGCCGACTTCGAGCACCGAGGCGGCGGCGCAACCGACCGCGCTCCGCAGCGCGTCGTCGACCGGCTGCGCGTTGAAGAGCGCCGCGAGGAAGCCTGCGAGCAGGACGTCGCCCGCGCCGACGGACGCGACCGGCTCGATGCGCTCGATCGACGCGCGGAACCGGCGTACGTTGCGCTCCTCGCGGACGAGCGCGAAGCACGACGTCTCCTGCGTGATGAGCACGTTGCGCGCGCCGAGGTCGGCGATCGTGTCGAGCGCCATGAGGAAGTCCGCGTCGTCGGAGAACTCCTGCCCGACGAGCCCCTCGGCCTCGCGCTGGTTCGGGGAGACGAGGAACGGCTCGGCGTCGACGCCGACGCGGAGCGGCTCGCCCTCGCAGTCGAGGACCGACTGGACGCCGCGGCGGTTGAGGTCGCGGATCGCCTCGGCGTAGAAGTCGTCCTCGACATCGCGCGGCAGCGAGCCGGAGAAGACGACGAACGTCGCCACCCGCGAGAGGTAGCGCAGCTTGTCGAGCAGCATCTCGAGCTCCTCGGGGCGAACCGCGGGACCCCACTCGTAGATCTCGGTGAGCGACCCGCCCGTCGGGTCGACGACCGCCGTCGACGTGCGCGACTCGTCGGAGATGCGCACGAAGTCGTTGAGCAGCGCCTCCATGCCGAGCTCCTCGACGATGCGCTCGCCCGTGCGTCCGCCCGCAAGTCCGGTTGCGATCACCGGCGCCTCGAGCCGCTTCAGCGCGCGGGCGACGTTGATCCCCTTGCCGCCGGCGGACGTGAAGCTCGCGCTCGCGCGGTGCCGGTGCCCGAGCTGGACGTTCGGCACGGTGAGCGTGCGGTCGATGGCCGCGTTCAGGGTGACGGTCACTATCAAGGTAGGAACCCCCAGAGGTCGTGCACGGTTCGAGTCGCGTACCAGCGTAGTCGCCCGGCCACGCCTGGGCGGCGGACGGAGCGGGCGGCGAGGAGCGGCCGCGAGCCGAGGAGCTCCTCGCCCGACCACGCCTCGATGCGGCCGAGAACCTGGCCACGCCGCACGGGGAGGTCGACCGCGAACGGCGCGACCACCCGCTCGACGACGGGGCGGCCGGTGCGGACGACGCGGACGAGCGGCCGCGGCGCGACGAGGGGGAGCGCCGACCGTCCGTACGGCAGCGCGACATGCGCGACCGGCGTCCGCCCGACGAGTGTGAGCGTCCTGTAGCGCGACACGCCCCACGCGAGCAGGCGGTCGAGGTCGGCGTTGCGCTCCGCGCGCGTCGGGCTGCCGAGGATGACGGCGTAGATGGTGTAGCCCTGCCGCCGCGCCGCGGCGACCTCGCACCAGCCTGCTTTCGACGTGTGGCCCGTCTTGACGCCGATGAGGCCCGGGAAGACGCCGAGCAGGTCGTTCCACGTGTGCAGCAGGATCGTCCCGTCGGCGATCGTGTCCTCGCGCTTGCGAACGATCGAGCGCACGACCGGCGAGTGCATCGCGACCTGCGCGAGCACGGCAACGTCGTGCGCGCTCGACAGGTGCCCGGGCGCGTCGAGCCCGTCCGCGCGCACGAAATACGAGTCGTGCAAGCCGAGCTTCTGCGCCTCTGCGTTCATCCACTCGACGAAGAGCGGAAGGTCGTCGCCGGACGCTGCGGACGCGAGCGCGTCGGCGGCGTCGTTCGCGCTCTGGATGAGCGCGCCCTCGAGCAGGTCGTGCACGCTCACCGTCTCCCCCGGGCTGAGCGGGATGTGCGAGCCGCCGACGTGCGTCGCCGCCTTGCTCACCGCGACCTCGTCGTCCGGTTTCAGGTGCTGGAGCGCGACGACGACCGTCATGAGCTTCGTGATGCTCGCGATCGGGAGTTGTTCGTGCGCGTTCTCCGAGGCGAGGACGGTGCCGTCGGTCGCGTTGAGGACGACGAATGCACGCGCGTCCGGGTGCGGCGGCGCGGCGCGGGCGGCTCCAGCAACCACCAGCGCGACCGCGACGACCAGCAACCCCCGGCGCATGTCGGCGGAAGACTAGTTGACGCGGATCTCTTGCCCCACGCGGAGCGATGTCGTGCTCACGCCGGGGTTGAGCCGCTCGAGCGCCGCAACCGTCGTGTGGGTGCGCGCCGCGATCGACGAGAAGCTGTCGCCGTGCTCCACGCGCACGTACCGCACCGTCGAGGCGGGTCTCTTCGGGTGCAGGCGCGGCTGTGGCGCGAACGTCGTGACGGGAGGCGGCTTCGCCGAGTGGCTCTGGAGGCCGTAGTGGATCCCGAGCACGGCGGCGGTGACCGCGAGCAGGAGCGCCCCCGGTGCCGCGTACCGCCTCACCAGCCCGCGGCGGCCCAGACCTCGTGCGCCAGGTGCGCGGCCGCGCCGCCGGCGGCGGCCCGCCAGTCGTCGTCGGTGCCGCGGTAGGCGTAGATGACCGACCTCGACGCCGAGACGAGCGCGCTCGCGGGGCCGCTCGTGAAGGCGGCGGCGACGTCGGCCGGCCGCCCGCCCTGCGCACCGACACCGGGGAGGAGCATGACCGCCTGCGGCAGGAGCCGCCGCGCCTCGGCCACCTCGCGGGGGAACGTCGCGCCGACGACGGCGCCGACCGCAGACAGGCCGCGCTCGCCGATGAGGTCCTCGCCCCACTCCTGCACGAGTCCGGCGACGTGCTGCCAGAGCAGCGTTCCGTCGGAGAGCCGCACGTCCTGCACGTCCGCGCCGCCGGCGTTCGACGTCTTCACGAGGCAGAAGATGCCGGCGCCGTCGCGGCGGCACGCCGCGAGGAACGGCTCCATCGCGTCGCGGCCGAGATACGGGTTGACCGTGATCGCGTCGGCGAGCGGCGGCGCCTCGGCGCGCGGCTCGACGAACGCGCTCGCGTACGCGCGCGCCGTGGAGCCGATGTCGCCCCGCTTCGCGTCGGCGATGACGAGGAGCTCTGCCGCCCGCGCGTACTCGCACACCCCCTCGAGCGCGCGGAAGCCGTCGGAACCGAGCGCCTCGAAGAACGCGGACTGCGGCTTGACGGCGACGGCATACGGAGCGACCGCGTCGATGATCCCGCAGCAGAAGCGCGCACACGCGGCCGCGGCATGGTCGCGGCCGAGGACGGCCTCACCCCGGAGCTCGACGGGCAGCTGGTCCGGCACGGGATCGAGACCGACGACGATCTGGCTCCGCTTCCGCTCGACCGCCTCGCAGACGCGGTCGGCAAAGTGCGTCACGGCTACCCGGGCCACGCGTCCAATGTACTTCCCGCCCCGGAATGCGCGAGGGGCCGCGATGCGGCCCCTCGTCGATCCTCGGAGGAGACGTGCCCGCGTGCGCTGACTAGCCGCCGCCGCCCTTGACCGCGGCCTTGAGCGCACTGCCGGCCGAGAACTTCGGAACCTGCGCGGCCGGGATGTGCACCTTCTCGGTCGGATTGCGCGGATTGACGCCGGTGCGCGCGGCGCGGTGCGCGCTCGAGAACTTGCCGAAACCGGTGAAGGAGACGTCCCCGCCGCTCTTCAGCGTGTCCGTGATCGTTTCGAGGAACGCATCGACCGCCTTGCCCGCGTCGCGGGCCGTCAGCTGGCTCCGCCTCGCCACCTCGTTCACAAACTCCTGCTTGGTCACGTGCCTCTCCTCCTATCGTTGATCGTCACGGGCCGAAATGACCCTACCAGGGGTACCGGATGCGCTCAACCATGCGGTTTTGCGGGGCTTTTCACGCCCGCGAGGAGCTCTCCGGCCCGAAAGACGGGCCGGAGCCGGACCGCCCGGCGCGCGAGGGCATCCGCGCCGCCCTCTTCCCGGTCGACGACACAGATCGCGGTCTGCACGACGAGGCCCGCCGCGCGCAGCGCATCGACGGAGTCGAGCAGCGCTCCGCCGGAGGTGACGACGTCCTCGATGACGCACACCGACTCGCCGGATTCGTACGGCCCTTCGAGACGATTCGCGGTGCCGTACTCCTTCGCGGCCTTGCGCACGATGATGAACGGCAGCCCGGACTCGAGCGAGGCGGCCGCGGCGAGCGCGACGGCGCCGAGCTCCGGCGCCGCGAGCCTCGTCGCCTCGGGAGCGTGCTCCCGCACCTCCGCGGCGATGCGCTCGCCGAGCGGCCGGAGCAGGTCCGGACGCGTCTCGAAGCGGTATTTGTCGAGGTAGTAGCGCGACCGCCTGCCGGAGCGGAGGACGAAGTCGCCCTCGAGGTATGCAGCCTCGACGAGCGCGCTGCGAAGGTCCTCGTCGTTCATCCGCGCACGGCGGCGAGCGCGTCGCGGGCGATCGGGAGGAGCGTCTCGGCCTCGGGCGACCCGTCGACGAACGTGATCATCGACCCGTCGCCGTAGTAGACGTCGATCCGCGCGCGGCGCCGCCCGAGCGTGCGCCGGTAGAGGACGCTCCCGGCCAGGACTCCGGTGGCGAATCCGACGAGCCCGAGCGCCCTACGCTTCATCGCTCTCCTTCTTCGCCGCACGCCGCCGCTTCGGCTTCGCGTCCGCCTCGAGGTCGCGAAGGCAGCTCTTCAGGTCGTAGAAGACGAGGCCGACGGTCGGGTCGGGGCCGGTGGTCGCGGCGATCCGCCGCGCGCCTTCCCGGACGACGAAGACGCTGCCGTCGGGGGTCGAGGCCTCGACCTGGGCGACCTCGCCGCCGTCCCCGAGCGAGCCCGCGCGTGCGAGGAGCTCGCCTGCAGCCACGGCCAGAGCCCGGCCGGCCAGCTCGTCGGCGAGGGTCGAGCCGGCGACCTCGCCGCCTTCGTCGAACAGCACGGCCGCCTCCACTTGAGACGAGATCTCGGTCAGGTCGGCGAGCGCTTGCGCTGTGTCCATCGCTGTTCGAGGCTACCACGGTGCAAACTGGCGCAGTGCGCTTGCGCAAGCGGGATCTGTTCACGAAGTTCTTCGGCGACCGCGGGACGCACCTGGCGGCCATGGTCGCCTACTTCGCGCTCCTGTCGTTCGTCCCGCTCGTCTTCATCGCCCTCTCGCTCCTCGGCTTCGCCCACCGCGCGGACGCCTCGGACTTCCTCGTCCGCGAGCTCTCGCGCGCCTTCCCCGGGAGCTCGCTCGAGAGCATCCTGACCCTCGTCCACCGTGTGCAGGACAACGCCGCGACGCTCGGGATCATCGGCGGCGTCGCGCTCATCTGGTCTTCGCTCTCGCTCTTCAGCTCGCTCGAGTCGGCGTTCAACATCGTGTACGGCCGGCCGAACCGCCGCTTCCTGCACGGCAAAGGTCTTGCGGCGTCCGTGATGGTCGGCGGCGTCGTGACGCTGTTCGCGAGCCTCGTCGTCGGCGCGATCGGGGTCGAGGCGATCAAGCAGTACGCGCCGAGCTGGGTGTCCGGAGGCGTGGTCGCGTACGCCCTGTCGATCGCCGTGTCACTCCTCGGCGTCTTCCTCTTCCTCTTCGCCGTGTACCGGGTGCTCCCGAACCTGCGCATGACGAGCCGCGACGCGCTGCCCGGCGCGATCGTCGCTGCGATCGTGCTCGAGGCGTCGTTCCAGATCCTCCCGGTGTTCGTGCGCCTCGCGGACGTGAACGTGACCCTGCGCGTCCTCGGCGGCCCGGCGATCCTGCTCCTGTGGCTCTACGTCATGGCGAACGTCATCGTGTTCGGCGCGGAATTGAACTGGTGGGTGGCCCAGAGACGTGAAGCCGCGACAGAGTCCTCAACGGCCGTGCCACCTCCAACGCCCAGGGTCGAAGCTAACGCGAAGCGTTAGGTTCGACCGGAGAGAGCGGGCGGTCCTGCCGAAGGCACGGACGCCCGCGCAGCACCACGAGCCGCTCACACTCATAGGAGGACGCGGGCTTGGCCCGCGTCCGTTCTCCGCGAAGCGGGACCCTCACGGCTTGGGCGCGGCAGCGCCCTCTTGAACCACCGATTCCACGGTCCCGTCCCGCTTGATGAAGAAGAACCACGTGTGCGCGCTCGCGCCGTGGTTCCACGCCTCCGTCAGCGTCACCACCGCACGCGTCGGCTTGACGAGCGAGACGTCGGTCGCGCACGTCGCCTGCAGCTCCTTGTCGCCGTCGTGGAGGACGCACTTGAGCGTCCCGGCCTGGTGCGGGAACCGTTCGCCGAGGACGCGCGCCGTCGGGCCGTGCGTGAAGAAGGCAGCGAGAACGAGGTTCGACGTCGGGTCGGAGCCGCCGCATCCCGCAGCAACGAGGAGCACGAGCGCGCCGAACGCGGCGAGCAGCGCGCGCGCCGCACGCGCACGATGCGAGCTCTCCGCCTTCCACGCGTCGCCGAGCTCCGCGACGGTGCGCTCCTCCCCGTCGGGCACGAAGACCGGGTCGTAGCCGAAGCCCTCGCTGCCGCGCGACTCGGCGGCGATGCGGCCCGTGAGCGTCCCCGTGCCGCGCACCTCCTCGCCCGCCGGCGTGATGCAGACGAGCTCGCACACGTAGCGCGCGTCGCGGTCGCCGACGCCCTCGAGCTCGCCGAGCAGCTTCTCGATCGCGGGCGCCCCCTCGGGGGCGTACCGCGCCGACTCGATCCCCGGCCGGCCGCCGAGCGCGGCCACCTCGATGCCGGAGTCCTCGCCTAGGACGTGCACGGTGCCGCCGGTCGCGTCGCGGCCGAAGCGGGCTTTGCCCTGTGCGTTCTCGAGGTACGTCGCGCCGGTCTCCTCCGGCCAGTCCGTCGCCTCGA
>Ga0265338_10005610_pt1 | contig 16304 bp, 11 predicted proteins | sample 42126metaG_FD_193579 | JGI IMG/M metagenome (GOLD analysis project Ga0265338, IMG submission 193579) | Rhizosphere microbial communities from Carex aquatilis grown in University of Washington, Seatle, WA, United States - 4-21-26 metaG | ecosystem: Host-associated > Plants > Roots > Rhizosphere... | reverse complement strand
AAGCTTATCTTCTATGGGTACATAAATATAGCAACTTACTGTTGATGAAATAAAAGAAAAAGAAATAGCAATTATCATACATAAAAATAACTTTGTGCTTTTTTATGTAATTATTGGGATATTGGCACCACTTAATCAAGAAAAAATGAGGTAAATTTGGAAAACATCCCTTCAACTATTGCCAATTGACTTCATTAGTCTCAGTTTTATAGAATTGTCATAAGGTTATGAATGAGAAGTCTCTCGCTAATAAGTCAGTTGCTTCGAAAACACCTATCATAATATTACTTGTTATTGGTTTTATTTCAGGACTTCTCTCAACAGGTAGTTTTCATACACAATCAGGCTCATCCTTTTCTTACTCCTCCTGGTATATTCCAGGATTACTATTTGGCTTTGGTATCGCTTGTTATTTCTTTATCTTTAAAAAAGCAAGATCTTTTATAAATCTTTTTGCTTTTCTTGCCATATCTGGTATAGCTTATTTCTCGGCAGTAATAGTCTTTATCAGTTCTTTTGGATTCATTGGCGGACTTGTTGATGGAGTATCGGCTGGAAATACTCAAATTGTTGGAGGGATAGGTGGATCTAATGGCTCGGTTCTCATGTATGCCATTGGCGCAGCAGTAGGAACAGCTATTTTGCTTCTTGGCTTTCATTCCCAGTTCATGCGCCTCCAATCAAAAGAATGGTTGAGACTTCTTTTATATGGAATAGCGCTCAGTGTTGTTAGCTTCCTTCTCACAGAACCTATAATAATACTATTTAATTTACAGGGTTACTATACATTTTCACCGGTTATTCTCATCTGGCAAACAGGAATGGCTGGAGCATTAGGCTGGGCCATTGCTACAAGGGAATAATTGTTTTTTAATCATACTCCTGTACAGTAACTTTCTCCAGTAATAGTAATGATAACTTCTTCCCTGTAAGCGGATAAATTTTTAATGAACTATTCATAAAACTGAGATATTAGTCTACTATCCCCTTTGCCTAATTTTGGTATGCTCTCATTAGTTTAACAAAGTGAGCCAGGCATTCAAGGAGAAGGGGTTCAAAATAATTTGCACCAGGGGTACACTTCAACAATTTCAGTAAGATTACTGAAATGTTGATGCACACGAGGGATGAGAAGCGACACTTCGCAGAAGTTAGTGCCCTTGTGGCAAATCCCTCCGGGTGTACTATCTTTCCCAAAGCTAGTTTTTCATAGACGAGCGAACCTCAAAATTCTCGTAAACGGGGTTAAAAATATAAGTGATTAGGAGGCTATGTTGCCAGGGGCAGGCGGTGTTTGTTTTTGGACGAATGTGCCATTGAGGATATCTTTTACCATCTGGATAATCTCTGCCGGCTCATGTTCACTTTTAATAATGTAAGCAAGTGCGCCGTTTGCCATTGCTTCTTTTGCCAATGATTCATCCGAAAAATTACTTAATATAGCGATCGGAATGTTTTTGGAAGCCTCTTGTTCTTTAAGCTTTTTCAAAAGATCTATTCCATTCATTTTCGGCATCATAATATCCAATAAGATAACATCAGGTTTTACTTCATTGACTTTATCAAAGCCTTCAAGCCCGTTTTTTGCAATATAGGTATCGAATCCGCCGAAATTAAACGTATTCAGATACAAATCTGAAAGAATCGTGTCGTCTTCTACAATAAGTATTTTTGCCATGTTATTTTATATAAGCTAAATTATTGAGATTTTGCAATAGGCAAGGTAAACGCAAATGTTGAACCTTCACCAAGCTTTGTCTCTTCGATAGTAATAGATCCGTTCATTGCTTCAACCATCAATTTTGAAATATAAAGTCCCATGCCTGACCCCGTTGCTGCATCTCGAGTAAGAATGCGCTGACCTGCTTGCTGAAACTTTTTAAAAAGCAGCTGCTGATATTCTTCCGAAACACCCAACCCTGTATCCTTTATAAGAATTTTTACATGGGTAGGAGTCTTTTTCATAGATACGGTTACTCCCCCTTTTTCCGTAAATTTCACTGAGTTTCCGATAAGATTGTATAATATTTGTTTCACTTTTTCTTGATCAGCATACACCTCAGGCATGACTTCTTTATTATCAAAAGTAAGATAGATATTTTTTTCTTTTGCCAACTGCACTAAATCAAAAACCACACTGTCAATAAGAGTAGACAGCGCAAAATTTTGAGAATTGAAAGTCATTTTCCCTTGTTCAATTTTTGAAGCATCAAGAAACGTATTAACAATCTTTATCAAACGAATACTTGACTTGTGCATATTACTTATCATATTTGCCAGTGTAGGCTCCAGCTCATGGAAATTATCTAAAATAAGAGAGGTATAACCTCGAATTGCTGTGAGAGGAGTTCGCAATTCATGAGACGCAACGGCAAAAAACTCATCCTTTGAACGCTCCAAAAGTTTTGCTTCCGATATATCCTCCACAAGAGTAATTGTTCCTATTGATTCGGTATTTTTTAAAACAGGAGAAAATAAAATCTGCAGGTAACTCGCCCGGAATTTCACTTCACCTATCCGTTGGAGATTTTTCCCATCTTTGGATTTGTGGTAACTATCTTTAATAATAGGAAGGTTTCCAAGGCAGGAAAAAACATCATCGATCGTTTCGAATGTCTTGTCACCGTTTTTGATGATTTTGGTAAGTGTTTCATTCATGTCAATGATCTTATCTTCATTGTCTGTCAGTATAAAACCGAGCGGCATGTTGTTGATTGAAGCAAGAAGCCGTGCTTTTTCATTCTCTGTTTCCCGCTTTTCTTTTATAAGAAGTAACTCTCTGCGTGATAATTCCTGAATCATTGAGTCAAAAGATCGAGACAAAACCTCCACTTCGTCATGACTTTCAATAACAGATGAAACTTGGAATTTCCCTTTTTCTATGTCTTCTGCAATTCTTTTTAATTTCTTAATAGGATCGGTAATATTTTTGCTTAAAATAAAGGACGCAATAATCAAAAATATGGCCGATCCCACGAGTGTCGCAAAAAAGATATCTCTTACAAAATAGATAAATTCGTAGGCATCCGATAAAGGCTCTTCTATAACAGCAACCCAGTTTATCTTCGGTATTTCTTCAGCTTTTGCTATAACAGGAATATTTTTTTCATTAAGATAAGACGAGTCATTTTCAGAAACGGGTTTATGTGCAAGTGTTAAAGCAACAATTTTTCTCGAAGATAGATTTGGTCTTTGTAATACAAAAGACTGATCAGGATGAGAGATGAGAAGCCCTGTACTATCCACTACATACATAAATCCACTATTACCAGCTTTTATATTTCCGATACTTTTGCTCAATGATTCAAGGCTAATTTGCATTTTTATTATTGCGATAACTGGAGTGTTAGATTCATGAGTTTTCTTATCAGTATTAAACTTATAAATAGGCGAAAAAATATCAAGATAAGGGCCTGATTTACCATCTAAATAATAAGCTTTTGAGACTGATGTTTCACCTGATAAAGCCGATAAGAATGGGTCAGTTGCGATCTCATATGATAATTGCATTTGTGGTATTTCTTCATTTTTATTAAATTGGTACAGTTCGAGCCCTTCTGGAGAAAGATACGTGATTTCGCTTATTTCGCTTTCTTGATTAAGGACATATTCTGTTACGGTGGAAATGTTTGAAGTTTCCGGAGAGTTATTGGAATTATAATTTTTCTGATAGATGTTCCCTAAACTATTGCTTGTAGCATATAAGTTTGTGAAGAAGGAATCTATTTCTCCTGCACCTTTGTTTGTCTCGTTAGATAATGAATTGTTTAGCTCTGCTCGAAAATTATTTTGAGTAGCAATATAGGTAAATATCTGTGCCAAGATAGAAATCGCAAATAATAAAGCAAAGCCAATTAGTATTTTAATTCGTATTGTAAGTTTCATTTAATTTGATCTAGTCTATTTTTGTTTTAAATCAGGAGAGAGGAATCGTTTTGTTTTCCGCTGAGACATACTATATATGATCTATTGTAACCATTTATTTGTTAACTGTTGAAGAATACCTTCATTTTGCATATTGGTTAAAACTCCGTTTATCTGATTTTTCAACTGAGTTTCATTTTTGCGAAGTGCTATACCATAAAATTCTTTATCTAGCGGATTAGTAGCAATTCTTAAATCATGATTTGCCTGAACTACTCCTATTGCATCCGGTAAATCTGTTATTATTGCATCAATTTTACCGTCCTGTAAATCTGCTAACGCAGGTATATTGCTAGGATATTGTATGACTAAGTTAGGAGGAAATAGCTTCAATGCTTCAGTCTGATCTGTAGTTCCTGTCTGTACTCCTATCTTTTTGCCATTAAAATCAGCAGCGGTTTCAATAATCTTATCTGCGGAAGAGCTTGCTTTTTTGACTATTAGCACTTCCCCTGCATTAAGATAAGGTATGGAAAAATCAACAAATTTTTCACGCGCTGGAGTAATAGTTATTGATGAGATGACTATGTCATAATCATTTTTGTTCAGATCATTAAATATATCCGAAAAGACTACTGTTTTCCAAACTACCTTTTTCCCCAAGTCTTTCCCAATCATATTACCCATATCAACATCAAATCCCACGTATTGCCCAGAGCTGTTTATTGATTCCATAGGCGGATATGTCGAATCAACACCTATTGTCAAAATATTTGATGTGGAGTTTGGATTCGTAGCTGTTTTTTCCTTTGCCACTTGCATTTTTACTTGTTGCATCTTGATATAGGAATATCCTAGAGAAGCTCCTATGAGAATAATAAGAATTACAATAATAAAGATCATTATATTTTTGTTACCTTTTTTTTGAACTGGTGGGGTATTATTCGGTAACGGTGGTTGCATGTTTGGCTGTGGTGCTACAGGAGGAGTTTGAGGTGTCGTTTCAGCTTGTGCAGGTTGTACCTGCGCAGCATTATCGTTTCCTGGCTGAGTAGTATTTGAATTAGTATTATCCATAATTTAATTCTTGATCAAATGTGGTTGAGTTGTCAAGTGGTCAAAGTATGTGAATGTCGGGGTAAAGACTATTGATTGGATTGCCATTGAGATTGTCGCAAATCTACTTTATTCCCTTTAAATTTGACACCATCTTTAAGTAGTTTTTCTTTTTTTGTGATTAATCCCCCTTCAGCTGAATAACCAGTCAAACTGCCATCCGAAGCTACGACTCGATAACAAGGCACAATAGTAAGGTCAGGGTTTGTCTTCATGCACATACCCACAGCTCGTGCCGCACCTGGACTGCCGGCAAGTTCTGCCAACTGTCCATAAGTTGCAACTTTCCCTTGAGGAATTTTGCTCGCGATCGTGTAGATTTTTTCTTTGAAGCTTAGTTTCTGGAGTGACATGCCATTAATATAGCATTATGAAAATGGGTATGCAAGCTGAAGTATTTAAGATTTATTTCCCCAATTTTCAAGAGATCGGAAAATGCCACGGAGAGATTTACCTTTTTCGGTGAGACTATATTCTATATGGAGAGGAACTTCTGCATAAACCTTTTTTGAGATAATGCCGTGACTTTCAAGTTCTCTCAATCTTTGGGTAAGTGTTTTAGGACTTATTCCCGGAAGCGCACGTTGTAATTCACCAAACCGATTTTTCCCACCAAAAATATTGTGTATTAAAAGCATTGTCCACTTGCTTCCAATTATTTTAAGGGTTTTGGAAACAGCACAACCTTCGCAGTTATTATGAATATCATTTACTCCATCCATACTTCATTTATTGTAACTACTTTACTTTTTAAAGTATGATGTTATTATAATACATAAAGTTACGGAAGTAAATAGTAAAAGGGGGCTTGCCCCCCGTAGCTTAAGCGAAGGGGGGGTGATACAAGATGCAATGGGATACACTCGCAAGTAACGAAACACTTCAAAAAACAATTGATGTCTTGAAAGAAAACGGTATAGAATCTGTCATTGTTGCTAATAAAGCAGATGCAAAGAAAAAAGTATTGGAACTTCTTCCAAAAGACGCAGAAGTGATGACAATGACATCAATTACCCTTGATGAAATTGAGGTTGTTGAAACTATCAATGAGTCAGGAGAATATGATTCTGTAAAGAATAAACTTATGAAACTCGACCGAGCTACAGAAGGAGCAAAAATGCAAAAAATTGGATCTGCTCCACAATGGGCAATCGGAAGTGTACATGCCGTCACCGAAGACGGAAAAGTAGTTGTCGTTTCCAACACAGGTAGTCAACTACCAGCATATGCGTATGGAGCACAACATGTCATTTGGGTTGTAGGTACACAAAAGATAGTAAAAAATCTTGATGACGCAACAACGCGTATCTATGATTATGTTTTACCGCTTGAGACGAGACGCGCACGCGTAGCATATGGTCTACCGGATACCTGGGATAGCAACGTCAGTAAGATGTTGATTATTAGCAAGGAAGTGACGCCACAACGCCTCACGATTATATTTGTGAAGGAAAAATTGGGATTCTAATTATTACTCAATAAATTTTTAGCAAATTGCCAAGCCGCCGGAAGGCGGTTTTTGGTAAAATAAAGACAGTCTATGAAAATAGCAATTCTTGGTGGAAGTTTTGACCCGCCACATCTCGGACATATTCTTATTGCTGAACAGATAATCGAATATGCTGGCGTGGATCAGGTTTGGCTTATGCCAAACTTTACAACCGAAACTCATCATGAAGTGTTTCAAAAACATTTATCTCCACCTGAAGATAGGATGAGCATGACAAAACTTCTTGAAACCGATCAAATCAAAGCGTCAGATTTTGAAATCAGACACAATAAAAAAAGCCTTACTATCGTCACCCTGAAAGAATTATCACAAAAACATCCTGAACATGTTTTTTATTGGATAACAGGCAGTGATAAACTGGAAACATTTCATCTCTATGACGATTGGCAGGATATTATCTGGAACTATCATCTGATTATTTTTCCTCGTGAACATATGCTTTGGCATTTGGAAGAACGGGTCAAAGAAAGTCTTGAGTTGCAAACGATTCCTGAAAATGTTATTGTGTTAACCAACACAGACCTTATTCTCTCAAATATTTCCTCAACCGCGATACGGAAACGGGTAAAAAAAAGAATGCCAATCAAATATCTCGTAACGCCGGAGGTTGAAGAATATATTCTGAAACACAAATTATATACAAATGAATAGTAATTTACTCACCATTAATCCCCAGAAAGAAAAAGAAAAGATCGTTTCATTTCTGAAAGAAACTTTTGAGAACCAAAAAATCCAAAAGGCTGTTATCGGCATCTCAGGTGGCATTGATTCTGCTGTCTCCTTCTCTCTGCTTAAAGAAACACTAAAACCTGAAGACATTATTATCGCTCATATGTATTACTTTGAATCAAAATTTGGTGATATGGAAAAAATTGTAAAACAAGCACATATTCCTGACGAAAATATCCATCATATTTCAATCAAAGAATCAATTGATGCAATGATCAAACTACAACAAATTGAAGAAAATGAAACGAATAAAGTACGTATCGGAAATATCGCAGCACGTATGCGGATGATTGTGCTTTACGATTTGGCAAAAAAATATAAAGCACTTGTTTGCGGGACGGAAAATAAATCGGAAAATTTGCTCGGTTATTTTACAAGATTTGGTGATCAGGCATCTGATATTGAACCTATTGAACACCTCTACAAAACGCAAGTATACCAACTTGCAAAACATTTAGGTCTTCCTGATGAGATTATTAATCAACAACCAAGCGCAGGGTTATGGCAAGGACAGACTGACGAAGGACAATTCGGATTTACTTACGAAGAAGCAGACCAGGTACTTTTTCTTCACTTCGAAAAGCAACTTTCTAGTGAAAAAATAGAAAAACAAGGTTTTTCCAATGTTTCAAAAATCATCTCGTGGCATAAACAAAATCTCTTCAAACACCAGACACCCTATACTATTAAAAAGTGATTTTATTTTATAAAAATTAGTCAAAAAAAGTAACAAAAATCCTTTTTAAACACTCTAAAAAATTAATCATTCTACTATTGCATTTGATTGAACTTTCTGTATACTTAACATAGGTAATTATGTATGTAAATGCATACATACTGTGAGCGCTACGAACATATCTACTCTACCAAAAGCACTTAAAGGGAGGAAGTTGCCAGCTTCCTTTGGTTTCTATTCTTCTGATTTACTTTATGATCCAAATTACGAACATGATGCGTGTGGTGTAGGATTTATTGCAGATATAAACGGGGAAAAATCACACGATATAATTCAAATGGGACTCACTGCTTTAAAAAATTTGCAACATCGGGGTGCCTTTGGCGCAGAAGAAAATACTGGTGATGGAACAGGTCTAACGTTACAAATTCCTCATTCTTTTTTTGAAAAAGAAGCAAAAAATTTGGGATTTAATTTAGCAAAATCTGGTGAATATGCGATAGGTGTTCTCTTTTTACCCAGAAATGCAGCAGACAGAAAACAATGCGAAAAGATTTGTGAACAGCAAATCAGAAAAGCACATATGAAGTTGCTTGGATTTCGAACTGTTCCAACAAAAAACTCTCATATTGGCGCTACTGCAAGAAATAGTGAGCCATATATCCGTCAAATTTTTATTGCAAAAGACAAAACAATTAAAACCGGCCAAATTTTTGAAAGCATGCTGTATCTTATGCGAAGAAGAATTGAAAACGCCATTAATAATTCTTCAATTTCGTCAAAGGAACTCTTTTACATTCCCAGTTTTTCTTCAAAAACTATCGTTTATAAAGGAATGCTTTCAGCTGAACAAATAGAAGCATATTATCCTGATCTAGCTGACTCATTATTTAAAAGCGCGATCGTTATCGTTCACCAACGATTCAGTACCAATACATTTCCTTCATGGCAGTTGGCTCATCCTTTCCGCTATCTTGCACACAACGGAGAAATTAATACTTTACAGGGAAATAAAAATAGAATGCGGGCTCGCGAGCATACCTTCACCTCACAATTATTTGGGAAGAACATAAAAGAACTCTTGCCGATTATTCAACCAGGATCTGATTCTGCAAATATTGATAACGCTTTGGAACTTCTTATTATGTCGGGAACCAGCTTGCCTCAGGCATTAATGATGCTGATCCCCGAATCCTGGAGCAAACATGTAACAATGAATAAAAAAATAAAAGCTTTTTATAATTTTTATTCATCCCTGATGGAACCGTGGGATGGTCCTGCGCTTCTTGTCTGCACAGATGGAACACTAGTAGGTGCAATTCTTGACAGGAACGGTTTAAGGCCTGCACGATATTATGTCACTCGTGATAACAAAATTATCATGGGTTCAGAAGCAGGTATTTTACCGATTTCACCGCAAAATGTTAGAGCAAAAGGTCGACTGAAACCAGGCCGTTTACTTCTCGTTGATACAAAGAAAAAAAGAATTGTTGACGACGACGAGTTAAAAAATAGCATTGCATCAGAAAAACCATATCAAAAATGGCTTTCCAAATATCGAATACGACTTCAGGATTTACCTGATCAAGTAATAGAAAACAATAAAGTAAAAAATCTTTTCCGCGAACAGCAATTGTTTGGCTATACAATAGAGGAAAAAAAGGTTGTTTTATTGCCAATGGTGAAATTTGGAAAAGAAGAGTTGGGATCTATGGGTAATGATACGCCAATCGCTGTACTTTCAAATCGGCCTCAGCTACTTTTTTCGTACTTCAGTCAATTATTTGCGCAGGTTACCAACCCCCCACTTGATGCTATACGGGAAGAACTGGTTACTTCAATGAATGTACTTGTAGGAGCAGAAGGAAATTTACTGGAACCTATGCCAAAAAGTTGCAGACAAATTGAACTTTCATCACCGATGCTGACAGATCTGCAGCTTAAAAAAATTATCAGATATAAAAAAGCCGGATTCAAAACAACTGCTATCTCAACATTATTTCCGATACAACTTGGAGAAAAAGGACTTGCAGAAGCATTACAAACACTTTTTAGAAAAGCCGATGACGCAATTGAAAAAGGTTACACGATAATTGTTCTCTCTGACAAGGGAGCAAATAAACAACTTGCGCCTATACCAAGTCTCCTGGCAACATCAGGACTTCATCATCACCTGGTACAAAAAGGAACAAGATCTAAAATAAGCATTATTGTCTCTTGTGGTGATGCTCGTGAGGTACATCATTTTTGTACTTTGATTGGCTATGGCGCATCTGCAATAAACCCTTATCTTGCATTAGCAACAATCAATCAAATGGTAGATGACGGCATAGTATCTAATGATAAAAACATAGCCAAGGAGAATTACTTGCATGCATGTGATGGTGGAATTTTAAAGGTAATGTCCAAAATGGGAATCTCGACATTGGACTCATATCATGGAGCACAGATTTTTGAGGCAGTAGGATTAAATAGAGATGTTATTGATACTTATTTTATAAATACTTCATCAAAAATTGGTGGCATTGGACTCCCGGAAATTACAAACGAGGTATTGTTGAGACATCAACAAGCATTTGAAAAAACAGCAACGAAGAAATTGCTATCAATTGGTGGAGAGTATCAATGGCGCAGTCAAGGACGCAGACATCTTTATACTCCTGAAATTATTGCAAAATTGCAATATGCAACGAGCACAAATCAATATGCTGTTTTTAAAGAATATAGTAATCTTGTTAATACTTTATCCCAAAATCAAGCAACGCTCCGTGGACTTTTTGTTCTCAAAAAGACAAGAGATCCAATTCCTTTATCTGAAGTAGAACCAAAAGAAGCCATTATTCGAAGGTTTACAACAGGCGCCATGTCGTACGGATCCATAAGTCAGGAAGCACATGAAACGATTGCAATTGCGATGAATCGTTTGGGCGCAAAAAGTAATACAGGCGAAGGCGGCGAAGATTCTGCGCGATTTATTCGTGATGAAAATGGTGATTGGCGGCGAAGTGCAATTAAACAGGTCGCTTCAGGAAGGTTTGGCGTGACAAGTGATTATCTTGTGAATGCAGATGAAATTCAAATTAAAATGGCGCAAGGCGCAAAGCCAGGCGAAGGAGGACAATTGCCTGGAAACAAAGTATATCCCTGGATTGCAAAAGTAAGACATACCATAACCGGAGTGGGACTTATCTCCCCTCCTCCACATCATGATATCTATTCTATCGAAGATCTTATGCAACTGATTTATGATTTAAAAAATGCCAATTCTAGAGCGCGTATAGATGTAAAACTTGCAGCGGAAGTAGGTGTCGGTACTATTGCTGCGGGAGTCGCGAAAGCGCACGCGGACGCAGTTATAATAAGTGGACATGATGGAGGCACGGGAGCTGCACCACTGACCAGTATAAAGTACACTGGCATTCCATGGGAAATTGGTGTGGCAGAGACACAGCAAGTACTTATGAAAAACGGTCTTCGTTCACGAATTGTTCTTCAGACTGATGGACAATTGAAAACAGGTCGTGACATTGTTATTGCCGCTTTACTCGGTGCTGAGGAATATGGTTTTGCGACAGCTCCGCTTGTCGTATTGGGTTGTGTCATGATGCGTGTATGTCACCTAGACACATGTCCTGTTGGTATTGCTACACAGAATCCAGAACTCCGGAAACGTTTCGCGGGCAAACCAGAACATCTTGTTAATTTTTTCACTTTTCTTGCAGAAGAAGTCAGAGAATATATGGCATCCCTCGGATTTAGAACGATGGATGAGATGATTGGACGGGTAGACAAACTTAACTTTCAGCCGGCACTCACTCACTGGAAAGCAAAAGGACTTGATCTTTCCCCTCTTATTAGCAGTAAAGTCATGCCAAATGTTCCACGAATGCGTATTCAAAAACAGAATCATGGTTTAGAAAAAGCTCTCGATCATATGTTGATTAATCTGGCAGCTAAAGCGTTGAAAAATGGAGAAAAGATACAAAACGAGTTACCTATTAACAACACAAACAGAACGGTAGGCACCATGTTGGGCTGTGAAATTACCAAACGATACGGAGAAAAAGGACTTCCTCATGACACAATTTCATTTACTTTTACCGGTACTGCCGGGCAAAGCTTTGGAGCATTTATTCCTCAAGGATTAACACTTACCGTAGAAGGTGATGGAAACGATGGTGTCGGTAAAGGTTTATCTGGCGGAAAAATTATTATGTATCCACAATATAGTAAAGAATTTCAAGCTGAAAGAAATATCATTATTGGAAACGTTGCTTTATATGGAGCAACCAGTGGTGAAGCATATTTCAGCGGACTTGCAGGAGAAAGATTTGCCGTCAGGAATAGTGGTGCAATTGCTGTTGTTGAAGGTATAGGTGATCATGGATGTGAATATATGACAGGAGGAATTGTGGTTGTATTAGGAGAAGTAGGAAGAAACTTCGGTGCGGGCATGAGTGGGGGGATTGCGTATGTTTTAGACACTACACATACTCTTGCGAATCATTATAATAACGAAATGGTGGAGCTGGAGAAACTTTCAATAGAAGATAAAAAAATATTGCATACACTTATCAACCGTCATGCTTTACTGTCCAAGAGCGAGAAAGCACAAAAAATTCTCAACCAATGGGATACATACTTTCCGCAATTTATAAAAGTCATGCCAAAAGAATATAAGGCGATTCTTGAAAAAGAAAAAATAGAAAAAGTTAAACAGCAAACACAGCAATTAAGTAATAGAATGCTAGCAGAATAATATGGGAGATCCAAAAGGATTTTTACAAATTGACCAGCAGATGCCAAAAAGGCGTCCAGTTAACAAACGGGTTAACGATTGGAAAGAAGTATATCGTAAACCCGAGGAAAAAACGGTAGTCAAACAAGCAAGCCGCTGTATGGATTGCGGTGTTCCCTTTTGTAATGCCGGTTGTCCGCTTAATAATTTGATACCGGAATGGAATGACTTGGTGTATAAAAATCAATGGAAAGAAGCGTATGAAAGACTCAGCAGAACAAATAACTTCCCCGAATTCACTGGCACTTTATGTCCTGCTCCTTGCGAGCCGGCATGTGTGCTTTCAATAAACGCAAAACCGGTAACAATCAAACAAATAGAACTCGCCATTATCGATAAAGCATTTGAGAAAGGATGGGTCAGACCAATTTTACCCAAAAAGCGTACCGGAAAAAAAGTTGCAGTAATTGGTTCAGGACCTGCAGGATTGGCAGCCGCACAACAATTAAACAGAATGGGCCATGATGTAGTTATTTTTGAACGATCAGATAGAATTGGCGGTCTTATCAGATACGGCATCCCAGAATTTAAAATGGAAAAGAAACGTCTGGATAGACGCCTGAAGCAAATGGTAGAAGAAGGAATTGTCTTTAAAACAAATAGCAATATTGGACATGCTATATCCACAAAATCTCTTGAAAAAACATTCGATGCAATAATTTTAACAGTGGGTGCCTCACAACCAAGAGATCTTGTTATTAAAGGAAGAAACCTCAACGGCATACATTTTGCTATGGATTATTTGACTCTACAAAATAAAATCTGCGAAGGAGATCTCATTGCCAAAGAAGAAATGATAACAGCCATTGGAAAACGAGTTGTTATTATTGGTGGTGGTGATACAGGCTCTGATTGTATGGGAACTGCCCACAGACAAAAAGCACAATCAATTGTACAACTGCAACATCGTGCTATACCGCCAGTGACCAGAACAGTTAATAATCCATGGCCTCAAGTAGCACAAACCTTTGCTATTTCTCCTTCACAAGAGGAAGGTGGAAAGCGTGAATTTTCTGTTATTACAAAAGAATTTATTGGTAAAGATAATAAAGTTATTGGAATCAAAGCCGCAAAAGCAAATACGATAAGAGACGCTAACGGCAATCGGACTATTGAGGAGATTCCCGGCAGCGAATTTGAAATTCCTGCGGATTTGGTGCTTATCGCAATTGGTTATAGTGGTGTCGAACAAAATGGTCTTGTTTCAGGTTTTGGGTTGGAACTTAGTCCGAGAGGAAGTATTGCTGTTAATGAAGAAAGAATGACGAATAAAAAAGGGATTTTTGCGGCAGGTGATGCAACTCGCGGACAATCTTTAATAGTATGGGCAATTGCTGAAGGCCGCCAGGTCGCCGATCACGTTAATCGATTTTTGGAGTAAATAGAAATTTTTTATGCAAACAAATCCTCTTCAAACACCTGACACTGATTGCAGTATAAATAATCTCCGATAAAAGAATATTATTCTTTATTGTGTGGTTCTAAAAGAGGGATAAAAACTTTAGTTAACGCATCTCCCTGGTCACTTGAAATTACATTGTCAGTTGAGTCACCTTCATAAATAAGAACATATCTGCGATTTTGATTTTCTTCACTTGATGTACCAATAGCATGTCGAAGCCTTTCTGTCATAGATAGTGATTGTGCATATGTTTGAGAATCTACAAGACGCAGAGTATAAGTACCTCTATCTGTCCAGCTAATCCCCCGAAATTCGAGATAGGATAAGAGTAGATCAGGAGTAGAAGAGTTAGTTACATTTAATGCTTTCATTTCCCCAGATATCGGTATATCAGCAGATCCTCTTTTAAAATCAACACGTCGTCTAGCTCTTCTTATCCATGGGAAGTAATCAATATAACCACCAGTAACATTAGTCCGCAAAGTGCCTTCTTCTGAATTTAAAGAAAAATGTTGAGTCTTAAAGTATGCAAGCATAACGCTATATAATTCTGCATATTTACCATATACATCTGGTGTAGAGACATAATCTCTATGATCTCTTTCTATATCAGATAAGTCACGTAATGCTGTCATAAGAGCTTCTTCACGATGTGTAAAATAAGCAGGGCCATCTTGTTCATTGAATAAAGCATTAATAGATAAGTCTCCGCTCAAAAATCGTAATACTGCAGTATCAGAAGATTCAACTCCATAAGCAGATTCATAAAGTCTTCGTATTTCCAGTAATTGAGAACCGACCCCTGACGGAAATGGAAGGTCTTCTATAGTATTTGTTTCTGTCATTGTTTTTTTATCTTTTTCTAATTCGTACTGAAATAATCTTTCTGCCGCTACAAAACGTGCTGAGCCAGGTTCACTGAGAGCGAGAAACTCTACTAGTTTTTCTCTCGGGAAAGCGGTCCTTTGGTGCTGTTCTACAATAGGAATTACCTGGTCCACTTCAGGCGAACCTGCTCTCAAGCTGGTTAATACTCGCAATGTGCTATGAAAATCAGGCGATGTAAGACAAGCTTTACGTCTTACTGTCGCTACATTCCTTAAAAAATCCTCACTAGCTGCTATCGGCTGATGTTGCACGAGTCCACTAACCGAGCCAAGTAAGTCAGAATTAACTCCTTGCCGCAAAGAGAGTCTTTCTAATAGTATCGTTGCTCTTGCATAATCTTTTATATTCTGTTCTCTATTGTTCCATTCATTATATGACTCTTCTGGAGGAACTGGCGGTGAAGGAGGTTGTGCGTTGCCAGTTCCGGTGTCAGCATTAGGAGGTGCTTGTGTGTCAAATGCTAGCAGGTCATCGGTTGCTTCTCCGTTGTGTTGTTGTCCCTGAGAAGCATCATCATCTCCCTTACCTACTGTCGCAAGAATCGCATTATCTACAGATACAACTGCAGAAATCCCTGCTGCTACCGGGTTTACGCTTTCAGTATCTGTATAAACTGCTGTCCCTTCTCTTCCTTGTGGCTGTGCTATTACTGTTTCTTCTCCATCAAAGGCTGCAGATGCAGGCTCGTCAAAAATTATTCCGGGAACTGCATCAGGTTTTGCTATTTCTCTTGACTGTTGTGGAACCTGAACAGATTCAGCTTCTCTAGAACCATCGATAGGATGATGATTAATTACTGCATTCTGTTGACCATGAGCTACTTCGACACTTGCTGAAAACTCATCATTCTTTGTTCCATCCGGTATTGTGGCATAGACTTCTGTTGCTTCTCCGAGAGCAGACATTGCCTCTTCTCCTGTATTAACGATTTCTCCGGCATCTGCCAATTCAGATGTTTGTTTTTCTACTCGTTCAGGTGCTAATGGTTCATTTCTTCCTGCTGCGGTCCTTGCATCGGCTGCAACAGCTGCTCCTCCTGATGCTGGTTCTTCACGAAAGAGTTCTAATGCACGGTCTAAAATATCTGCTGCTTCTCCAACTCTCCCATCAGTGGAGGATACTTCTGTTCGGGTAGCTGCTGCCATCCCTCTTTCTGCATGATCAAAACCGGTACCCGGTTGCGCGAGAAAACTTTCTCCTTCATCGATTCTCTCTCTGCTTGCTGGTTCTCCCGTTCTTGCTTGTGTGGCTAGCCCTCCTCTGACTGCTGCATCTCCTGCCCGTATAACACCTGCTCCTCCTTGATGAGATGCTGTACTGC
>Ga0265338_10005609_pt1 | contig 16304 bp, 13 predicted proteins | sample 42126metaG_FD_193579 | JGI IMG/M metagenome (GOLD analysis project Ga0265338, IMG submission 193579) | Rhizosphere microbial communities from Carex aquatilis grown in University of Washington, Seatle, WA, United States - 4-21-26 metaG | ecosystem: Host-associated > Plants > Roots > Rhizosphere... | reverse complement strand
CGAGGTCTTCTATAACCGCCAGCGCCTCCATAGCGCCTTGGCCTACCATTCACCCATTGACTTTGAATCCCTGAACAACTAACCAAATGTTCCCCTTTCTCTGTCCATCAATTCGAGGCAACCCCACCTCCGGAATTGAGCCTGAGGGATGATGAAGGCACATAAAAACAATCGTCGACCCGGAGTGGTTCAGGCTGTTATAAGATATTTTAAGGAATTATTAGAGGGTGACTGGGAGACATGTCTCCCAGTTCCAAAGCGGTGTCATGCCACCGCACTCCAAAACACGGCTCTCAACCGTTTCTTGAGTTTTCCCCTGCGTTGTGGATAATCCCCGCACATTCATGGGTGACATCAAATCAAACGCCGACATTGAGCCGTGTTTGTCCGTTGTGATGCCGGTCTATAACGAAGGCGCGACGGTCACCGAGATGATCAATATCGTCCTGGCCCAACGTCCCGTGAAGCAATTGGTCATCGTGGACGATTGTTCGTCGGACAACACCTGGGAGAAACTTCAGGCCGCCGCCAAGACCGATGCCCGCATTTCCATCCTCCGCCATGAGGTAAACCAGGGCAAAGGCGCCGCCCTGCGGACTGGCTTCACCGGCGCCACCGCACCCATCGTCATCATCCAGGATGCCGACCTGGAATATGACCCGGGGGAATATTATCGCCTGCTCATCCCCATTCTCTCGGACAAGGCAGATGTCGTGTTCGGGTCGCGATTCATCGGCTCGGATGCCCATCGGGTGTTGTATTACTGGCATTCGGTGGGCAACAAGTTCCTGACCACGCTCTCGAACATGGCCACGAACCTGAACCTCACGGACATGGAAACGTGTTATAAAGCTTTCCGCCGTGAAATCATCCAGAAGATAAAAATTTCTGAAGGCCGTTTTGGTTTTGAGCCCGAGATAACTGCCAAGGTCGCGCGCATGAACGTCCGGATCTTTGAAGTGGCCATTTCCTATTACGGCCGCACGTATGCCGAAGGTAAAAAAATCGGCTGGCGTGATGGTTTCCGGGCGTTATGGTGCATCCTCAAATATAACTTTTTCTCCCGCTGACTCATGCCGCCAAATCCCTCCCCTGAAACACCGCCGGCAAAGCCACCCGGTGCGGCTGCCCAATGGCCGGTGATACTCGTCACAGTGTTGGTCGGTATTTTTGCGCTGGCATTGATATTCCCACCGCTCTTTTCCACCAATGGACAGGGACAAAATCAATTGCAAGTGCTGAGCAAAGGTTTTCCGGTTTTGCGTAACAATGAAAATCCGATGCAACGGGACACATTGGATTTCATCCTGAACGGCGGCAACGATATCTCAGACCCACGGATGGAGGCCTACGCCCAACGACCGATGGGTTTGGCCGCCTTAAGCCGCGCTTATGACCAGATGTTGCCAAAGAACGCACGCATTTTTCTTTCCGGCATGGTCGGCAAAGAAAACACGTCGCGCGGCGGCTACTATTTCTTCCTGAGGAACTACCTGTTTCCACGCGACCTGGAGATTTCCCTGGGCAAACCGGCGACCTATATCTCAGACGACGAGGCCTGGATGGATGGGATAGATTGCACGGACCCGGAAGTTTTGCGCACGAACGGCTTCGATCTCTTCCTGCGTTTTGGCAGTGACAACAGCATCACCCCGATTCCCCTGACTCCGAACGGAGGGGGCCAATGAAAGAAATTATCGCCTTCCTGTTGCCGCCGGCCACTGCTTTTGCCGGGATGCGCATCAACCGGCTCATCTTCGGTCAAAAGCTCATCGAAAATTTTGGGTTCGGCGTGCGCTTCGCCCTCGGCCTTGCCATCGGCATGGTGGTCTTTTCGCAAAGCATATTGCTTACGACGCTCATCGGCATCAATGCGAGTCAATTGCTCGGCTGGGGCGCCTTGCTGTGGGGCGCGACCGAGGTCGCCCTGCTATCACCGCGCCTTGTGGAAAGCGTGAAGCAATTCAAATTTCAGCGCGGCCACCTCTGGCTCCTCGTTTTATTGCCTGTGCTTTATCTGTGGTGGGTTTTTGGGCGCATGGCGACGGTTGAAGGCACCTTGGAATTCGATGCCAATGCCTTCTGGGTCTTCAAGGCAAAGATCATGTATCTCAAGCAGGGCAAAGACTTCCTGAATGTTATCCATACGACCAACCTGGGCTACGCGCACCTGGATTATCCCATGCTCGTCCCAAGCCTCTACACGCTCACGTATGGCGTTGTCGGGCAGGTCTGGGAATTCACGAACAAAGTCTGGCCGTTCTGGATGGTAGTTTCGCTTTGCCTCGCCATTCTTTCCCTGGCGCGGGTATGGAACCGTCCTAAACCGCTCGCGGTGTTCCTCGTGGTGCTCTTTTGTTTCCTGCCGGCCACCATGCAGTTCATCCGCCAGGAAGGCGGCACCATCCCGATGGTCTATTGCACGAGCATGACAGCAATCTTCATGGTCACGGCCATCGCCTATGCGGATGAGCTTGCCCTGTGCGTAGGCATCCTGTTGCTCGCTGAATGCGCCAATACCAAATTTGAAGGCGTCATCTTCACAGCCTTATGGGGAACAATCGCACTCATCTACGCGTGGCGGCAGGGCTGGATAAAGAGCCGGCTCCTGTGGAAAACCATCCTGGTCGCCGCCGTCTTCATGTTTCCCTATTTTTGTTTCCGGATGGCTAAACCTGTTTTGCATCCTGAATCCGGGTGGCTGCATGATGGTGCAAAATCTCCCTCCACCGTGATGCATCGTTTCACCCAAGCGCTTCCACTGAACATCGGGGACCGTTTCTTTAGCAAAGAATTCTTCCACTGGCAGACGCCGGACAAAGATCACATCCAATACGACGGCCACTGGACCGGCCTCGGCGGCCTGGTGAACCCGGAACTCTCTGTGATGCCCTGGATGATGCTGTTTATGATCGGCCTGTCGTTTTGGAAGAAGCATCGCCATCGCCTGGCCCTCGGAATATTGCTGGCCGTGATCCTTGGCCAATTAGTGATACTTTCCGCGGTCATTTCCTGCCTGGGCACGATGCAGGCGGATGCCGGCCAGGTCATCACCTTCGCCAGCGACGTGGTTGGGCGCTATTATTATCCGTTTTTCACCGCCTGCTTCCTGGGCGTCATGGCTATCTGGTTCGTGGATCGTGATCCGGTCGCGAAACCGGTTGTGGAACCAGCCCCATCGGTCGTGCCTCCCAGTCCAAAGAATCGTCCAAAAAACCGGCGATGACTTGTTTTTTTAAAGTTCTCAAATAGACTCTCTATATGAAGAACGACGTTGTGGAGGTACAGATCCGCGGCATCCTTCCCGCCAACAGCGGGTGCGCGCTCTTTGTGGGCAATGACGAGAAGGTCTTCGTCATCAACGTCGAACCCCAGATGGGCGCCATCATCGGTATGTTCCTGCGCGATACCCCCAAGGAACGCCCCCTGACCCATGATTTGATCCAGCGTGTTTTCAAAGGTTTCGGCATCAGTGTAGATCGCGTCGTCATCACCGAACTGAAGAATTCCACATATTTTGCCCGGCTCATACTGCAACAGCAAAACGAAGTCGCCCGCAAGATCGTAGAGATTGATGCGCGACCAAGCGACTGCCTGGCCATTGCGGCGGCCCAGAAACGGAAAATCTACGTTGCCCAGGCTTTGTTTGAGCAGGTCGAGGACATGAGTGCCGTGCTCGACAAGATCAATGAATCCGGCGCGGAATCCGAGTCCGAATAAAATGCCTCCCGCCGCTGCTACTTCGGCTGCCCCCGTCATGCTCATTTGCGGCGATGAAGAATTCGCCGTCAAACAACGCGCCAAACAGCTCTACGACCAATGGTCTGCTGAACTTGGCGGCATGGACCACGAAATCATCGAAGCCACAGCGGGGAACAGCGACGACGCCCTCAAAGTCATCGGCCGCCTGCGGGAAGCCTTACAAACGTTGCCGTTCTTCGGGGATGGCAAGGCTGTCTGGTTGCGGGATTGCAATTTTCTAGGCGATGAACGCACCGCGCAATCCGCTGCCGTCACCGAAACACTCGCCGAACTCGCCCAGGAACTGAAGGCCTTCAAATGGCAGAAAGTGCGATTGATCGTCAGCTCCGGCAAGGTCGACAAGCGAAAGACTTTCTACAAAACGCTGGAAAAGATCGGGGAGGTTGAGAGTCACGACGGCTGGTCCGAAAAGGATTGGGTGGACCAAGCCACGGTGCAGGCGCGTAAATGGGTCAAGGACCGGGAAAAACAGATCAACGAAGATGCCTTGACCGACCTCGTCACCCGCATCGGCCCGCATCCGCGCCTGCTTGAGAGCGAGATCGAAAAGCTTTCGTTATACGTTGGCGACCGCAAAGACCTCACCGAGGCCGATGTAGACGCCATCTGCACCCAGAACAAGACCGCACGCGCTTTTGCCATGGGCGATGCCCTCGGCAACCGCAACCTCCCCGCCCTGCTCCGCTGCCTGGACGAGGAATTGTGGGAGATGAAATTCGACAAGGAGAAGTCGGAGATCGGCCTGCTCTACGGATTGATATCCAAAGTACGGGCCATGTTGATGCTCAAAGAGATGATCCGCGAAGGCTGGGTGAAGCCCTCCGGCGAGTATTATTCCTTTAAATCGCAGTTGGAACGGGTTCCGGCCGAGAAATTACCTGCCGACCGGCGCTTCAATCCGCTTGCGTTGAACCCGTTCGTGCTTTACAAGGCGCTGCCGCAGGTGCGGAATTATTCCGAACGCGAACTGGTGCGCGCGATGGACCTGCTATTACAATGCAATAGACGGTTGGTATCCAGCGGGTTGGATGAGGCACTGGTCATTCAGCAGACTTTGGTGCAGATTGTATCCGGCGCGGACGCGCAATCGTCCGCCCCCAAACGGCCTTTGGCCGCATGAACTTTGAAGTTGTTGTAAAATGAGCGACGGCACGTCGGCAAAATTGTTGGTCCTGGCGGAGGGAAACGCAGCCTGTGTAAAGATCACGGGACGCGCGAATTTCACCTCCAGCGTGGATTTCCGCACCTTCGTGAACGAGCTCTACCAGAGCGGCTTCCGTCGCTTTGTCCTGGACCTTTCCGAGTGCGTGCTGATGGATAGCACGTTTCTGGGTGTTCTGGCCGGTTTCGCGCTCAAGATGAACGGCACCAGCAACGGCGATTGCCAGGGCAAGATTGAATTACTCAATCCGAGCACTCGCATCGCGGACATTCTGGAAAACCTGGGCGTTCTGGCACTTTTCGATGTGACCAAAGGCACCCCCGTTCCGCTGGATGCCCGAGCCACCTTAGCTGAACCGTGCAAACCGTCCCGGGAAGAAGTGACCCGCACCTGCCTCGAAGCCCATAAAACCCTCATGGCCATCAACCCCGATAATGTGGCCCGTTTCAAGGATGTAACAAAGTTCCTCGCTGAGGACTTGAAGAAAATCAAATCTGGTGCATAATCAGGGACACCATCCCCTATAGTGGACGGTTTTTGCATGAAACGACTTATTAGTGCCCTGTTTTTTGGTGTTCTCCTATTTACCACCGTCCCCAGCCTCTTTGCCCAGGGTACGACTGCGTTTACTTATCAAGGCCGATTGAATGATTCCGGTTCCCCTGCCGGCGGCAATTATGACATGGTATTCCTCCTGTATGGCGGTCCTTCCGGCGGCAGCTCCATCGGGCCGCTGATAACCAACGCTCCCACGTTCGTCACCAATGGCTTGTTCTCTGTCAATCTGAACTTCAGCAACAACTTTGATGGCAGCGCCCGATATCTGGAGATACGGATTCGTCAGTTTGGCGATGTCGGTGCTTATACGACTTTGACCACACGCCAGCAGATAACGCCCACACCTTATGCGCTGTTCGCCAGCAGTTCGTCCAATTCGGCCTCGGCAACCACCTTGACCGGGTCCGTGCCCAGCGGCGGTATTTCCGGCGGTTACACGAACACTGTCAATTTTACCAACATCGCCAACGTCTTCAACGGATTCTATACCGGCAACGGCGCCGGCTTGACCAATGTGCCCGGTGGCTTCCTCACCTGGCGCATTTTCGATAATACCAACCTCCTCGCGCTGGCCAATACTGGTTACATCCTTACGAGTTCCAATTTTGTGACCGTCACGCTTCCAAGCTCGACCAACATCAGTGACCTGCTCCGCATCACGGACGTAGGGGCTGGTGGATGGAAAGTTTTGTGCGGGCCCAACCAAAACATTTTCGTCAATGATCTGGTCGGTTCCGTGGGCGCCAATTGGTCAACGGTCGCCAGTTCGTCGAGCTGGTTTTCTATCGCAGCTTCAACGGATGGATCAAGGTTGTTGGCGGTCGATGGAGGTAACGCTTTCATCTCCGTGGATTCCGGTAACACCTGGAATTTAAGCCATAGCGGTCCGGCCTGGATATCCGCCGCTTCGTCGTCTGATGGCAGTCATCTTGTCGCCGGTGAATCAGGTTCCAGTGGCCAGGTTTGGACCTCATCCGACTCCGGTGCAACATGGATCGCCCGGCTCAGTTCGCCGCCGAACAATTGGACTTCTATCGCTTCATCTGCGGACGGCAGCAGGCTCGCGGCATGTAGTTACGCCGGACTGATTCTGACCTCAACTAATTACGGGACAAACTGGGATAGCCATACGTCATCTTCTGGCAGTCGTAACTGGTTTTCCATCGCTTCATCGTCCGATGGGACAAAGCTGGTCGCGTGCGTGACCAATGGGAACATTTTTACGTCCATCAATGGCGGGGTAAACTGGACCTCGCGTGCCACCGTCCAGCCCTGGCACGGCGTCGCTTCCTCGAGCGATGGCACCCGGCTGGCCGCATGTACCTATGGGGGGCAACTCTATACGTCCATCGATTCCGGAGTAACCTGGACGCCTCGTGATTCCAGTCGCAATTGGTCGTCTATCGACGCCTCGTCCGATGGCAGCAAGCTGGTTGCCACCGTTTTCAAAGGCGGAATTTATACCTCCGGCGATTCCGGCAATACGTGGGGAACCCGTTCACCGGTCACGAATTGGTGGACCGTCGCCAGCTCAGGTGATGGGACGATTGTCTGCGCAGGCGCGCGCTCGGGCAATATCTACATCACCACTCCCAGCCTGAACGTGACCACGACCAACTACATCACCGGCGCACAGGGGTCTTCGGTGGAATTGCTCTCTGGCGGTCTTGGTCAATGGATTCCCATCAGTTTCATGGGGCAGATATTTGCTTATTAGCCGTTTTTTTGGCAGCGCGAAACATCCTAAAACCAATAAGTATAGTCCAACACTGGAATTTTCCAGCTAACTCTCTCTGCACGTCTGTTTAACGCTGTGACGGTATTTGGAGAAAGATTTTGCACGAGATTAGTCAAGTCAGGCCCGGTATATCTTGCCTTTCCTGTGCAGAGCCACGCGGCGACCCTTGCCCAGACGTAGGCACGCTCCCACTGCTTTTGGTCACACAACCTATTGGCTGCAACTTCCATGCAGTAAATTTTTCCGGTCCAAGCTGCTTTTTCATACCATTGGATTGCGGAATTTGTTGACCTTTCCACCCCGGTTCCATCTTGATACATTTCCGCCAGCGCCCTCATCCCATCCCCGTCGCCTTTTTTGGCGAGCTCACGATAGAGTTCCATCGCTCTCTCAAAGTCCGGTGGTTTAGCGTTATATTGATAAAAAAAAGCCAGATTGTATTTTGCAGTTACGTTTCCAAAATCTGATAACTTTTTTAGCCAGATAATTTTCGTATGATTAGTGGGATCAGACATCGCATATCCGCTTAGCTGAATCATCGCCTCGCTATCCCCGTGCATTGCCTTTAAAAAAGTATTTGTGACTTCTGCGGAAGTTATGTCCGGCAGGCAGGTGCAAATCGGAACATCATCAGTCGCGCGCAGGCTTTGTGTTATCGTCGCCGCCGCGAAAATTATAAATATGCAAATTATATTCATCTTAACCGCGCGGGTATTGCGGCTGCAGATTCCATTCCTCCACGAGGTCCTTGGGGATCTCATTCAAGAAGCGTGATGCCTGTTGCAGCGTGGCCCCGCCTTCCGCGCTGAACCGTATCATCGGATAACTCAGGAAAAGCTCATTGCGCGCCCGGGTCACGGCCACGTAGAACAACCGTCGCTCCTCCTCTTCGCCCTCCGTGCTGTCCAATGACCGTCCGGAAGGGAACATCCCGTCGCATAGCATGATGACGAACACGACGTCGAACTCCAGCCCCTTGGCCTGATGGATGGTGGAGAGCTTTATCTTTTCGTCATCGTTGGTGTTCTGGTCGTCTTCGGCCTCCACGTTGGTGAGCAAGGCCAGTTGCGTAAGAAATTCCTCCACCCCTTTGAACTGTTGGGCAAAGTTGGCGAGCTGCTCCAGGTCATCCAGCCGGTTGCGATAATTGGTGTAATTCTCCTTCGCGAAATCCTCATAACCCGCTTCCACCACCAGCCGTATCATTTTCGCCGCGCTCTGGCGCACATCCTTCGCTTCAAGCTGCGAAACTGTGGCCACAAACTGCGCCCAGGCCACCGTGGTCTTTTTGGGAACGGAAGCCGCACATCCCTGCAAGGCTGTGGCTATTGGATGTTCGAGGTTGCCCGATTGAACTTTGGAACTAAATACTCTCCACAATTTATCCGCGCCCTTTCCGCCGACTCCCGGCAAAAGCTGCGCCAGCCGCTTGAAGGAAAGCTCGTCCCGCGGATTCAGCACCAGCTTGAGATACGCCGCCACGTCTTTGATGTGCGCCTGCTCGAAGAACCGGATGCCGCTGGTGATACTGAACGGGATATTCCGCCGCGTGAACTCAAGCTGCAATTCGAGCGCATGAAAATGCGAACGATATAGCACCACCATGTTGTTCAGGTCGGTGCCTTCCTCGCGTAGTTCCAGGACACGCTGCGCCACAAACGATGCCTGCTCGCCGGCATCGCCGCACGTCACCGTCACTGGTTTGGAACCCGATTTGCGCGCGGGTGTGAGTTGCTTGGCAAATTGCATCACGTTTGCCGCGATCACCGCATTGGCCACCGTCAGAATCTCCGGCGTGCTGCGGTAATTGGTCTCGACCTTGTAGATCTTCGACTCCGGATAACGCTCTGGGAACTTCAGGATGTTCTGGAAATTTGCCCCCCGCCACGCGTAGATGCTCTGGGCGTCGTCACCCACCACCATCAGGTTGTGATGCCGCGCAGCCAACAGGTCGATGAGGTCGCTCTGCAATTTGTTCGTGTCCTGGTATTCATCCACCAGGACAAACTGGAACCGTCGTTGATACAGTTCCCGCACATCTTCATGCTCTTTCAACAGCTTCAACCACAGCGCCAGCAGGTCATCGAAATCCATGGCGTTCGTGGCGAGTTTGCGGGCGATGTACCGTTTCTGCACCGCCACTATCTGCTCGGATAATGTGGAAAAATGCTCATATTGCGTGGCGATCAGGTCCGCCACGGTTTTGTGCGTATTGTCCGCGAGCGAATAGATTTCGCTAAGCACTTCCGCCTTCGGAAAACGCATCAATTTCACATCTATATCAGAATCCGCGATGCACGCATTTATCAGTTCCTTCGTATCATCACGGTCCATGATGGAAAAATCGCGTTGATAGCCGAGGAGTTCGGCGTGGCGGCGCAGGATGCGATTGCCGATGGAATGGAAGGTTCCGCCCCAGAGGTCGTTCAACTCCTGCCCCAGCAAGTCCGTCACGCGCCGCATCATCTCGCGCGCAGCCTTGTTGGTGAACGTCAGCAGAAGGATGCGTTCCGGCGGAATCCCCTGCTCCAACAGATACGCCACACGATAAGTCAATGTGCGCGTCTTGCCCGAGCCTGCCCCGGCGATGACCAGGGCCGGACCAGGCGCGGCCGTCACGGCGGCGTGCTGTTGCTCATTCAGCTCGCCGGCGTAATCGATCTGCAGATGCACCGGCGCGGAGAATGGGTGTAACACATAGTCACGCGACATGTGCTTAAACTAATTAGCGCCGCACGAACCTCCAAACCAAATCGTCCTATTCTCTCATTCTTCGCCCTCGCCGTAATGGAGTCGAATCCGTCGCGGACCGTCGGCAATGCTTTCTGGTCTGGTTGCCTCATGGAGAATGCGCCCACCTTTTGCTATTTTTTCACGGCCATCCATCCGGCGACACCCCTGAAGAATTGGAGTCCGCCAAAAAGGATTGCGCCCCAGGCCACCACATAACTCCCGCCTCCCGGACTACTCGCGGCTGCGCTCAAAGCTGCCACGGTGACAGCGAGTCCACCGAATAGCCAAAACCCGCCCACAATCATATTTCTGCGCGCGACCGCTAATTGCTGACGGTCATAGGGGTTCTGCGATTGGAGTTCGTGCATCTGAAGTATCTGCTCCCTTTCCTCCGCGCTTACCGTCTCCAGGGCCGAGCCATCGACTTTGCAGATCATGGCGTCATCGTGAAAAATCCGGCGGCAACTTGTACATCGTTTCATACCAAATCCAGTGTTCCCTTCTGAAGCAAACCCAAGAGATATCATGCCGAAAATACCATTTACCGTTCAAGAAGCCATCCTAAAATGCAGTTGGCGATGAATAAGAATTTATTGCCAACGGACAATCTGAGCGGACGGACTGCTTAAGCCGCTACAGTGAACGTGGCGGTGTATTTCTTTCAAACTTTCGGCGCCATGGCGGCCTTGATCTTTTCCATGTTTTTCTCGATACGCAGCAGGTATTCGTTCGGGCCAAACGGAAACGGGTCGCTGAGAAAACGGTACACCCCGCTAAACTCCTTTGTGAGCTTGGGCAGCACATATTTTTCCCAAAACACCGGTGTTTTCTGCATCAAGTCCCCAGCGCTACTGAAGGTCGCAAAATAACTGTTCTCCTTTTCATGGTAAGCATCGGCCTCAGCGAATTCTTCATACAAGAGAGGCAATTTTTCCACGTAATCATCCGCCGCCATCTGGCCGATCAGATCCGCCGTGCCCAGCGCATGGCCGACGATCTTTTCTATTTCGTTTGAGAACGGTATCGTGCTCAACACCGCATCCACGCCCGTGCATTGGATCATGTTCTGGACAGTCTTGATGTCGGTTGCGTGGTAGTTCTTCTCACGGAGAAATTGTTCCGCAAACCCCATGCTGCGGGACACATGCGTGGCCGTGTATTTCGCGCCTGTACCCTCGATATCATCGTTCTTCTTCAGATAACCCGTGTCATGGAAAAGGATGGCCAGCACGCCGAGCTGGAAGACGCGCTGGTTCAACGGCGGATTTGCGTTTGCCCGATGCCTTCCGCGTAACAATCGCGCCATGCACAGCGTACCCTGCAAGGTGTGTTCAAAGTCGTGATATTTGGCATCGACCGGCTGGTAATCCTGGTATTTACCGATGAAACATTCGGTGACCCAGCCGAAAACCCGCGGAACGAACATCAGGTCGGCATTGGGGCAAATTGTCGTGTAAGCCGATTGGACCTCCACTTGAATAAGCGTGGGGTCTTTCGTAACGAGCGGTGCGAACATTACGAGTGCAACTTATCGCAGGAAAATGCGGATTGCACGAAATTTTCGGAAAGAATGGTCGGAGCGACAGGATTCGAACCTGCGACGTCTTGCTCCCAAAGCAAGTGCTCTACCAGGCTGAGCTACGCTCCGAACCTTTTATTTTGCGGCAGATTCTGCGTCATTCCTTGGGACGGATTGACAATCTGATACCGAAATCTGATACTGGCCCTGTGAACGACCGCAATGAGCAGTCGGAATCAGATTCTGACTGGCTAAAAACATCTTTCGCAAACTTGATTCGTTATAAGCCGTCACAGGTCTATTTTGCCCGTTTCAAAGTGAAGGGCAAGCTGATTCGGAAAAGCCTCAAAACGAATATCATCTCCGTTGCTAAGTTGCGCCTCGCTGATCTCGAAAAAAGTGAACGGCAAAAGGCTGAAAGCCTTCAGGCTGTCACGAATGGAAAAATGACTTTTGGAGATGCGCTGGAAGTTTTCAAAACGCGTCTGAAGGACGATCCGTCTATAAAACCAAGCACAAAGGAATATTACGAATTCAGAATTGCGGCCCTACTCAAATCATGGCCCGGTCTTGAAAGGACCGACATAAGCAGAATTTCAGGTGCAGATTGTCTAAACTGGAGTGCCAAGAATGCCACAAAAAGCAGTTCTTCATCTCACAATCATACAGTCAGCATCCTTCGCAAAGGTTTTGCCATAGCGATGGAATCCGGAGCCAGGTACGACAATCCCGCTCTTTCCGCAAAACGTGTCAAAGAACGCACTAAAAAGAACGTTCAACTTCCAGAATTTGATCAATTTCCCGAACTCGTTAAACAGATTCAAACGTCTGGCAGTGGTTTTGCCAAGCCAGCCGCTGAGTTAGTGCAGTTCCTTGCCTATGGTGGTCTTCGCATTGGCGAGGCAAAATATGTGACTTGGGCCGATTGCGACTTCAAACGAGGCGAAATCACGGTTCGCGGCCATCCCGAGACAAGCACCAAGAATAGTGAAATCCGGCGTGTGCCGATGATTCCCGACATGCACAGACTTTTGCAGCAAATGCGGTCGGAAAGGCCAAGAGAGAAGCCGACGTCTCCCATAATGCGGGTTTACGAATGCCAAAAATCAATCAATCGCGCTGTGAAACTTTTGGGGATTAAGCGCATCACTCACCACGATTTGCGGCACTTGTTCGCGACTCGCTGTATTGAATCAGGAGTGGACATCCCCACTGTTTCGCGCTGGCTAGGTCATAAGGACGGCGGCGCGCTTGCAATGAAGACCTATGGCCATTTGAGAAATGAACACAGTCAGAAGATGGCCCAGAAGGTGAAATTTTCAGCCAACCGGGAATTATAGTTTAAGTATCACTTAACCCACTTGTTCCCACTGCGGCGATTAACCAAAGTAGAAGTCCCAAAGCAACTACAATTACCAGAATGATAACCAGGGTGCGAGTTGAAGGAAAAGAGTCAGTGGTATGCTTTTGATAGACGCGTGGGTCAAGGTCTAAGCTGCATTTCAAACAATATGCCTCCTGCGGGGGATTCATCGCACCGCAATGTGGACAGGGTCTCATGTTGAGATAAACGACTCATCTAACACCAGCACGTTCACCCGATCCGCCAACGATCAAAAAATAAATACCATACTAGATGATCGGAACGAAAAGAGCCACAACCCACTTTGATTTTCCCGGCGGACGTTTTTGAAATAGGACCAAAGCCACACAAACACATGATACGATGAACGCTGGCCATAGTAAGAGAGCGCCAAAAAATATAGGGCCCACAGTACCAGATGCCCCTGGAAAGGACCGCCCGCCCGCGCCGCCCCACCTCCACGCCGCATCCGAAGCCACGATGAGCAAACTAAGGTAACCGGTCCAAACCATATATTTACAAGGTTAGTCGAGGTTGAACAGCGTCATCATGTTCCAAATTACACGAGCCGATGGGCCATTTCTCTTTAACCTCATTTTGATTTCTTTTCGACGATATCCAAACTCGCTTCTCACTTGAACTCGGGGATAACCATGCGCACTCCTGGTGGCGGTGGTGCCCCCCCATGCGATTTGGTCTCCATCGGTTCTAGGTTTCGTGAACCGGATGGATTGATGGCTGATTGGACTGTAAAAACTCCATTGTCGGTTAAGATATAAAAATCAATCCGTCCATATTTTCCGTCAGGCAACTGAATGTAATACTTGTTCCGTACTGTGCCTATCCAGGTTTGATTTGTGGCCGGCATATCAATCACGACGGAAGGTTGGTAGCCATTTTCGGGAGCTTCAAAAGCAAATTCTTCATCGGTTTCAATGAGGCCGCCGCCGGGAACGGAAAGCTGAAGTTTCCAATCAAAGGTGTTTGCATTTTTATTGGAAATATCTCGCCAAAATTCCAATTTCAGTTGACCACTGCCAACAGAAACTTGAGCGCCTTTGAGCAAATCAAGTTCTACTGGTGTTCCGTCGTGGTGGAGTTGGGCAATTTGCACACCGGGAGGAAAACCTGTTGTGATCAACAGTTCTCCTTTCCCTTTTTTGTGGAGTTGAAATATGACAGGAGTTCGTGGGTCAGGATGAGAATCGGGGTTGCCAAATGGTCCGTACCGCGCCCCTCCGCTCGTGGGATAATAGCCTTCTTTGCTAACCACAATCCCCAAATTTGGACCGCGCTGGCCGTGTAGAGAGAACAAACCTTCCGCGTCACTTTCTGTGTTCGTGCGTCTATTGCCAGATTCTGTCGGCGTTTCCACCCAGTCGAAACTGATCTGCGCCCCAGCCACAGCGTTGCTTTTTTCATCAATTGCCTTCCCGTAAAATTCTATGGGAGTCTGCCACGCAGCCAGGATTGCCGCTGCCTCACCATTCGTGACTGGGGCATTTGCAGTAGGCGCAGGGGCAATGGACGGAACTGCTGTGATTCGCGCAGTGTTTGATGCCGCAACTTTTGCTGACTCCGGGTAGCCCGGCTGACTGGTGAGCGCCTCGCTTGATTGAGACGTGCCGCTCTGCTGATGTTGCTTCGTCTTGAGCAGCAGCAACAGGCAAACCGCTAAGACAACAACTAAAGGCACCCAAATTCGTTTTCTCATGGTGTAGGTTGGATTTGAATCAGGATTTGATTATAATAAAGTAATGTTTTTTGAATTGGCCTAGTCCACTGAGCGCTATGGTCGTCCGGAAATGCCTTGTCGAATCCATAACGCACGTGAAGATCTATTCCAGACTGAATTACGCCATGCCCAGATTCAGGCGGACTTTGTCCAATAGGCCGTGTCCGTGACCGCGAAACCATTGCACGCGATTCCTGCGGGTCCGTTACAGTGTAATCTCCAGTTATGTATGGTGTCTTATGCAAAATGTCTGTTCCATCCATCTCATACCAGGGCTCCGGCGGTGGAAAAACACTTTCAGTCGCTTCCCACAGTACATGTTCTGCGTATCCATCTGGCTTGCCCAGACCTTGATCAGTCATCCAAATTTCCAAAACCGGGTCGTTTGTGTTGTAAAAATTTACAATTTTCCCCGGCATGTTTGTATAGATACCGTGATACCCCATCGGTTGCCATTCGGGCGTTGGTGTGAGGGCTTCTACTTGGAGCAAGCCAGCGTCCGTTGGCGCAGCCACGTCATAAGCACTGGCCGGTATCGCTCCTTGTGTTAAAATGTAAGTGTCAAAGGCTGCGCCCTGCTCGATGGCTTCACCCGCTATGGCGTTGCCCTGGCTATGTACAAGCAAATGTAAGCGATAACCGGGGAAGCGAGCGTGCAACTCGTCGATATAAGTTTTCAATGCTGCACCCGCTTTGTATGCCTTGGCCTCGCTCTGGTTGAAAACAGAAGTGCGAGTGCTCAATGCTGATAAGTCGAAGAAATTACAAGGCCATTTGACTGCGGCAAATTTCCCGTGATAACCAGCCCAATACAACCGCTTAAATACCGTGTCACCTTCAATGTACCAATCTGCGTCGTGAACATTGATGCCATGAATGAAAACAATTAAATTAGTGTCATCACCTAAGGACGATATTGCTGATTGAATAGTATCAACTGCGCTCGTCCATGTGCTAATCGTCCCACTCGTGTTGTCGGTGATAACCGCTCGTTCGTAAAAGTCCTTCACGTCGCGCACATCCAGCCAGACAGTACTTTGGGCTAGTATGTTACCGTTTTGCGAAATAGTCATCGTCAGTTGTCCTTCGCCGGTTCCCGCTCCCTCAAATAGGAAGTGAGTGTAATCGGGCGTTCCGTCCGTGCTTACTGGTAGGGTGTAGGTTTGACTGGAGTTGATTGTCATCAATTTTTGAGCGAAGTCGAATATCAGTTGGTCGCCCAAATACTCCTGAATAAATTGTGCCGCTGCCGCGTTGGTGTCGCTCAAATATGATGCGCTTCCGTCATCATCGAAAGACCGATAAAGATTGATGGCTGGGTTACCGTGCACCGCCGTCATGCTCAAGGTAATAGCATAGCCGTTGGTCATCGGCAATTTAGGCAGGCCGCAAAGCCACAGGCGTGAAAAATCCTCCAGGTTCCTTTGGGAGCGGATTCTCCCATACTGGTAATCGGCCGGGGTCTTTGGCATAACTTGTATATCCTGTCCAACGCCCTCGCCATCATTGTCGTTGTTGATCCAAAACGTGAACGGCCTGTCCTGTGTGGTATTGTCAGGACCGGCGAATGATAAATCCATTATGCCGTCATGGTTCACATCCAATTGAAAAAGGCCGCTCTGCCTTTTCGCCAAAACCCGCCTGTTTTCAGGCCATAGCGCTGCTTTTCCCCGTGGCCGGTTTTGGATGTCCAGCCGACGCTGGCAAGTCGGTCGTGCCCTGTGTTTCACAAGG
>Ga0265338_10005608_pt1 | contig 16305 bp, 10 predicted proteins | sample 42126metaG_FD_193579 | JGI IMG/M metagenome (GOLD analysis project Ga0265338, IMG submission 193579) | Rhizosphere microbial communities from Carex aquatilis grown in University of Washington, Seatle, WA, United States - 4-21-26 metaG | ecosystem: Host-associated > Plants > Roots > Rhizosphere... | reverse complement strand
GCGGTCCCCCTCGAGGCTGGTCTCGACGCGAGCTTGGGTGGGCGCCGCACTCATCGGGCCCCACTCTCAGCGCAATGATCCCACTTCTCCAGAATTTTCTCGTCCCGCCCGCCGCCGGGCACCGGCGGGGCGGGACGCCGACAATTTCGTGGCTTTCATCGGGAAGCCGGTTTCGATCCCCACCGGCATGCGCTACCAGACCATCCTGTTCGACCTCGACGGCACGCTGCTCGACCATCTGCCGGCGATTCACCGCAGCTATGCGCACACCCTCCCGCAGCTCGGCCTGCCCGCCCCCACGCGCGAGCAGGTGCGACGCGCCATCGGGGGTGGCCTGGTCAACGCCATGCGCCGGTTCGTCGGCGAACCCGACCTGCCCCGCGCCCTGGAGATCTACCGCGCCCACTGGGACCGCACGATGCTCGACGGCGTGGCGCTGATGCCCGGGGCCGGCGAGCTGCTGCGGGCGCTGCGGGCTCGCGGTTGCACCCTCGCCGTCCTCACCAACAAGCATGGTCCGTCGTCCCGGGCGGTGTGCCGGCACCTGGGCATCGCCCCGCTCCTCGGCGGCGTCACCGGGGCGGAGGACACGCCGTGGCTGAAGCCGGATCCGCGCCTCACGGCGCATGTCCTGGCGGCGCTGGGCGCCGAAGCCGCCGCCAGCTGCCTGATCGGCGACTCGCCCTTCGACGCCGAGACCGCGCGGAACGGCGGGCTGGCGGCCTTTCTCGTCGCGACGGGCACGCACGGCCGCGACGAACTCCGGGCCGCCGGGGTCGAGCACGTCTATCGCGACCTGCGCGCGCTGGCGCGCGGCGTCTTCGACCTGGACCTCGAGGCACCAGGGGGATCCCGAAATCCGGCCAAGTCCTAGTCCTCGTCCTCCACGCCGCCCGTACCCCCGCAGCCCGGACAGGACAGCGTGCCGGTTCCGGCGCACTCCGGGCACCCGGGCGCGGGATGGGCCGGGTCGGCGAGCAATTCGAGCTGCCCCTCGTCAATCACCCCGCGGCCGTCACAGCGCGGGCATTTGACCGCGCCCTTTCCACCGCATCGCGTGCAGGTTGGCATAGTTGGTTCGTGTCTGGGGTTGGGGCCGCAACCTACGCTGAGTTGGCCTCTCTGTCAGGCGAATGCCGCCCGGGTTCCCATCGCGGCGGCCAGGCCCGGGGCAATTCCGGGCTGGGGAGGCAGGTGGATGTCTGACGGGGCTTCACGGGTCGGATGGCGGCGCTGGCAAGCCATTGGGAAGGTCCGCGCGAAAGCAAGCCCGGATGGGCGTCCCCGCAGGCGGCGCTTCCTTGCTTCCCCTCCCGTGATCCATGCTTATCAGTGAGGGCGGTGACCGACTCCCCCTCCAGCCTCGCCGGCGTGCTCGAGCGCGTCATTTTCCTCAACGAGGAGAACCATTACACGATTGCCGAGTTCCGCCGGGAGGACACCGACGAGAAGGTCACCATTGTCGGCCCCCTGCCCGGCGTGCAGTGCGGCGAGACCCTGCGCGTCACCGGCCGCTGGACGCGCCACAGCCAGCATGGCGACCAGTTCAAGGTCGAGTCCTTCACCTCCGAGCTGCCCTCCTCCGTCCACGGCATCCGCCGCTACCTCGGCAGCGGTCTCGTCCCGGGCATCGGCCGGGTGTATGCGAACAAGATCGTCGACCAGTTCGGCACCGACACGTTCCGCGTGCTCAGCGAGGAGTCCGCGCGCCTGCGCCGCGTCCCGGGCATCGGCCCGAAGCGCGCCGCCGCCATCAAGCAGGCCTGGGACGAGCAGCGCGCCCTGCGCGAGATCCACATCTTCCTGCAGACCTACGGCGTGACCACCTCCCAGTGCGTCAAGCTCGTCAACCGCTATGGCGGGCAGGCCAAGCAGGTGCTGCTGGCCGAGCCCTACCGGGTGGCGCGCGAGATCGAAGGCATCGGCTTCAAGACGGCCGACCGCATCGCCATCAACCTGGGTTTCGCCAACGATGCCCCGCCCCGGATCGAGGCCGGCATCCTCTACGCGCTCGAGACGCTGCAGGAGGAGGGCCACACCGCCTATCCGGGCGACGCCCTGCGCGACTATTGCACCCAGCTGCTGGAAACGACCGCCGACCGCGTCGATGCCCGGCTGCAGGCGCTGGTGGAGCACAAGACGCTCGTGCGCCACGGCGGCCCCGGGACGGCGGAGGCCGCGCTGATCCAGCTCCCCGCCAACGACCGCGCCGAGCAGAGGATTGCCGCCGCCGTCGCGCGGCTCGAACGGGTCGCCTCGAGCCTGCCGCCGATCAACGTCGAGGCCGCGCTGGTCTGGGCGCAGCAGCGGGCCGGCTTTACCTTCCACGAACTGCAGGCCGCCGCCGTCCGCCGGGCCCTCACCCACAAGCTTAGCATCCTCACCGGCGGGCCCGGGACCGGCAAGACCTCGATCCTGCGGACCCTCGTCGCGATCCTGAAGGCCAAGCGCGTGCGGGTCCACCTCGCCGCGCCCACCGGCCGGGCCGCCCAGCGCCTCGCCGAAACCACCGGCGGATTCGCCTCCACCATCCACCGCCTGCTGAAATTCGACGCCGCCAAGGGCGGCTTCACGGTCAACGAATCCGCGCCCCTGACGACCGATTTTCTCGTCGTCGACGAGGCCTCGATGCTCGATGCCCGGCTGGCGGCGGCGCTGTTTGCCGCCGTGCCGTCCCGCGCGCACCTGCTCCTGGTCGGCGATGTCGACCAGCTCCCCTCCGTCGGCGCCGGCAACGTGCTCAAGGACCTCATCGCGGAAGGCCAGGCCGACGGCCAGGCGGCCCGGTCGGCACCCGGTCCCGCCCTCCCGGTCACCCGCCTCACCGCCATCTACCGCCAGCAGGACCAGAGCCTGATCGTGACCACGGCCCATGCCATCAACGGCGGCGACGCGCAGCCCCCGCCGGCGGCCGCGGACCTCGCGACCCTGCCGGCCTGGGGCGACCTCCATTTCGTCGCCGCCAGCTCGGCCGAGGACTGCGTGGCCAAGGTGCTCGCGCTCTGCACCGAATTCATCCCGCGCCACTTTCACTGGGCGCACCCGATCAATGACGTGCAGGTGCTCGCCCCCATGCACAAGGGCGTGGCGGGCGTGACCAACCTCAACCTGCAGCTCCAGGCCGCGCTGAACGCACGCCGCAGCGGCCTGCGCACGGCCGCGGGCGAATTCCGCGCCGGCGACAAAATCATCCAGCTGCGCAACAATTACGACAAGGGCGTGTTCAACGGCGACATCGGGACCATCGTCTCCGTCGACCCCGAAGCGGGTTCCCTGACGGCGGCCTTTGACGGCGAGCGCCATGAATTCACGCGCGGCGACTTCGCCGACGTCGCCCTCGCCTACTGCATCAGCATCCACAAGAGCCAGGGCAGCGAATACCCGGTGGTCGTCATCCCCCTGCTCAAGGCGCACTTTGTGATGCTGCAGCGCAACCTGCTCTACACCGCCCTCACCCGCGGCCGCAAGAAGGTGTTCCTCGTCGGCGAACCCGCCGCCTACATGATGGCCGTGCGCAACAGCGAATCGAAGCAGCGCTGCACGCACCTGCGGGAGCAACTCCGCCTCGCGGCGGCCGGTGCCCATGTCTGATGCGCCCGCCAGCGCGAACGCCGCCCGGCACGGGGATCGCCGGAACGGGCGCGCCGCCCCTCCGCCGGCCGGCCGCATGCGCCGCCGGATGGCGCGGCGGGCGTTTTCGCGGTAGATTGCCCGCCGTCGGCGCCTGCCCGCAACCATGAGCCTGCCTCCTCCCACGCTTTTGCTCGCCGGAGTCGTGTGCGCCGGCCTGCTCGGCGGCGCGCGCCTCGCGGCCGGCGAGGTCACCGTGTTTGCCGCCGCCAGCCTCGCCGACGCGCTCGGGGAACTGGCCGCCACCTACCAACAGGCCACCGGCGACACCGTGCGGCTCAATCTCGGCGCCTCGAGCATGCTGGCCCGGCAGATTCAGGAAGGCGCGCCGGCGGACCTGTTCTTCTCGGCCGACGAGGCCAAGCTGGACGCCCTGGAGCGCGCCGGACTGATCGAACCCGGGACGCGCCGGAGCCTGCTGTCCAACGCGCTTGTCGTCGTCGTGGCGGCCGACAGCCGGCTGCCGCTGTCGTCGGCGGCGGATCTCGCCGCGCCCGCCGTGCGGCGCCTCGCGGTCGCCGAGCCGGACACCGTGCCGGCCGGGATCTACGCCCGGCAATACCTGGAAAAGGCGGGCCTGTGGCCGGCCCTGGCGCCAAAGATCGTGCCGACGGAAAACGTCCGGGCGGTCCTCGCCGCGGTCGCGAGCGGCGACGCGGACGCCGGCATCGTCTACCGGACCGACGCGCTCGTGTCCCGTCGCGTGCGCGTGGCGTGGGCGGTGCCGCCCGGCGAGGGACCGCGGATTTCCTATCCGCTGGCCGTGGTCAAGGCCGGCGAGAATCCCGCCGGCGGCCGGCGGTTCCTGGCGTGGCTGGCGTCGCCGGCGGGCAAATCCGTGTTCGCCAAGTACGGCTTCATCGTCGAGCCTTGAACCGGATTTCGCCGCCCCCCGTGTCATCGCCCGTCTGGCAGGTCGCCTGGTTCACCGCGTGGGTCGCCGCCGCCGGCACCCTCGTCATTCTGCCGCCGGGCGTCGCGCTGGGCTGGCTGCTGGCGCGGCGGGACTGGCGCGGCAAGGCGCTGGTCGAAACCGTGGTCGCCCTGCCCCTGGTGATGCCGCCGGTCGCCACCGGCCTCGTGCTCCTGCGCCTGCTGGGGCGGCGGGGATTGGTCGGCCGCTGGTTCGAGGCCGTGGGCGGCACCGGCATCGTCTTCACCTGGCGGGCGGTGGTCATCGCCGCGGCGGTGATGTCGTTCCCCCTGCTCGTGCGCACCGCGCGGCTCGCGTTCGAGGGCGTGAATCCGCGGTTCGAGCAGGTGGCGCGCACGCTCGGCGCGGGACCGGGGCGGGCGTTCTGGACGATCACGCTGCCGCTGGCGGCGCGGGGCCTCGTGGCCGGCACGGTGCTGGCGTTCGCCCGCGCCCTCGGGGAATTCGGCGCCACGGTCATGGTCGCCGGCTACATTCCGGGCCGCACCGCGACGCTCTCCCTGTCCATCTACCACCTGGTCCAGCTCGGCCGTGACGATGCGGCCTGGGGGCTGCTGGCCGTGTCGGCCGCCCTGGCTTTCGGCGCGCTCGGCCTGAGCGAAATCCTGCTGCGGAGGAAGCCGGCGTGAACCTCGAGATCGCCGGACTGCGGCTGCCCCTCGCGCCGTTCGTGCTCGACGCCGACGCGCGGCTCGGCGCGCGCATCACCGGTCTTTTCGGCGCCTCGGGCGCGGGCAAGACTTCGCTGCTCGAGGCGGTCGCCGGCCTGCGTCGGCCCGCGGCCGGGCGGATTGTCCTCGACGGGGCGGTGCTGTCGGACGCGGCCCGCGGCGTCTTCCTGCACCCGGAACGCCGCCACATCGCCTACGTGCCGCAGGACGGGGCGCTGTTCCCCCACCTGAACGTGCGGCAGAACCTGTGCTACAGCCACGCCGCCGGCCGGCCCGGCATCACCTACCGGCACGTCGTCGACGTGCTGGACATCGGCGGCCTGGTCGAGCGGCGGGTGGGCGCCCTGTCGGGCGGCGAGCGCCAGCGCGTGGCCTTCGGCCGCGCCGTGCTGGCCGGGCCGCGCCTGCTGCTGCTGGACGAGCCGCTCGCCGGCCTGGACGCCGAGCTGAAGCGGCGGGTGATTCCCTACCTGCACACCATCCGCGACGCCTTCGGCATCCCGATGATCTACGTGAGCCACGATGCCGACGAGATCGTCGGGCTGTGCGAGGAGGTCGTGCTGCTCGACCGCGGCCGCTGCGTGCGCCGGGGCACTCCCGCCGAGCTGTTTGTCGCCAGCGACGCGCCCCACTACGTCCTCCGGCCGGGTTGAGCGGGCGGGACCGGCCGGGCCCTCCCCGGCGGCCCGCTCAGTTAGGGTCCGGCGCCACGAACGGCTTCGCGCCCGCAGGCAACGTCTCCCGCAGCAGCTTCTTGAAGCGCGGATCACCGCGCAGGGAATCGAAGGCCGGATCGAAGCGGGCCATCGCATGCAGGAACGGGATCCCCACCGGGTCCTTCAAGTTCGCCTCGAGCCAGTCCATGACGGCGTCGCGCCGGCCGAGCAGGAGAGAAATCCGCTGCTGTTGCAATCGATGATTGAAAGCGCCGTCGTTCGGTCCCGACAACTGCTCCTCGAGGTCGAGCAGCCGTTCGGCGTCCTTGCTTTCCCCGAGGTCGGCCAGCAGTTCCGCCTTCCAGAGCAGCAGGTCGGCGGAGTTGGCCTGCGTTGCGAGGCGTTGCTCGACGAGCTGCAGCGCCACCCGCCAGTCCGCCTGCGCGGCTTCCGGCCGATTCGCCAATGCATGCGCCTGGCCCGTCAGGTAGGCCTTGGGACCGACGAATTGGCTGGAGGAGAGCCAGTCGCGCGAGATGGCCCGTAAAATCTCCAGCATCTTTTCCGGTTCGCGGCGTTGGCGGCGCAGAAATACGGCCACCGTGGCCGGATGGTCCTCCAGCAGCGCCGAGGCCGGCAGCTGGTCGAGCGCCGCCTGGGCGGCATCGAGGTCCTCGCGGCCGGCCGACTCGATGATGGACTTCAATTCGCGGTTGGGCACGGACCGGTCAGAGGCGAGGGCCTGGTCAATCACCGCGGCAGCCTCATCAAAGCGCCGGTCCAGGAAGTACGCCCAGCCGGCGGCGTTGAACGACTTCGCCCGTTTGAATATGTCCGCCGCCTCGCCGTGCCGGCCTTCGTCGCGCAGCAGGTTGGCGAGGATCTCGGGGACCCGATGGTCACCGGGTCTTTCCTGCAGCAACCCCCGCAGCATCGCCTCCGCTTCGGCTCGGACCGTCGGCTGGGCCACCACGGTGATCAGCACGAAGGCCCGCGCCAGGCGCGCCTCGTAGGATTTGGGATCCAAGGACAGGGCCCGCGTCGATCCGCTGCTGGCCCGCTCCTTGCGGGCCTCCGACGTGTCGAATAGATAGAAGACAAACCAAGCGTCGACCTCGGCGCCGATCGCCCAGACTTCAGCGTCGGCGGAATCGAGCGTCTTCGCCCGATCGATGAGCTGACCGGCGCTCTCCAGCGTCTCCCGGGAAGGATTGGGGTCGGCGATCATCGCGAGCACGCGGCCGGCCAGCTGCCGGGCAGCGGAAACCGGGGGTGTCGGCTGGGGGGCGGCCGCCTTCAGATCGGATGCGGCGCCTTCCCCCGCCGGGCGCCACGGCCGCCAGAGTGCGACCACCGCCAGAACCGCCAAAACCGTGCCCGTGCCGGCCAGCAGGAGGTGCGGCGGGCGCTCCGACTTTCGGGCGGCGCCTCCCGGTCCCGCCGGCCCGTCTCCGGCACGGAACGGGGGCGTCGTCGGACGACTCGGCCCGACCTCCTCCGTCAGCAACGCCCGGATCCGCCCGGAAAACGCCGGGGTCGCCACGCCGTCCGGCAGCCGCATCCATTGCACGGCGACAAAGGCGTCGGGCACGAGGGCGTCGGTGTCGGTGGTCCCGTCGATCGCCACGGGCAGGAGGAACGGCCGGCCGCGCGCGATGAGGTGGGAGCGCTGCTCCGCCAGGTGCCATTCCAGCCGGAAATAGCCCTCCCCGCGCGCCTGGGTGTTGGCCGAGATGACCGGCACGAACAGCGCGCACTCCTTGATCTGTTTCCGGATCTTCCCGTCCCACGCATCGCCGCCGCGCAGTTCGCTCTGGTCGAACCAGACCTCGACGCCGGCCGCGCGCAGGGCCTCGGCGATGCGCTGCGCTGGCTGCGCGTCCTGCGACGCGTAGCTCAGAAAGACCGCTCGGCCGGCGTCACTCACGTCAGAACAGGGGCGCGTTGTTCTTCGGGTCGTTGAGCAGCGCCTCGAATCGCAGGTCGCCCTTCAGGGGCCGGAACGAGACGAAACCAAAAACGCCGCGCGCCGCATACACGTTGGCCCCGAACGGCACCCGCAGCAGACGGGCGAATTCCGCCAGCGCCCGGTCCTTCTCCCCCACGCGGGCGAGGATCGATGCCATCACCAGCGCGGTGCCCGGACCGTCGAGCGCATCGCGCGACTCGGGCAGGAGGTCGACGGCCTTCTGCCCGCAACGCAGGGCCTCGTCCTTTTCCCCAAGCAGCGCGTGCGCCACCCCCAGCGCCGACCAGAGGGTGGCATTGGCCGGCTGCCGCTCCAACTCGGCCTTCATGGCGGCCAGCGCCTTTCCTGCCCGGGCGCGCGCCGCCGCCAGGTCGCCGGCGTCGGCCAGCGTCACGGCCGCCGCGACATCCTGCGACCAGGGCGTCTCCCCGTAGGATTCGTTGTAGGGCTGTTCCCGGTCCAGGCGGACGGCCTCGGCCAGATCGCCGCGCAGGCGGGCGTTCACCTTGAGCGCATAGGCGAATTGGGCGGCCTTGGCGGGATCCGGCGGTCGCCGGGCAAACGCGTTCATTTCCCGGGTGGCGCCCCGGGCGAGGTAGGTCACCACCCCCAGGTTCCAGGCGGGATCGATCTCCGGGGCGAACCGCCGCGCCAGGCTGCGGCCGAAGGTCTCGGCTTCGTCATTGTGCCGGGTGGCGCCGAGGAACTGGAGCAGCTGGAGTCCGTAGTTCAGGTTGGCGGGGTCGAACTGGACCGCCCGGTGGAAATTCTCCAGCGCGTCGGCCCACCGCCCCTGCCGGCGGTGGATGAGCGCGAGCGAAAAATACATCGCCGGATCGTTGGGGCGCAGCCGGGCGAGGCGCAGGTACTGCTCGGTGGCGCGCGCGTAGTCACGGTAGCCGTAGTAGTAGTAGTCGCCCGCGCCCTCCAGGACGGCGGGATCGTCCGGGCCGAGCCGCCGCGCCGTGTCGATCGCCTCCTTCGCCTTCGCCAGCCGGCCCGCGGTGTGGTCGATGTCGTTGAAATAGGCGTAGGCGTAGACCGAAGCCAGGTCGGCCCAGGCCGCGGCGAAATTTGGATCGAGCTCGACCGCGCTGCGCAACAGCGGCTCGATCCGGTCGAGCGTGTTGGCGCCACGGTTCCGGAGCTGGCGCGCGCGGAGATAGAGGTCGTACGCCGCCGGGTTGTCGGTCGGCCGGCGATGCAGCAGATCTTCCTCCGCCGGCGACAGCGCCGTCTGCAGCGCGCTGGCGATCGCCTGGGCCAGTTCCGACTGGATGGCGAAGAGATCCGTCACATCGCGGTCGTAGGCCTTGGCCCAGAGGTGCTCGTCGGTGGCGGCGTTGATCAGCTGGCCGGTGACGCGCACCTGGTGGCCCGCGCGCTGCACGCTGCCCTCCAGGATCCAGTTCACGCCCAGTTCCTGGGCGATCTGGCGGATCGGCTTGGTCGTGCCGCGGTACTGCTCGACCGACGTGCGCGAGACGACCCGCAGCTCCCGGATGTTGGCGAGATCGGTCAGGATATTCTCCTGGACCCCGTCGCAGAAATAGGCGTTGCCCTTGTCCTCGCTCATGTTCGCGAACGGAAGGACGGCGATCGATTTGGCGTTCGCCGCGGGCGGGGCGGGAGGCAGCGGGGCCGGCGCGGGCGAAAGCTCGGCGGGCAGCCGCGCGGATCGGCGGGTGGCGATGACTCCACCGGCGGCGACGCCGATCAGGACCACGGCCAACGCGCCCCACGCCCAACCGGACAGGCCGGACCGGCGCGGGTCGGCCCGCCCGCCGGACGGCTGGAGCCGGATATCCGGCCGCGGGAGGGCCAGCCCAAGCGGCGCGTCCAACAGCCGTTTGACCTGCCCGACGAACTCGGCCGAAGGAATGCCGTGAGGCAGATGGGTCCACTGGTAGCGCAGGAATTCCTCGGGCACCACCGCCTCCGACTCGGAGGTTTCGTCCACCGCCACGGGCACAATGAACGCCACGCCGGCAGCCATGTCGTGGGTGCGCTCCACCGCCAGATTCCACTCGCGGCGGAAATAGCCCTCATGGCGTTTCTGCGAGTGGCCGGAGATGACCGGCACGAACAGCGCGCATTCGCGGATCTGCCGCCTGATCTTCGCGTCCCACGCGTCGCCGCCGCGCAGCTCGCTCTGGTCGAACCAGACTTCCAGCCCGAAGGCCCGCAGGGCGTCGGCAATGCGCCGCGCCGCATCCGCATCCTCACGGGTGTAACTGAGAAAAATCGCGCGCAGCGAATCCGATGGCGGGCGGGGCATGAAAAGCAGCGGCTGAAGCGAGCGGGAAGTTAAACACAGAAGTTCAAGGACTTCAAACGATTGGCGGTATCCGCCCTGGCCGTGTTGACAGATGGCCACCGGCGGGCGTCTGTTGCAGCGAGTGAGGAACGCCCCCTCCCAGCTGCCCCAGTTCCATGTGGTCGGCTTCACCGGCCATCGCCAGCTGGCCGACTGGCCCAAGGCGGACCAGTATGTCCGCGGCGCCCTCGACGCCTTGCGCCGCGAGGCCGCCGGACAATGGATCGGCGTGTCGTCCGCCGCCGCCGGCAGCGACCTCGTGTTCGCCCAGGCCGTCCTGGACGCCGGGTTTTCCTGGGAGGCGATTCTGCCGCTGCCGGCCGGCGATTTTCGGAAGGACTTCACCCCGGAGGACTGGCAGCGGGCCGAGGCCCTGCTCGGCCGGGCCGAGAGCGTTCGGGTGACGACGCCGGACGGGGACCGGGAGGAGGCGTACCTGAATTGCGGCATCGAAACCGTCAATGCCTGCGATGTCTTCCTGGCCCTGTGGGACGGTGAGCCGGCCCGCGGGCGGGGCGGCACGGCCGAGGTGGTGGCCTATGCCCGCGAGCTGGTCCGGCCGCTGATCGTGATCGATCCCGCCACCGGCGAAACCCGGCGGGAGAATTTTGAGCATTTCAAGGAGGCCGATGCCGAGCTGGACTTTCTCAACGCGCTGCCCGAGGCGCCGGGGTTGACCGGTCCGCCCGCCAATTCCCGCGAATTGGTGGACCATATCCAGCGCAAGGCCGACCACGCCGCCAGCCGCGGGGCGCCGCGGTTCCGGCTGCTGACCTCGTCCACCGTCCTGCTCCACGTCGGGGCCACCGTGATCGCCACGGCGGGGCTGGCGTTCGAATGGCATCCCATCCTGGTACCCTGGGCAAAGCTGCTCTTCCTGCTCGGCGCCCTCGGCGCGGCGCTGGCCATCCGGTTCTCGCGGACCCAGCACCGCTGGGTGCGCTGCCGGCTCTCGGCCGAGATCGGCCGGGCGGCGCTGGCCGCGTGGGACATGCCGCGCAACACCGCGCTGTTTGTCGACCTCGACCTGCCGGAGATCCGGCAGCTCGTCCGCTCCCTGCACGTGCTGCATCAGCGCGCCGCCCCCGAGCGACGGGCGAATCTGGACACCTTCCGCCAGCACTACCGCACCACCCGGCTGGATGACCAGCTGGCCTATTACCGCCGCCGCCTGGAGCAGGCCGAGCCCCAGCTGCGGCGGCTGCGCCTCGGTTTCTCCCTTTCCACGGTGCTGGCGATCCTGTTCACCGCGTGGTACGCCGTGCATGAGACATTCGGCCTTGGGCCGGCCGGCTTTCTGGTGGAGGCCATCGCCTTTTATTATCTACCCATCGTCCTGCCCGTGGCGGCGGCCGCCTTCATCTCGCTCGCCTCCATCAATGACCTGCACCGCCGGGTGGCGCGCTATCGGGAAATGTGCCAATTGCTCGAGACGGTCCACAAACAGCTCATCGTCACCCAGACCTGGCGCAGCCTGGAGCAGCTCGTGCGGCGGACCGAGCGCGCCCTGCTGCAGGAAGTGCTCGAGTGGCACACACTGATGAGCCACCTCGAGTCCCATTGATGGGCCCGACCCGGACCTACTTCGCCAGGCGCCGCAGCGCCCGGTTGATCGCGGCGAGATCGCACCGTTCCGGATCGTAGTCGGGGCCGAGCCACGCGCGCCACTCGCGGCCGAGATCGGTCTGGGGATGCCTGAGGCAGTAGAGCATGTCCAGATAGGCCTCGACCCCGCCGCAGTCCTCCGGCGCCCCGGCGCGCTCGCCGGCCACGCAGCGCGGACACAGCGCCGTCTCCGCGGGTCCCAGGATCTTTTCCAGGCGGATGTCGACCCGCCAGCCGTCGGCAAACTGGTATTCATAGACCGCGCGGCCGTGGTCAGCCAGCCGGACGTCCGCCAGCGTCGCCACCCGGTCGTCCTCGATGACCACGCCGCCTCGGTTCCGCGGGTTGCCATAGCGCCTCCCGCCGATGGTGAAGGCGTGGGTCTGATAGTCGCACCAACCGAACAGCACCTGCACGGCCTCATGCAGCCGGCTCAGCCGCATGTTCCCCCGCACCAGCAGCCGCCGCCAGACGCGCGGCTGGACCGCCGCCAGGGTCAGGCGCAGCGAATAGACCCGGGGGCGGCGGCCCTTGTTCGCGCCGGCCCCGCGGCCTTCGTGGAGAGAGATCATCGGCCGGCAGCCAACCACCCCCCCGGCGGCCGCGCAAGCCGCCTTCTGTCGGGCGGCGCCGGCCTCAGCGCCGCCGGCCTCAGCGCCGGCCGAAGTATTCCCAGCAAAGCACGGCAGCCGCCGCCGACACGTTGAGCGATTCGACCGCCCCGCCGCCGGGGATCATCACCAGCCGTTCGCATGCCGCCGCCACCTCGGGCGCCAGGCCCTGCTCCTCGTTGCCCAGGACGAGGGCGACCGGCCGCGGCTTCCCGCCGCCGGGGGCCGGGCCCCGCGTTGGCGGCGCCGCGCCGCGCACCGCCGAACCGATCACCGTGTACGCGGGGCGCAGTTGGCGGATGAACGCCGCCAGCGAGGTCACCCGGTAGATCTCCACGTGCTCCATGCCGCCCTCCGCCACGCGGTAGGCCGCCTCGCCCGGCAGGGCCTGCTGCGGATGGTCCGGGATGACCAGCCGCTTCACGCCGAAAAACGCCGCCGTGCGCACCACCGCCCCCAGGTTGTGGGCGTTGCCGATGCGGTCCACCAGCAGCAGCGGGTCGCCCGCCCGGCTCCACCGCTGCACCTCCTCCGGCCGCGGCGCCCGCAGCTCGCGCGGCGCCGTCATCGCCACGATGCCCCCGTGATGCGCCGTGCCGGCGATCCGCGCCAGCTCGTCCGGCTCGACGCAGCGGTAGATCTTGCGCGCCCCGGCCAGCACCTTGCAGATCACTCCGATCTTCCGTCCGGTCGGATAGTCAAAATACAGGCGCTCGATCGCCGCCGCGTCCCGCGCGAACAGCGCCCGGACCGCCGCCAGCCCGCAGATGGTGAGTTTCTTCGCCGGCATGACGTTGGGCTTATCAGGCCTTGACCCCGCCCGTCACGGTGAATTCCTCGCGGTCGTGGTACAGGTGACGGACGCGAAACGTGGCGCCGTGCCGGATGAGCGGCGAGGAAGCGGCCTGCAGTTCCCGCAGCAGCGCGAGCGGATCCGTCCGGCCGAACTTGAGGTTCACGATAAAGCGCCGGCACCAGCGCCGTTCCAGCCACGGCGCGACGATGTCCTGGAGCACATGGTGCGGCTCCTCGACCAGGTCGCAAAACAGCCAGTCGAAGGTCTCGCCGCGCGCCGGTCGGAAGCCGAAGGCGTCCGACCGGCGGTGCGCAATCCGCGGATGCCCGGCCGCGCCGCCCCGGAGCGGCCCGTTGTCGACCGCCACCACGCGCGCGCCGCGCCGCGCCGCGCTATAACTCCAGCCGCCGGGCGCGGCCCCGAGGTCAACCACCGTCTCGCCCGGCCGGGGTTCCGCGCCCAGCACCGCGTAGGCCTCCTCCACCTTCAGGTACGAACGCGAGGGCGCCGCGGGGTCGTCGGCCATGCGCCGCTGCCCGCCCAGCAGGGCGTCCCGCGCCGCAAAGGCGCGGTCGAACGCGGTGAAATGCACGAACAGCCCGCGGGCCGGCCCGGGTCCGCCCAGGGCCTCCGGCACGGCCAGCGCGGCCACGCGCGACATCCGGCGGCGCAGCTGGGCGTGAAACTCCGCCGCCACCGCGGCGCTCCGGCGGCCCAGGCCGACGGTGCCGCCCGCCCCGCTCCAGGCGCACGGCCAGGCCGCCGCCATCCGTTCGTCGCGCAGGGAGCCGGCGAAAAAATCGAGGGCCAGGCGCGCGAGCGCGTTGACCGGGCCGGCGCGCAGCTCGACCGGCGCCGCCAGCCGCCGGTGCGCGAACGCCGTGTCCCCCCCCGGCGGCCCCGCGTCGCCGCCGGCCAGCACCCAGCCGGGACCCTGTTCGCGCGGCGGCCATCCCGCCCCGGCAAGTTCGCCGGCGAGCAGCTTCTCGTAGCCCGTCTGGCCCACGGCCAACATCCCGGGCATTGCGGCGGACGGCGCCCCGCGACGCAAGCGCGGGGTGGCGGCCGCTAGACCAGCTCGCACCGGCCGCCGGCGCAGGCCGCGACCTGCTTGAGCTCCGTCAGGTCCTCCTCCTCGCGCAGCATCGTGTAGTCGACCGGCTGATACACGAGCGCGTTCCACCGGGCGACGTCCGCCGCCGACATCACCGCCTCGCGCGGCGCCTGGGCGTAGGCCTTGTCGCCCTGGTCCTGCAGGAGGGCGACCCCGGTGAAATGCTGGCGGTTCTGCCAGATGAAGTCGGCCACGGCGGGCCACTCGTCGCAGCGCACGGAGATCGTGCAGGAGACGTTGTGGTGGAGGCCGGGGGAGAACCGCTCGTGGCGCCGGCCGGTCTGCACCCAGTTCTGCTGGACCAGCCGGACGTATTCCAGGTGCCGGACGGCCGACAGGTCGTCGCGGTAGATGCCGAAGGCCGGGCCCTCCACCGGAAAGGTGATGACCTCGGTCCGGCCGTTCAGGTCGTAGACGCTCGACTCGACCATGTGGGGGTTGTTGCGCTTGAAGTGATGGAAGACCGGATCGTAGACGTTGGCCTGGACGCGGCGGAAATAGCGCAGCGCGTGATGGGGATGCAGGCCGCTGCTGGTGCCCAGCAGCAGGCTGGCCGTGCCCTCGGGTTTCACGCAGGTGGTGCGGGCGGCGGGATTGATGCCCAGGGCCCGGGCCAGGATCGCGTTCACGGCCTTGACGACCGCCGCGCCCGTCCGCAGCACCGCTCCGTCGAGCAGCACGTCCGGCCGGTCGAGCACGCCGCAGATCGACACGCCCAGCAGCGCCTCGCGCTCGGTGATCAGGCGCGACACCGGCGAGAGGTAGGAGAAGACCGTGTAGCCCGCCTGCAGCGTGCCGATGACGGCGGCGTGCGCGCACAGTTCGTAGAAACGCGCGGGCGTGTCCGCCGCCGCGGCCGAGACGGTCGTCAGGTTGCAGAACTGGACGCCGCTGAGCACGTCGCCCTCGCGCAGCTCGCCCTGGTACCCCAGCTCCCGCAGGCGCGCCACCGCCGCGGTGTCCAGCTTGAGCCGCGGGTGGAGCCCGATCTCCACGCAGGGATTGGCGCCGTACTCCGGGTCCTCGACGAAATAGAAGCCCGGTTCGCCAAACTGCTTCTGGGCCTCGAACAGGCCGTTGAACTGCTCCCGAGTGGCCTCGCCCCGCACGATGACCGCGGAGTTGTTGCTCGCGGTGCGTTGCGGGTTGTCCTGGAACCAGTTGCCCGTCTTGGCGGCCGCCATCTCCTCGTCGTCGGCCGAGAACAGGCAGATGGTCGCCGACCGGCGCACTCCGCCGGACAGCACGGCCTTGGCGGCCCACATGAGGATGTCGTACGCCTCGATCGGCCGCAGCTGGCGGCCGGCGGCGCGCTGCACGATGTGCTCGATGCGCGTCAGCGAGTGAAACAGCGGCTCGGGGCCCGGGGCCTTGCCGCCCGACGTGCGCAGCGGCGTGCCCGCGAGGCGGATGGCCGAGTAGTCGAAGATCACCCGCCGGCCATCGACGGCCGCCGCCATCAGCTGGTGCAGCGCGTCCGCCCACCCTTCAATGGTGTCGCCCACCAGGTGGGTTGCCACCGGCGCGTTCCATTTCAGCGCCGCCAGCGGCGGCAGTTTCGCCACGTGCGCGCGCTGCACCGAGAACCCGACGCCGCAGCCGCACAGCAGCAGGTAAAGCGTCTCGCGGAACGCCTCGAGGCGATCGATGTAGGTGAAGGCGCAGTTGTAGATGCGCGCATGCTTGGAGAGAATCGCCTCGCCGCCAAACTGGAGGCTGCGCATCGAAGGCAGCACCTCGCGCCGTTCCACCGCCGCAAAGGCGGCGTGGGTCACCTCGTGCAGCCGCCCCAGGCGGCCGACGCGCGCCAGGTCGTCCGCCGAGACATCGCCGGCGGACAGGGCCGCGAGCGCCGCGTCGCCGAGCGACGTGTCGGCGTAATGCATGAGATGCATGTCGCGGACCCGACCGACAGCCTCCGCCCAGGTTTCGCGCCGGCGGAGTTCGGGTGAATACCGAGCGTAACGGGAGATGGCGATGAAGTCTTGAAGGCCGTTGGCGG
>Ga0265338_10005607_pt1 | contig 16308 bp, 21 predicted proteins | sample 42126metaG_FD_193579 | JGI IMG/M metagenome (GOLD analysis project Ga0265338, IMG submission 193579) | Rhizosphere microbial communities from Carex aquatilis grown in University of Washington, Seatle, WA, United States - 4-21-26 metaG | ecosystem: Host-associated > Plants > Roots > Rhizosphere... | reverse complement strand
TGTAGTTGGCGGCGAGGATAGAGAGATCAGCACCATTGACCACGCCATCGATGTTGATGTCACCGACAGGGTTGGCAGCATGAGAGCGAAAGACGATGAAGATGCCGATGGCGGCGAGGAGGGCGATAATTCCCACCACGATACTTCGTCGAAATCTGTCTGGTGCTTTTATGACTCGGTAATTGAATCGCGACATGCTACTCTAAATTATAGAGTCAGATCGCTCGGATTGCTATAAGGATAAGTACTTTACTGAGTTTGAGCCGGAGCAGTTTGTTGTGTTTGTTGCTGAGCCTGAGCGGCAAAGAAGAAATGAGCTGTCGCTAGAGCTAATCCAGCCACCGAGATGACGGCAAGGATGAAAAGGATTTGCTGGATAGCGCGAGTGATCTTGAGGGCGCGCCACTTGCCGGCTGATTTGGTATCAGGCTTGGCATCAGCTTTGGTCTCGGATTTCTTCGACCACATCATTTGCAAGATAGCTTGACCGATGGCATAAGCAAGCAGACAGGCCGGAAGCAAAATGAGGCTAGTGTAGACGAAATACTTGAAAGCCTTATCAGGATGTGACAGTCCGACGGTCAGCAAAAGCGCCATCAAGGCAAGAACGCCTACAAACAAGCCGGTGGTGAGACGTGCTAGTTCGGAATAATAACGGTGCTTGGCGTGATATTTGGAGTGCATTTCGAGATCGGGGGTGGTTGGTTGTTTTGTAGGCATGGTTTGATTATAGCAAAGCATCGATAGCATGCCAAACTAGTTTGTAGCCCGAGATGAATTACTATTCTTGTATGATCGAAAGGATGTTGTCGGCCGGGTCCTTGAACCAAGCGATGTCCGGGCCCTGGTGGTTTTCCTTGCCGCGGGCGATGCCTTGGTCGTCTGTCATGCCATCGTACTGCTCGAAGCTGATGCCTTTGTCTCTCAAGTCTTGGGCCGCTTGATCGATGTCATCCACCATGAAGTTGAGCATGGTATACGTAGCTGGCTGATGATCGTCCTTCGAATAGACGAAGATCTTGCCGCCGCCAGCCAGAGCAAATCTGAGACCCATTTTCTCGTTCTCGAGTGTGAGTCCGAGGGTTTCTGAATAAAATTCTTTTGCCTTCTCCAAGTCGTCGACCGAGAAGCCACTAAATGCCGGTGTGTCTTTGAACATATCATTCCTTTCTCATAGGTTACGCTTGCATTATACAACGAAAAGTCCCCATTGATGTGATCGCTGAGGACTGGATAAGGAAGTGTGCGAGGGAGCAGGGTACCGAAGATGTATCTTCGACATCACCTGCCCCCTCGTGTGGCTCCGTTTCTAGCTGTGTGCATCGTTACTTCTTGCCGCATTTCTGCTTGGAGGGAGCCTTGATCGCGAAATGTGAGACCTCTCGACCGTCTTGGACGATGAAGAGCCTCATGGTGGCACCGACTGCGACCGACACGTTCATGGTGAACGATTGGTTCGGACGCAGGGTCTCGCGCTTGAGCACCACGGCTGGATAGGCATCGAGCTCGACGTTGGTCGATTGCTTGCCTGCTCCAGCGCTGACCGTCACCGCAAATGTGCTGCTGCCGCATTTCGGCGGCTTGACCGTGTGGGTGATGACGGGTACGCACTTGGTATTGCAGCTCGCAGCCGTACCCACGACAGTCGTGGTCGCTTCCGCCGGAGTGACAAGAGCGACGAGGGTCGTAAGACCGGCGAACAGGGCGACAACGGTGATCACAATACGTGCAGTTCGCGTCTTCACGCGGACTCCTTTGTTCGGATTCTTGGGGGGATTTACAGGTACGAAATGTGCATTGTTACTCTAGCACATTGGTGCGCTTTTGTCAATACTTATCTTGGTTCGCGAAGATCACCAACCGCTCGGTATAATTGCCGGTTTTCTGATCGATTAGACCTGTGCAGGTCATGAGGTTGAGGCCCGGTTGTCCAGACTTAATCGGCGTCAGCACCGCCGACATATCGACTGCTGCGACCGGATATACTTTGGTGGTCGCAACCTGATAATTGTAGACTTTATTGTCGCCACGGGTGACGATGATCGAGTCGCCGGATTTGAGCTTCGACAGATCGTAGAATGCACCCTTGGTACTTCCAAACGCCACGTGTGCGAAGATAAACATGGCGCCTGCCTGCCCGGGCTTGGCGCTGGCGTTATACCAACCAGCATCGTAGACACTGGTGGGTGTGGCGATGAAGTTGTCGTGCGTAAGACCGAGAGCCAAGATGCGCGTTTGACCAAGTTTGGCAGCCGGAATCGCGATATATTTGGGGAGATCGGGTGCGACATTGTAGGCACTGACTTGGCTAGCAGGCGGGCGCGTGGTCGGTACTACGACCTGAGCCTGCACACTGACCGAACCCGATGTGACATGCTTGCCGTGGCCAGATGGCAACAGAACCACGCCGATCGCAATCAGCACAAAGCTGATGACTATACGCAAATGGCGATTGTTCAGAAGCGACCTAGTGTTGGTGGTCTTTTCGCTCATGCCAATACAAGCCTACGAATCCGGCCATGATCAGGGTGATAGCTACTACCTCTTGCCACTTGTCGACAGGTGCGCCCGAGCCAGTGTTAGGAGCTGCTACACCCACCATCGCCACTGGGTCGACAATGACGCCGTTACTGACACCGTCGTTGTCCCAGGCGCCGCCATCGGTCAGATTGTAGGTGACAGTAGTTTTGGTAATGCCACCAACCACCACAGAGCCAAAGACGGCTCCAGACACCGTACTGTAAGCCTTGGTGGTCGGGTTGTAGTAGCGTAAAGCAGCGCCGGTGGTAGTGTATTGCTTGTCGTAGATTATTGTCACTGGTACGGTTGCGCCAGGTGTCGGACAGTACAATGTGAAGGCGTCGTATTTGACCATGGGGCTGACGTTGCTGTCGGCCCTGATGGCGTTGGCATCCACTGATGATGGGCTATCGATCGTGCAGCCGCTTGAGCTCGGAACCGTCACGGTGCTCCAGATCCCGTTGGCGTCCTGGATCGAGGCGACATAAGCTTGGTATGAATCAGCCGTGCCGTCACCGTTGGCATCACCACTATTTGGTACGGTTGGATCGGTGAAGCCGTTGATATTGTGCAGCGTCGGGTAGCTAGCCGTCGTCGCCCAGATCGTGCTGAAGTTCCAGCTGCCGGTCGTAAACGGCGCGTTGGTAGTGTTGTTCTTGAAGTAGTTCGGGGTGGCATTGCCGGTGTTTACACCGGTGCAGGTGCCCGAACCGTTGATGCCGAAGCAATTGACCGTGTTGGTGGTAGTCTTGTCGAAGTAGTCGTTGGTGTATGAGCCACTGTTATCAAGGCCGACCAGACCGCCGTCGCTCGAATTTGAGCCGACCAAAGTGGCCGCCGAGAAGGAGTTATTAATCGCACCTTGATCGTCCCCCACCAGTCCACCCACATAGAAGTGGCCGTTGAGATTGATGGTAGCGTTTGAGTACACTCGATTGAGCGTGCCGTTGAAGAAGCCGCCCACGATGCCACCCTCGTAAGAGCCACTTGTGCTGATTGTGCCGGCTGAGTAACTATCGGTCACCGAGGTGCCGGCGTCCCACATGGCACCTACCAACCCGCCCGCGTAGCCGGTAGGGTTCATTGTCCCGGTGAAGGAGCTCTGAGCGATGGAAGCGGTGCCGTGGAGTTCACCCACCAGTCCACCCGTGTAGCCTGACGAGCTTGTGATCGTCATGGCGGAGTGGATATTTGAGAAGGTCGTGTTGGTGGCGTCTTGGACGAAACTGGCCACATAACCACCGGTGACGCTGCCGCTAGCGATGGTCAGATTCTTGATCGTGGCACCGTTTGACGAGTTAAACAGGCCGTCATCATCGACTGCTAGATTTGAGATGGTGTGGTTCTGGCCATCGAGAGTACCACTGAAGGCGGTCGAGTTAGCCAGGTGAGCGAAGGTCGAGCCGGTACAATTGATATTGGCTACCAGCACGTAGTAGCCGCTCAAATTGTTGTCGATTTCTTTGAGCTGAGCACAAGATGCGATCCGGAATGGATTAACCGAAGTGCCAGCGCCGTAGCCAGAGAAAGCCACTGCCGGCATGGCAAAGGTGAAAATACTCAAACAAAACAGAACCAAAGTCGAAACAATTATCGCTACTGTAGATCTATGCACACACCTCTCCTTTTATATTACTTATGATTATATAGTGATAGCGGTGTCATAGATAGTATTTGTACTTGAATTGTTTGGCTATAGGTAAGATGCTCAGGACTTGGCTTGCAGTAGAGAGAAGCGATTGCCTTCGGTATCTTGGGCTGAGATCCACAAGCCAACGCCCGGGATCATTTGTGGTTCCATGGTGTGCTCACCTTTTTCGTTCATGCCACCGAGGATTTTCCCGTCACCTTCCTTGACTGCTTTCATCGCGACCTTGATGTCAGGCACAGAAACCACAACTGAAGGCGCATGACTGAGTGGATTGTCGGTCTTTTGATAAAAACCACCATTAATAGCTCCTTTGGTTTGAACCATACCATCCTTATCGGTTTCGGTTGTTTGGGCAACCACATAATTACCCATGTCAGCGCCCATCGATTGGGTCTTCCAGCCGAAAGCCGTTTCATAAAATTTGATCATGCGATCTCGATCTTCATATCCTATTTCGAAATGTACGACTGGATTCATTGTTTACTCCCTGATTTATAGTTTAATTATTGTATAACTGGACATACCGGTCAAGAACCTTTGAGCCCTTAAAGCAAACAAATGAGACATTATAGGGTTAGATTTGATATGCTTGCATTATGAGTCAGAACTGCTTCGGTTGCTAGTTCTCTAGTGTCAAATACGCCAATTAAGAAATCATTATCGTTTGGCTCATCGCCAATTTGGGCATAGACGGTGCGCCCAACTTTACGCCCGACTCTCCAGACTCGCTTAACGAGATCTAAATTCTCTTTGTTGTGCATATCTTATATGATACCAGAGTTCTGAGTTTGGCTGGGCATATGGGTCTAAAACTATTTCTGCCCTTCTTTGTCCATGAAGTCTCGAACACTACGCACCGTGTCCATGAATTGCGCCGGGAAGATTATCGTACTGTTCTTGTCCGAGGAAATCTCACTAAGAACTTGTAGATTTCGTAGCTGTAAAGCAATCGGATGCTTTGATATGATATCGGCTGCCTTGGCCAAGGCATCGGCACTCAGCTGTTCACCTTCTGCTGCGATTATCTTAGCCCTTTTCTCGCGCTCAGCTTGTGCTGCGGCTGACATGGCGCTTTGCATACTGATTGGCAATTGGATGTCTTTGAGCTCTACCATACTTACATAAACTCCCCATTTTTCGGTGGTTTTGTCGAGAATGGATTTGATCGCCTCATTGATCTTGACGGTCTGGCTTAAGACATCATCGAGCAGGTTCTGGCCGACTACATTACGGACCGTGGTTTGGGCGATTTGATAGATAGCCGACTGGACATTCTCGATCTCCACCACTGATTTAGCTGCGTCTACGACTTGGTAATAGGCTACTGCTGCCACATCAATCGAAACATTGTCTTTGGTGATGATTTTCTGCGAATCAACTGGCAATGTGATGGTACGCATAGCAATTTTACGTAAGTGATCAATGCCGGGAATAATAAAACAAATACCGGGTTGTTTTACGTCTGACTGTAGTTTGCCTAATCTAAGTACAACACCTCGCTCGTACTGCTTAATAATTTTGAGGCTGCTAGAAATAACAATCAAAAGAAAAATAATCAAAATAGCAATAATGGAACCTGGCATATTGACTCCTAAACTCTACATATATCTTCTACTTTGTGCTTCCATATAGCAAGCGTGACCTCTATTTAAAGGCCTGTTCTGGTAACTGTAAAGCCAGAACCGCTGCCAGTCAGAGCTGAAGGGCTGGCGATGGTTTGGCCAGTTTTGTCAACCATCGTTACGGGCAGAGCGTTGCTGTTTGCAATATAGACTTCGGCGCCACCAAGTTCAGTCAAGCCGCTCGCAAAGATAGCCGTATGAAAATTGTCAAACGGGATCAATCTCCTAAATGAGTAACTAGGATCTTCTTCGATCCATTCAGCCGATGAGTACGAAGAGGTGTAGGCAACAGTTGTGGAGAATGATTGGCTATCAGTCTTATCGGTAATGCTAATAAGCCACTGCCCGGTAGTCACCTCGGAGAGAGAGGCAGTCATACTGTCGCCCGGCGTAACAGTTAGATCGGGGATGACTAGCTCGGCTTGCGGTAACAGCTCATAAAAAGCCTGAGTCGTGACTTGCCCGCTCGCGTTGATGATATTATCGGTCCCAACTTGAACTAGATCACTCGTGCTCACCCCGCCAATGCCGATCCAAGTGGAGTCGGCTGAAGTGGTTGAGCCAATTCCGGTAGCTTGTGTAGCGTCCCACGAACCAGAAATGCTATGGTATGTGCCGTTGGTTACCATATAGCCCGACCAGTTAGTTGAGGTGTAACTGGCGGCCGTGTCAGGAGTGGACGGAGTCGAGCTGGTGGAGCTACCTGTTGCCGGAGCCACCGGCTCAAGACCACTGACGTTACTACTAGGCGAAGGTGTTACGATCGGCTGGGGCTTACCCGCACTCGTCTGCCTTGCTTTATATACCGGAGCTGTTGTCTTTGGAGTAGGAGCAGGCTTTGGAGGCGGAGGTGGTGGCAAAGCCGGAGTGACCGGAGTTTGGTGAACAGCGACTGGAGTAATAAGAGCTATTGATTGATGTTTAGAAGAAGCCAGCAGGGAAAACTGCGGATAAATGGCTAACGCAAATAGTGCTGGGGTCACGAGACCGACGATCACTAATCTAAGAGTGAACGGATATTTGTGTTTATGAACTTTTTTAGCCATAAAGGTAATTCTTTTTTTGTTTTTTGAACTAACTCTATTTTATCAAATTAGAGACAAAAATGCTTCTGCTTCATGAAAAGTCAGGTAATTTCTATTGGCTGGGCATATGGGTCTAAAACCTGTGTATTTCAGATACGTTTATCTGCACTTGAATAAACCTTTGACCGATGTTGAATGATAAAGATTTTCACCTTTTGGCCTTCAATACGAAATATCACGCGATAATCACCGACTCGCAACTTACGATAAGATTTTAGAGAACGCCGTAACGGTTTGCCGTATACCTCTGGTTGAGTCCTGAGTTTCGCCTCAATTGCGACGCGGATTCTCTTTTGCCAATTAGCTGCAATCCGAGGTATGTCTTTTTTTACGACATCTTCGTGATAAAGGATCTCAAACATGACGTGTTATTCAAAGGCTTGGGCATGGCTTCGAAAACGAGCGCCTTTGCTATCACGCTTAGCAGCAATTTGATCCCAAACTTGATCTTCCTCGAGTTCAAGGCCAACTTCAAGCAAACTTTCTGCTTTTGTCGCAGCAGGCATTTGATCACGCTTGGCCAGTTGATCAATCGCTTGTTTCACTTCTTCTGGTAAACTAATATTGATTCTGGATTTAATTGTACTCATATTACTAGTGTATCAAAAGTGTATCACATGTCAAGTATTGGTTTTATTGGCTTTAGTATTATTACAACAATGGCCGGTCATGGAACCCTGTCTTTAATCTACTTGCTGAGCTTGGCTGAGCATATGGGTCTAAAACCTCAGAGGTATTTGATTACCCGTAAAGTTGACTATGTGTTCCAACTAGATCAAAAATGATCAGATCGCCCTGCGTTAAATAAAGTGCTCTAAAATCTCCAGTTACATTAATACTCCTATACTGTTTGTATTTTCCTTTAAGAGGATGATTATTAAGTTCTGGATCTAGAGAATTCTTACTAAATAACTCAATTTTCTCAAGTAGTTTATGTCTAACGGGCTGATTAAGTTTTTTGGCCTGCTTCATAAAGTTCTTTGAATATGAGATATTCATTTTAGTTCATCGGCTAAAAACTCAAGTGCCTCTTTATTGTTTTTAAATCTATGAAAGTCACCAGAATCAATCTCCTTCTTAGAATTAGCTGATGTTGCAGCAGTTTGAGCATTCGGTACTTCTGGAATATCAAATACAACACTTTGCTCTGCGGCAAAGCGACGGAGTTCGTTATTTAACACTGCACTAATACTAACGCCGAGCTTATCGGCAGTTTTAGCTGCCTTTCGTTTAAGCTCTGGATCAGTTTTTAAGTTTATTACAGCATACTTATTCATACCTTGAGTATATATTTTTGGTATGACTCATGTCAAATAGGGTTACTCTTGTAAAGAACGAAGGTTGAATATGGAACACGGATTAATAGTTGATTGCTAAACAAATTCTATGAGCTTAACTCACTCAAATGGATTCTAGATATAACTCTATATGTATATATAGTATAAGGTTGCATAAATAATGTGAATTATCAGGTTAAAACAGTAAATAAAACACACCTATCGATAGGTGTGTTTATGATATCAAATAAGGTTCATTTTGTATAAAGGACCGGTCACGGAACTCGGCCACTTTAAGCATTGTTGAGTCGCTCGAGAAAGTACGGTCAGCAAGATTACTGGGTACTTTACAAAGGAGTTAATAATTACAACAAAGACCGGTCATGGAACCCGGTCTTTAGTCTACTTGCTGAGCTTGGCTGGGGCGGTAGGGATCGAACCTACGAATGACGGCACCAAAAGCCGTTGCCTTACCACTTGGCCACGCCCCATCGCTGCTCATTGTATCTGAAAATCAGCGTTTTTTCAATCAAACACAAGCTTTTCAACCGAGCTTGAGCACCTTGCAATAGAGCTCGAGGTGATCACGCAGCATCCGCGTGATCAGGAAATGATCACGGACATGCCGCACCGCCGCCTTCTGAATGCCGGCAAACTCGTCACGATTGGCCAACACTCGATGGATCCGATCGATATTCTGCTGCGCGTCGTCAAACAAATAGAAGCCAGTCTTGCCCTCGATCACCTGCAGCGCAATGCCGCCGACCGGCCGCGCGAAGACCAAATTGCCCTTGTATTGTGCCTCGGTGACGGTCAGACCGAAGCCTTCGCGGCTGGAGTTCTGCAGGACGGCTCGGGCGCTACGCTGGAGGGCGTTCACAAGAGTGTCGTCGTCCTTCGTGATGAGGCGGATGTTTGGCAGTTTCAGATCGGTCACCTTGCGCCGTAACTCCTGGAAGTACGGATAGCCCTCGGGGTCGTCGGTGGCGTAGTTACCCATCAGCACACAACCCAGATCGGGCATCTTTTGCTTCAAGCCGGCGAAGATGTCGAGCACGCCGATCGGGTTCTTGAACTTGTCATAGCGACTGATCTGGGTAATAAACGGCCGTTCAGGCTCGACATTGAACTCCGATAATGCGGTCTTGATCTCGGCGGCGCTGAGCGGCCGATTCTTGTCGCTGAGCGGGTCGATGGCTGGGCGGATGATGGTGATTTTGTCCTTGTCGATGCCGAGGGCATAATTGTCGAGCGAGAAGATCACCTGCGCGCAGCGATCATAGTAGCCGCGCACCCACTCCAACGTACTGTGATCGGAGCTGGTCAGGTCGATGTGGCAGCGCCAGATCACATTGGCCTCGGGCGGCAAGTGGTCGATCAGACCAAGCGTCTGCGGATCATGCAAGACGTAGAGATCGGCCGGCGGCAGATAACGACTCTGGCGAGCCAGATATTCGTTGTAATATTTGAGCTCTTCAGCGGGCGGCAGTGGACAAATGCCTTGGAGACAGTTGTGGATGGTCTTGGTGATGCGGAAGAATTGCGGGTCGGGCATGAGGACGCGCCAGGCCACCTTGAGGCCAAGGTCGTTCATCAGCGGGATATAGCTCTTGAGCATCTCGGCCACGCCACCGCCCTCGGAGGTCGAATTGATCTCAACAATCTGCTTCGGTCGCAGGCGCTTGGCATAATCGTCGATGTCGACCACCAGCTTCTTGTTGCCGAGCTTGGCATAGGTAGTGAGGCGCTTGGATGGAAGCGTGACGTTGATCATGTCGGAATGCGCCAATACAAGCTACGGCCGGCCAGGTCTTCGCTATCGATGCCGTGATCACTCTTGAGCTGATCGCGGAGCTGGTCGCTGGCAGCGAAATCCTTGGTCTTCCTGGCCTCGTCACGCTCGGTCATGAGGGCTTTTTCGGCTTCGGTGAAGGGTTTTTCGGCTTCGACAAAGTCCAGCCCTATGATCCGGCCGATGTTCTTGAGACCGTTGTACCAGACGTTGAGATTGGCGGGATCAGATACAAAATCAGCAATTACTTCGAGCACACGCGGCGTATTGAGATCATCCTCGAGCGCGGCATGAAAAGCCGCTTTGGTGGCCTGAGCGCGAGCTCGCTCTTCATTAGTAGTCGGCTCGGTCGCGTTGTAGAGGCTCTTGCTGGCGATCTCGCGCAGCGCCTGGAGGCGATTCTCGGCTGCCCGCAAGGCATCCTCCGTGAAGTTCATCTGACTGCGATAATGGGCCTGCATGACGAGGAAGCGGAAGGCCATCGGATCGTCTATATCTTCGAGAGTCAGGAAATTGCCGGCCGACTTAGCCATTTTCTGGCCCGCGACGTGGAGGTGTTCATTGTGGACGAAGAACCGCGCCAAGGTGCCTTCATTCTGGGCGATTTCGTTCTCGTGATGCGGAAATTTGAGATCGACGCCGCCGGTGTGGATGTCGAACTCGTGCCCCAGCCGATCCGTGCTCATAGCGGTGCATTCGATGTGCCAACCGGGTCGGCCGGGCAAATTCTGGCTACCCAGCTCGAAATCCCAACTCGGCTCACCTGGCTTTTTTGCCTTCCACAAAGCAAAATCAGCCGCACCTTCCTTCTGATCCTGATCGTTGGTGACGCGAGCTTCAGCCGCAAAATCGACGTTCACCAGCAAACCGTATTTGTGGCCGTGCTCTTGATAATTCTTGAGGTTGAAGTAAACCGATCCCTCCGAGACATAAGCGAGATCAGCCTCGACAAGATGGCGAATCAGCCGCTGCATCTGCTCGACGTAGTCAGTGGCAGCTGTGAACTCAATGCCATCGCGGTCCACATTAATCTTGTTTAGGTCGGTGAAAAATAACTCGGTGAAGCGTTGACTGAGCTTGGCGCGCGCCACTTCCGGCTCATCGTCGGGATAATCACGGCGCAAGCGATCGATGATCTTGTCGTCGATGTCGGTCAGGTTCATCACCCAGCGGACTTTCAGGCCGTCATCGGCCAAGACGCGCACCAGCAAATCGGCCGTGATATAAGCCCTCAGATTGCCAATATGGGCGTGGTCGTATACCGTCGGGCCACAGGAATAAATACTGACTTCGCCGGCTTTGAGCGGCACGAAGTCTTCTTTGCGTTTGGTCAGTGAATTATAGAGCCGCAACATACTAGTCGGCTCGCGTTTGATCAGGTATTGACTTGTTTGCTTCCGCTTTGGCGAGCTTGAGGACGGCTTCGGCCGCGGCCTTGAGGCTATCGAATTTGCTCAAGTTGCCACCGGCCGCCACTTTGTGCCCCCCGCCGCCGAATTGGGCAGCGATCTGGGCGACATCGTAGCCATCATGGCAGCGAATCGAAAGGTACTTTTCGCCGCCGTCCTTCTCCAGGATCACAAAGCTGACCCGCACACCCTGGATGTAGCGGATAGCCTGACCGACGTCGTGACGGATGCTGGTGCCGGTCGGCGCCTGCTTGTATTGCGCGTACGGCACCAATGCGTAAGCCACGCCATCCTCGAAAACCGCCCCGCTCAAGATCTCGTGGATCAGGCGGAAACCAACCGGATCTGGTGCGTAGGCTCGAGCCATCTCCTCAGATAGCTTGCCCGGCTCGGCACCCAAATGCGTCAGCTCAGCCGCCACCCGCAGCACCGCTTCGTCGGTGTTGAGATTCTGGAAGTTGTTCGTATCAGAGAAGATCCCCACCATCAGCAGTCGCGCAATCTCAGGAGTGATTTCCCAGCCCAGTACCTGATAGACATAATACATTAGCTCGCCAGTGGCCGCCGCAGTGGCACTGATGACGCTGGCGGTGAATTCGAAATCATCGCGCTCGACATGATGGTCGAAGATAATGGTCGGCTTCTCATGAACCAGCCATTTGCGCCCCTCGAGAGCACGCTTAAACATCTGAATGCCGCCGGAATCAGTCACGATCACTAGATCGATGTTGTGCTTCTGGTCGTCGACCACATCGGGCGTCTGGCAGGTCTGGTTCTGCTCGAGGAAGTCGTAATTCTGATCACGACCGTTGTCCCCCACCCAGATGACCGTCTTGCCTTGAGCTTCGAGTGTGATCTTGAGTGCAAGATTTGTGCTGACCGAGTCGCCGTCTTGCGAATCTGGCGCCAGAATTACGATCGTGCTGGCCTGATCGATCAGCTTCTTGGCGGCATCGAGCTGGTCAGTGTCGAAATCATATTTGCGATCCGAATCAGTCACTAGAATTCCCTTCTGTTATCAATCGCTCGCCCCAATGTCACCTGGTCGGCGTATTCGAGATCGCCACCCACCGGCAAACCGTGCGCCAGGCGCGTCACTTTCACCTCACTGCCATCGAGCTTCTTGAGGATATACAGCGCCGTGGTCTCGCCCTCGAAGTTTGGGTTGGTGGCCAGAATCAGCTCGGTCGGTTTATCCCGCTCGATGCGGCTGAGCAAGCTGACGATCTCGAGATCCTCCGGACCGATGCCGTCGATCGGCGACAAGTAGCCGTGCAGCACGTGATAGACGCCGCGGAAGTTGCCAGCTCGCTCCATGGCCACGATGTCGAGTGGCTGCGACACCACGGCCACCAGGTCGTGATCGCGGCCTCGATCGGCGCAGATCCAACAGACGGCTTCGTCACTGAGGGTGCGACATTGCTCGCAGCGTGTCAAATCACGTCGCAGCGCCTCGATGGCAGCCGCCAGATCATCGGTGTTGCCGTTCTTGAGCAAATAGAATGTCAATCGCTCGGCCGTCTTGGGGCCGATGCTCGGTAGCTTACTCAGCTCGTCAATCAGCCGATTGACACTGACAGGGAGGATTTCCACGGTATGCCTTTCTGTGTGATATTCAAAGCCCCGGTAGGCCGAGTCCGCCCGCCACGCCTTTCATCTTGTCAGCTGCTTCTTGCTGCGAGCGAGTGATGGCTTGGTTGAAGGCCGACTCGAGAAACCGCTCCAGCCGCTCGCCCGAGTCAGCATTCAGCAGCGACGGGTCGATACTGACCGACTGTACCTTCTGCTCACCGTTGACCGTCATCTTGACGGAGCCATTGCCAGCCTCGACTTCGATTTCGATCTTCTTGAGTTCCTTCTGGATGCGTTTCAGCTCCATAATTGTCTTCGCGCGATCAAATGCCATAGTATTCCCTTCGTCTATGACTCTATTATAGCGCGTTTGGGCTTACTGCGTTAGATACAAACGGACTTCAGAATCGGCGTCGGTCCGATCCATGATCAGCTCCCAATAATACGGCACTTGAGTGTAATAGCTCTTCTGGCCTGGCTTCCCAATCAACCAGACGCGACCGCTGGCTGGCTGGAGATCGCGATAGCTATCGAGATAGATCTGCGCCGCGTTTTGATAGAGCAAGCCGGATTCGCCGTAGCCGTTGGGATGGTTGATGATGCCATCGGGATTGTTGGGTGTGTAAAGCTGCGCCGTCAGGCCGGTGTGATTGTAATAGCTGAAATCGAAGTAAGTGTAGAGCTCGCCGCTGACGATGGCGTCGCCGGTTTTGTAGTTCTTATTGACGACATCGGCGATGACATTCATCTGGTGAGTGGCCTGCGAGTAGACCTGGCGGATGCCAATGATCTCGACGATGACGACCACTGCCACAGCGGCCATCGCGACGGCTTTGTACTGGCGATCCAAGCGATCAAGCGCCAACGCAATCAGTATTGGGATGCCAGCGGCAGCGAAGACCAGATAGCGATCGACAAACAGTGGTTTCTTGATCGAGACGATGTAGATCAAAACGATCGGCACGAAGGTGTAGATACTGATCAGCCAGCTGAATTTGTACTGACCGTGGTCTTTCCTCAGTAGATATAGTACGCCAGCTACCAGCAAGAGCGGTACCAATAGATACAGTAAGATTGGCAAGCGTCGACCATCGGTAAACGTCAGGAAGTCCCAAACCACCGACGGCAAGGTGTATATGGTGACATGCGGGATCCAGCTGACGCCCTGGCCGCGCGTGAATTGGTGGATCAGATTGGGAATCCATGGCAAGTACAGCACAATGATAGCGATGTTTGCCGCCCACCAGTTGGGTCGCAAGATCAGCTGATGAGTTAGTTTCTTGGTTTTAGGATTCCAGAGCAGCAGCAAGTACAACCAAAACGCCATCAAGGCCAAGGCGGTGAAATAATGCGTATAGAACCCAGCCGCCATCAGCAGCGCATACCAGACGAGATAGACATTCCGCTGCGGCTTCTGAACCCAATAAACGACCGCGATGGCAGCGCCAAGCAACCAGACACTGAGCAATCCGTACATGCGCACTTCCTGACTATAACGCACCATGATCGGAAACAGCGCCAAAAAAACACCGGCCAAGATGGCGGCTCGGCGTGTGGCGATCAGACGCGTCAACCAGACTCCTAGCACGACGGCACCAATTCCCGCCAGGACACTAAGTGTCCGTACGGTGAAGATCGAGTCGCCGAAGAGATTGCGCCAGCCATGCAGCAGAACGTAATACAATGGCGGATGGACATCACGAGCCGTGCCAGCCCAGATGCCACCGAGATTTCGCGAGCTGAGCATCAAGCTGTAACCCTCGTCATGCCAGATGGCTGATTTGGTAGCATCATAGAACCGCACCGCTGCTGCCAGGCCGATGATCGGCAGGATCCAGGGCGAGCGAATTAATGCGTATAGTTTCTTGGTAGATTGCCTCATGCGGTTGCCTCTTTGGTGGCGGCAGGTCGGCGATACTTGCCCGTCCACAGCCCCCATTTAATTTTGATCAAATCAGGCAAGACTGAGAAGGCGGCCTTGAGAGCCTTGGCGCCACCGAGCTTGCTGCTGGTCTTGACGTCGTGCCAGTCTTTGACCTCGAAGATGGTGATCGGATAATGATAGCGCCGCGCCAGCGCCAGCGCTTCGAGGTCGAATCCCCAGCTGATAATCCGCTGTTGGGAGAAAATCTCGCGAGCGGCATCAGCCCTGAAGACTTTGAAGCCGCATTGGGTGTCGTGGATACCGGGTGCGACCATGACCTGAGCTACCCAGTTGCCGAGATTGGAGACAAATTTACGGATACCTTGATGGCTAGACGATAGGTCGCGGACGCAGATGCCGACCGGATTATTTTCATCCATCAGCTGGAAGACTTCGGCCATGTGCCGCAGTGGCGTGGCGAGATCAGCGTCCATAAACATGACATAACGACCCTTGGCTTTCTCGAAGCCTCGGGCGACTTGAGCCCCCTTGATGAATTGACCGGTCGGTCGCGGACCTGCTGAGATGACCTGGAGGTGTTCGAAGTCACCTTTGTGCTTCTCCACGACATCTGCGGTACCATCTGGACTATCCAGATCGACCACGAGGACTTCGGTGTGGTATTGCTTAGCCTCATCGCTGCGCAAATACTTCGACAACTCGTCAAGTGACGCACCAATGCGCTTGGCCTCGTTGTAAGTCGGGATGACGATAGATAGATCGACCATTACGATTTCGTCAGATAAACGAAGAAGAGGAAGTGACCATCGATGGCCGAAGTCTGTTCGCTCAACGTACCGCCAGGAAATTTGGCTTCGAGCGTGTCGACGACCGCATGTCGGACAGGAGCGCTTGGCTCGAGGATGATAAACAGACGAGCTTCATGCGGAGTTGTGGACAGATGGCTGACATCGGCATAAGTGTCGATAAGGGTGTAGGACACTTTGTGGTACGTCAAGTAATCAATCGGTTTGTCGGTGTAGTCGCCGACGTAGACATAATTGAGTTGACCGGCTGCATTGTGCGCCAAGAGGTATTTGCCGGCACGGACAGCGTCCTCACTATAGGCCGCGTAGGTCCGGGGATCCTGCGCCCAAGCGACGAAATATTGCTTATACGAATTGATAGCCGCCAACACAAACAGCAACACAATCAGATAGAGCCCGATTGATCTGGCCGGCGCGTTGATCGGGAAGGTCTTGTACCAACTGGCGAGCACGAAGTTGATGCCGATTCCAGCCAAGATGAAGGCAGCCGGTGCCGAACCAAGTGTCCGCAAACCATGCGGGATACCCTCGGCCGTGACGATGGCTGACAGCAGCATAGTGCCGAAGACGACCAGCAGGGCTAAGTACTTCGGCCGATTGATATGCCGCAGACTCAGTACAAAGCCAAGCAAGAACATCAAGACGACGAAGGTGTCGAGCATCGGCACACCGGGGGTGTTTTGGCGTGG
>Ga0265338_10005606_pt1 | contig 16309 bp, 10 predicted proteins | sample 42126metaG_FD_193579 | JGI IMG/M metagenome (GOLD analysis project Ga0265338, IMG submission 193579) | Rhizosphere microbial communities from Carex aquatilis grown in University of Washington, Seatle, WA, United States - 4-21-26 metaG | ecosystem: Host-associated > Plants > Roots > Rhizosphere... | reverse complement strand
TCTGGATGAGATCGGGCTTGGTGAACGAGCGGAACACGATCACGTCGTCCAGCCGGTTCAGGAATTCGGGGCGGAACGTCTTCTTGGCTTCGTCCATGGTCCGTTCGCGCATCTTTTCGTAGGTGGCCTCGTCGGTGATGGGCGAGAAGCCGAGCGTGGACGAGCGCTTGATCACGTCCGATCCGACGTTCGAGGTCATCAGGATGATGGTGTTGCGGAAGTTGACGACGCGTCCGATGTTGTCGGTCAACTTGCCCTCTTCCAGAATCTGCAACAGGATGTTCCACACGTCCGGGTGCGCCTTGTCAATTTCGTCAAAGAGCACGACGGAGTAGGGGTTGCGGCGCACTTTTTCGGTGAGCTGGCCGCCATCCTCGTAACCGACGTAGCCCGGCGGCGAACCGATGAGGCGCGAGACGTTGAATTTCTCCATGTACTCGCTCATGTCGAGCGCAATGAGCGATTTTGCGTCGCCAAACATCTGTTCGGCCATGGTTTTGGCCAAAAGCGTCTTGCCGACCCCGGTCGGGCCGAGCAGCAAAAATGTGCCGATGGGCCGGCGCGGATCTTTCAAATCCGCCCGGGAACGGCGCAGCGCCTTGCAAATCGCGGAAACGGCTTCGCGCTGGCCAACGACGACCTTTTCCATCTCGGTTTCGATGGCGAGCAGCCGTTGCTGCTCGTCCTGGCCCATGCGCTTGATGGGAATGCCGGTCCATTTGGCGACGACATGGAAAATATCGTCCTCGTCCACGACCACGCGTTTTTCCTCCCGGCTGATGCGCCACGCGGCAAGCATGGCCTCCAGTTTTTCCTTCGCCTGCTTTTCCTTGTCGCGCATCGAAGCCGCGCCTTCAAAATCCTGGTTCTTGATGGCCCGTTCCTTCTTGGTCTTGATTTCCTCGATATCGGCCGCGAGCGCCTTGGTTTCCGGCGGACGCGTCATCGTGCCGATGCGCGCGCGGGAACCGGATTCGTCCATCACATCAATCGCCTTGTCCGGCAAAAACCGGTCCGTGATATAACGGTCGGAAAGCCTGACAGCGGCTTCGACCGCCTTGTCCGTGAATTCGACCTTGTGATGGTCCTCATATTTGTGGCGCAGGCCTTTCAAAATCAGTATCGCCTCGTCCAGCGAGGGCGCTTCGACCTTCACGGCTTGAAAACGGCGTTCGAGCGCGGCGTCCTTCTCGATGTACTTGCGATATTCGTTGAGCGTGGTTGCGCCAACGCACTGCATCTCGCCGCGGCTGAGCGCGGGCTTGATGATGTTCGAGGCGTCCATCGTGCCTTCCGCCGAACCGGCGCCGACGATGGTGTGCAATTCATCAATGAACAGAATGACGTTCTTGGCGCGGCGGATTTCGTCCATGACGGCCTTGATGCGCTCTTCAAACTGGCCGCGATATTTCGTTCCGGCGACCATGAGCGCGAGATCGAGGGTGACGACGCGTTTGTCGCGCAAAATTTCCGGCACATTGCCGCTGGAGATTTCCTGCGCCAGGCCTTCCACGATGGCCGTCTTGCCCACGCCGGCCTCGCCGAGCAGCACCGGATTGTTTTTGGTGCGGCGGCAGAGAATTTGGATGACGCGCTCGATTTCGTTCTGGCGGCCGATGACCGGATCCATGTCGCCCTTACGCGCGAGTTCCGTCAGATCACGGCCAAACGCCTTGAGTGCAGGTGTCTTGACCTCGCCTTTTTTCTCCGGGCCCGGGGTTGGGGCTTTTTCGCCGCCTTCGGGGGCGGCGGCTTCCTCGCCGGTGAAATTGGGATCGAGCTCCCGCAAAATCTCCTGCCGCGTCTGTTCGATGTCCACGTCCAGGTTTTTCAGAACCTTGGCGGCGACGCCGTCGCCTTCGCGGAGCAGTCCGAGCAAAATGTGTTCGGTGCCGACATAGGTATGATTGAGCGCCTTGGCTTCCTTGGAGGCGAGCGCGAGAACTTTTTTCACACGCGGCGTGTAGGGGATGTTCCCGATCATTTTCTGGTCGGGGCCGGTGCCGACCTGTTTCTCGACCTCCATGCGGACGGTTTCCAGGTCGAGCCCCATTTTTTGGAGCACGTTGACGGCAACCCCCTGGCCCAGCTTGATCAACCCGAGCAAAAGATGCTCGGTGCCGAGAAAGTTGTGATTAAAACGGTCGGCTTCCTTCCGTGCCAGCGCCAGCACCTGCTGGGCGCGCGGCGTAAAATTGCTCATCGCTTCGTCGCTCATACTTGCTATATTCTGCTATGAATTGGACAATTTGTCCAATCCTGTTCCCGGTCCGCCGTAATGTTTCACGATCGGCCGGCCCACGCTTTTCAAGCGTTCGCGCATCATGTCGGCGCGGATCAAATCGCGTTCCTCGGCGGACAGCTTGTCGGACAGCTGCCGCTGCAAATGGGCCGGCTGCGTCAGGATGAACAATTCATCCACGAGTGCACGTTCCATGCCAGGAAACAGGCCCAGGTCCACCCCGAGCCGCATGAGCGAAAGCAGGTTCATGGTTTCCTTCGACGAAATGCTGTGCGCGTTGGCCAGAATGCCGTAGGCGCGGCCGATGTGATTGTAAACGACCTTGGGCTTTTTCTCCAACAGCGTTTGCCGCGCGTTTTCCTCGTGCTCGATGATCTGGGAGAGGACCTTGTCCAGCCGTTCGACGATGGTAATTTCGTTTTCACCGAGCGTCATCTGGTTGGACACCTGAAAGACGTTGCCGAGCGCCTCGGTGCCCTCGCCGTAAAGCCCGCGCACCGCGAGACCGAGCTTGTTGACGGACTGGATGATCGGGTTGATCTGCTCGGCCAGGACGAGTCCCGGCAGATGCAACATGGCGCTGACGCGAATGCCGGTGCCGAGGTTGGTCGGGCAGGCGGTCAGGTAACCCAGCTCGTTGTTGAAGGCGTAATCGAGTTTTTTCTCCAGCTCGGAATCCAGCCGGTCAATCGCGCTCCATGCCTGGCGCAACTGGAGCCCGGGCCGCAGCGCCTGCATCCGCAAATGGTCTTCCTCGTTGATCATCACGCAGAAGGTCTCGTCGCGGTTCAGCACGAGGCCGCTGCCGGAGCTTTTCGCGGCGTGCTCGCGGCTGATCAGATGCCGTTCGACCAGAATCTGCTTGTCGAGCGTGCCGAGCGCGTCCATGGCCTCGGAAAAAGCGTCCTTCATTTCCGGCAGGCTTTCAACTGCCGGCCGGATCATCTCCAACACCCGGATGCGCTCCGGTTTTTTTGCCCAGCCCGGGAACGCGGCGTCTCTCAGATTGCGTGCGAGCCGGACGCGGCTTGACATGACGATCCGGTCGTGCGGCCCGTGCCGTTGTGCGGCTTCAGCGGGGGAAACGAGAAATTTATGGATGTCCATGGTTCACGTCACAGTCAAACCTGGTCCGCGCGGAGTCAGTTGCTTCAGTTCATCGCGCAATTGGGCGGCTTGTTCGAAATCTTCCTCCTTGATGGCCTTGTCCAGTTTCTTCTGGAGCGTTTTCAGCCGGTCGGCGTGTTCGCGCGATTCGCGAAGCGACTCCGGCACCTTGCCGGCGTGCCGGGTGCCCTTGTGCATGGTCTTGAGCAAGCCTTCCAGACCCTCGGCAAAAGTTTTGTAACACTCCGGACAGCCCAGCCGCCCCGATTTCTTGAAATCCGCCTGGGTGAAGCCGCAGCGGGGGCACTTGGTTTCGACCCCGCCGGAGGATTGCTCCATCTCCTGCGCCGCTCCGAGACCGAGCTTCAGGTCGGCATCCGCAATCGAGATGCTCGTTACCTTGTCAATGCCCTTGGCTTTGGCGCAGGCATCGCACAAATCCAGGTTTTTGGCCTTGTTGTCCGCAGAAATATTGGTCAGAAAAAGCGTTGCCGGCTTTTCTTTGCACACAGAACAGATTTTCGGGGCGTTCATATCCTTATTCTATATCGGCTCGCCGGACGCTTTCGTCAAGGCATGGTAGGCATCCTCGAGCCGGCGCGTGATTTTGCCCGGTTTGCCTTTGCCGATGACCCGGCCGTCAATCTTCACCACGGGGATCAATTCCGCGCCCGTGCCGGTCAAAAAGCATTCATCCGCGCAAAACAGGTCGTAACGCGTCAGGTTCGGCTCGGATACCTTCAAGCCGGCTTCCGTGGCCAGTTCAATCACCGTCTGGCGTGTAATGCCGTACAGTGCGCCGGCCGAAAGCGGCGGCGTGAGCAGCGCGCCATTTTTCACAATGAAAAGGTTGTCACCCGTGCATTCGGCCACGAACCCTTCGGAGTTCAACATGACCGCCTCCTCGCAGCCGCCATTGTTTGCCTCGATCTTGGCGAGGATGTTGTTGAGATAATTCAGCGACTTGATGGCCGGGTTGAGCGCGCTGTGCAAATTGCGCATCGTTGGCACGGTGATGATGTCCAGGCCGCGCTGGTAATATTCCGGCGGGTAAAGCTGGATTTTGCCGGCGATGATGATGACCGACGGACGTTTGCAGCTTTTCGGGTTCAACCCGAGCGTGCCCACGCCGCGCGTCACCAGCAGGCGGATGTAGCCGTCGCGGATCTTGTTTTTCCGGCACGTTTCGAGGATCGCGCTGCCGATTTGCGCGTGCGTCATCGGGATGTCCAGCAGGATCGCCTTGGCGGAATAAAACAACCGGTCAATGTGCTCCTTGAGTTTGAACACGCGGCCGTGATAGGCGCGGATGCCCTCGAAAATCCCGTCGCCGTAAAGCAATCCGTGATCGAAGACCGAAACCTTCGCATCGCGTTCGCTGTAATATTTGCCATCAATGAAAATTTTCATTCCAAAATCAACTCAGCCTACGGGAATAAACCAGCCGAAGCAAACGGGAATTTATCCCCACAACTGCTTCCGCCAGGCTTTTGAACCGGAGTTCTCAACGAGGAAATGCGGCTGGTTCCTTACAAATAAGCGTGACAGTGCGGGCGTGATGAATATATTTACGCCCCCTTTGCGACCCTATGGTCTAGCGGTTAGGACACCTCCCTTTCACGGAGGTAGCCCGGGTTCGATTCCCGGTAGGGTCGCCAAACTTGTTTTTTCCACATCGGATTCCTGTAACAGCTTGAAAATCAAGCAGGTTTCGGGTGTTTTATAAATCCCGTCCGCAAAAGTCACGCCTTGGGGGAAAAGCACCTTTTGCAACCGTTGCTTTTGGTCGCTCGAAAACTCTATCCACAGCCGCGCCGCGTTGAGAATGACGTGCTCCGCGAAGTTGAGCACCGCTTCCACGTCGTAGGTTTCGAGTTTTGCGTCCCGCTCCTGCATTTCCGCCAGAACGATTTGTTCGTTGAGCTTGTCAAGACGACGCTGGAAATCCTTTTGTTCAATCTCTTTGTCAGCACGAAGGTCAATCAGCTTATCTTTGTGGCTTTCCAGTTCCTCAAGGTGATGTTTCAAGCTGACGCTCAAAGTGACGTTCTGTGCCTGTTTTTCTTTCCACACGTCCAGCACGATTTCGCTGAACAATTTTAGATACTGCGGCTCCGGCTGCATCCGCTCCAGGAATTCCGCGAAGCCGCGCTCCAAATCTGCTTTGCGGGCATGAACAGCTTTGCACTTCAAGTTCTGACAGCGATAGAAGCCGTAACGCTTCTGCTCCGCTCGTCCTTTCGACCAGCTTGCCGTCAACGGTTTGCCGCAGCATCCACACTTCACGAAATGCCGGAGAGGAAAATCAGGATGGCTGCGAAGGCGCGGCGTCACGCTCACGCGCTTCCCGCTCAACAGGGCTTGCACAGTGTCGAAAATCTCCTGACTTACCAGCGGCTCAAAATCTCCGCGCCTGCGTTCGCCCCAACCGTCCACAACAAGCCAACCTGTATAGACAGGCTTGCGCAACATCTGCTCAAAGGTTTGCTTGGACACACGCTTGCCCTTGACCGTCCGCAAACCAGCCGCATTTATCATTTCGAGAACCATCTGCTTGGTATGCAATCCCGTGGCATACAATTCAAAAGCCTGCTTCACCAACGGCCCGCGCTCCGGGTCGTGAATCAGGCTTGGACTGCCGCTGTTTTCGCCGCCATTGCGAAACCCCAGCGGAGCTTTGAACGGCCACTTGCCCGCCGCAATCGCTGCTTTCATTCCTGCAACGGTGCGCTCCGCTCTCACATCGTTGTCGAATTGAGCGAAGGAAGCCATGAGAGACTCCATGAGTTTGCCCTGCGAACTTTCATCAAAATTCTCCGTCACGCTGCGGAGTAAAATGCCTAAGGACGCCAAGTGTGCCTTTGTGTGCGCGTGGTCATGGACACTGCGAGCAAAGCGACTTACGGAATACACCACAACCCACTTCACCCGTCCTTTGTTCTCGCGGCAGTACGTGAGCATTTTCTGGAACTGCGTCCGATTCGCTGTCTTCGCACTCTCGCCCTCCTCCACGAAAACCTTGTCCACGTCGAAAGTGTTTTTAGCGCAAAACTGCCGACACGCCTTCTCTTGGGTCGCAAGGCTAAAATTGTCCACTTGGTCTTTTGTGGACACCCGAACGTAAATGACGGCACTGTTCATACGCATCTCATTTTAAGATAAATTTCCAAACGGGACAACAGATTCCGTCCGCCATGAATGGCAACGCCAGTCTGGGTTTCGCGCTCCTCACGCGCGACGCATTTAGCACCCGCCCAAACATGCTCGGATGTGTGATTTGTTCGCGCGAGTGATATATTGTGCAATACACGCCTTCGCGCGCGTAACGCAGGTACGTGCCAATTCATTTTGATTTCCTCCGATGTTTTTCACGCCAGAATTTTGAAAAGGCCGCTTGTTCCGCCGCGCTACGGTCAAGGCCGCCGTCGAATTCCATTATCCCCGCACGCTCCTCCAATTCGTAGCGTTCGTTTTCAGGCAAGAACAATAACGCATCTGCAAAACATTCCAGCTTGTGCGGCAAGGTGTTCTTGCGCGGTTTATTGGGGAGTGCTTCAACAGCGACCCGCGCCAGCCCATAAAGCTGGTCACGCAACTTTTCCAATTCGGCATCCGATTTCGAGCAATCAGAACCTAAAATTTCTCGACACCGTTCGAGCGACAGCATTGGCAATCAGCCAACGTGATTTTATCACGTCGGATTGCACAACACTGAGCGCAGGGGAATGCTTTGGCGGTCTATTCATTGTCGGCTGGTTAAGGCGCGAACCTGGAACGCATTTACACCATACTTATGCTCCTCTGTGGCGTTTGAGCAACCACAGTTAGAGCACGGGGTGAATACCACGCTTCTGCGTTCGACACGCTGTTGACGCGACTCGGTTTCCCGCTCCGCGAGGATTTTTGTTCTGGCCGTTTTCAAAATCTGTTCTGGTTACACCGCGGCTTTCGCCGCTGCTGCTTAATGCTGAACACAGACACGGCATTTGTCGAGCAAAAAATGGGGGTGGTTCTATCAGCTCCTGAGCTTGTTGGATTCGCCGAACAGGTAGGCCACTGATACCCTGAGAGACTTCGCAAGTGCGACGATTTCGTAGTCCATCAAATACCGCGTCTGATTTTCAATTCTGGAAATCGCGGTCTGGTCAACGCTGATTCCTCTGACAGCAAGCCTGCCCGCCAAATCTTCCTGCGTCACCGGCGGATTGCAGGCCAGGCGCGCCTTGCGAACGCGCTCGCCTATCAAATTTCGTTGAGTTAACTGGCTGGTTTTCTTCATCAAGAATGCGAAATCCGCATACTTGACTTTTAACGGAGAGAGCGGCTTTAATTATGTGAACTACGCATAAGTGAACATGAAATTTCTAACGCTGTTTTTTTTGGTTGCCGGCCTAGCGGCTCCCGCGCAGACAAACACCAGCACGTCCACGAACGACAATGGTGGGTTGAATGCAGGGAACGGGCCTGCCACTTTCACGTTCACAAACAAAAATGGCATCGTAATCAGCAATGCCGAGGTCGTGAAAGTTTACGCCAACAAACTGATTTGGAGGAAGGATTTTGGGATGGAGGGAGCGGGCACGGTAAAACTCGCCGATTTACCGCCAGATTTGCAACAGCGATTCGGATACGACCCTGAAAAAGCCGCTGCACTTGACGAGAAGGAAAAACAAGACCGTGCAGCCGATTTACAGCGGCGCAGGACAATTGCCGCCGCGCAGGAAAAATACAGCCGTCTAAAAGCCAAACTCGTTCAGGGTTCGCGGCGGGTGGATGGAAAGGTGTTGCAGAAAATTTCTGAAGGTTTGCTGGTTGAAAGCGGCGACGCGGAACGGGCATGGCAGGAATATCACGAAAGGGTTGGTGGTGGCACGGGTGGAACGGTCATTGAAGGGAACAAACCCGGCGGGGAAGCTCTCGGATTGGTTTTACTTGTGGATTATCCAGACCCAAACATGACCGATGAAGGGCACGTTGACATCATCGCCTATCCTCTTGGCTTATTCAGTTACGACACAGTGAACAAATCGTCCAAGACCGTGCGTAAATTTTCCGCTGACCTTGACACCGCGATAAGGGAATTAGCTTTAGAGGAACAGAACTAAAGGAAATTTCTGAACCCGTTCGCCGAACCGGTATGATAATACCTGCCCCACAGAGTGAAAATGCCAGGGTCGCGCACTGGCGAACTCAGCAATTTCAAGACAGGCTTGAACAAACTCGAAACATCCTCCGCACGGCATTGGAATCAAGACATGCCATAGATTGGGAAAAACTCACAAGCGATTATTCGGCAATTCAGCCTGCTTCTCTTGTCTGTCTCGAATATCCACCTGAACCGCAACGCAGCGATGTAAAATATCAATCACTGGATGATTCCACTGTCCGAGAATATGCCTTTATTCGTGATTATGAGACTTGGGCAAAGGCCGTTAAGCAAATCGAAACGGAAAACCAGCGGCGTTACGATGAAAACGTGGCCGCTATTGAGCAATGGAACGCCGGGTGTATTGCCTACGAGAAAAAAGTCGCTACATCAAAGGCTGAATTTAAGACTGATTACGAATCACGAAAACCAGATGCGGTCAAAGATTATTGCAAATTGGTTCTGTCGTTTTCAAAATTTGCCGACGGTTCTCCGCGAGAATTCGATCTCGAATATGTTCCCGAATCGAAAATTCTAATTGTTGACCACGCGCTGCCTGCACCGGATGACTTGGTTCGCGTCAAAGAAGTGAAATTTATAAAAGCCAGCAACGAATTCGTTGAAGCGCTTTTTTCGGAGAACGAATTTAATCATATTTACGATGATGTTCTATACCAGACCTGTCTGCGAACGCTTCACGAACTTTTTGACGCCGACACTGTAGGTGCATTGAGCGCGGTTGTTTTCAACGGTTGGGTTGAATCGGTTGACAAGGCAACTGGTCGAGATGTCAAAGGTTGTGTGTTGTCCGTTCACGCGAAGAAGGAGGAATTTCAAAAAATCAATCTTGCCAGAGTTAACCCGAAGGCATGTTTCAAAGTTTTGAACGGGATAGGAAGTTCAACACTCCACAGTCTGACACCGATTGCGCCGGTGTTGAAAATGAATCGCGCGGACAAAAGGTTCGTTGCCTCACACGAAGTGGCCGGTCAATTGGATGAGCGGTTCAACCTCGCCGCAATGGATTGGGAAGACTTTGAGCATCTAATCCGCGAACTTTTTGAAAAGGAATTCAGCAAATCCGGCGGCGAAGTAAAAGTCACGCAGGCGAGTCGGGATGGCGGCGTGGATGCTGTCGTTTTCGATCCTGACCCGATTCATGGCGGGAAAACCGTCATCCAAGCCAAGCGATACACGAACACTGTTGGCGTGGCCGCCGTGCGGGAATTGTATGGGACGGTTTTGAACGAAGGCGCGATGAAGGGAATTCTTGTCACGACCGCCGACTACGGCCCGGACGCATACGAATTTGTCGCCGACAAGCCACTGGTGCTGTTGAACGGCAGCAATCTTTTGAGCCTTCTTGAAAAGCACGGGCACAAGGCAAAAATTGACCTCAAGGAAGCAAAAAGAATTTTAGGCGAGCAGCCAGGGAACTGCGTAAAAGCGTTCAAATAACTCGCCGCGCACTTTCTGCCTCCATGCCTACAACCGTCCGTGCTGCGCCTACGACTTGATTTGCCGCGTTAGAACTCGCAACTGCGGTAAGTTTGTCAGTTGCGGGCGTTGAGCAGTGGAAATTGCGCGGATTGCGAGAGGGCTTTGCGCGCGATTGATGTATATCAAAGTCCATTTGTTACATTGGTTACATTGATTCAATAACAAGTAGGGAGTGTCAGGAAAGCGCAAAGCCCACTGGTTGCACGCCTCTGGCGAACGGCACAGTCATAACCGGCAGCATGGCTTCCCGCAGCAAATTGAATTCTTGCAAGCACCCAAGAATCTGTTTCAATCTCGCGCTCGTTTGGGTCGCCATCATTTCTCGAACACGTCATTCCCACTGCTGACAGCCTGCGCCGGCTCGCAGGCGCGGTCAGCAGGCTGGCCTTGTTCGATCTTACAGGAACCGGATTTTGCTCCGGTTCCTGTTGTTTTTAGAAGAAATAATTCCTTGAAACTCAGCGGTCGTCGGCGTCCCGGTCGAAGTCAAACGGCGGGGTCAACCCAGTAAAGTCACCGACCACTTTTGCATCGTAGGGCGAATACAATCCCTTCTGCGTGGTGTGGAGGTCGTAACCGACGTTGTTCCCAATCGTGTCTCCGCCCGCAAGCGGGAGTCCGTAGCTGGCGACGATCAGTCCGGACCAATTGACCCGGATGACGCGGTTGTTGAACTGGTCGCTGATCAGCGTGTCTCCGTTGTGCAGCCGTATCGCCCGGGTGGGCAGGGGCGCGAGAACGCTTAACGGGTCGGTGTCCGTGACATATTGCCAGACCAGATTGTCGTTGGCATCCACTTCCACAGCGCGGGAGTTGCCGGCATCGGTCAGCAGCGTGTCCCCGTTCTCAAGGCGGCTGGCAAACGCGACGGTATTGGCGGTGCCGCCGACGGTGAACGTCCTGACGATGTGGTCGGCGCGGGTGACTTCGATGGCCCGGTTGTTTCCCTGGTCGGCGATCAGGATGTGGCCGTTTTCAAGCAGCTCGGCGGAGTTTGGGCCATTGAGCTGGTCCGCGTCATTGGTGTTGGAACCGGGATACTGCCAGACGATTTTCTTCGCGAGGTTCACTTCGATGATCCGGTTGTTGGCCTGGTCGGTAATGAGAACATGGGCGTCCGGAAGCCAGGTGCATTGCACCGGCGTGTCCAACAGGTCCGGACCCGAACCGGTCTGCCCGAACCGGCCGTACTGCCAGACGATTTTGCCATGGGAATCCACCAGCATGACCCGGTTGTCCGGCACGCCATCCGGGGCCTGAGGAATCACGCCTGCAGGAGTGCCGGTGCCGGCCATCAAGGTGAGATCCCCGACGCGTTGGGCGTCATTGACACCGATGATGGACCTGGCCGAGAAGTCGTTCGGTCCAAGCCCGAACTGCCAGATGATATTGCCTTGCGTGTCCGTCTCGATGACGCGGTTGTTGAACTGGTCGGAAATCAGGAGGTTTCCGGGCTTGTTGAAATCGCGGCTGATCTTCGCATCTGCGGCCGAGGCGCTGCCGGCCAGGGCCAAAATGCCGAGAGCGGCCAGGGCGGCGCGGAAAGAAAATCCGGCCGTTGCTTTGAGGTGTGGTTTAATCATAAATACGTCCGTAATTGGTTTTTGTTTTAGTCAGACTCGTCATACAAGAGCTAAGAAGGTTATCCGCGGCTAAAGTTCCCGAAAAGCTGTTACAAATCGGAAACGTCCGGGCGAATCTGCCGGTCAGTCCCAGATTCGAGACACAACATATCGCATCCTGCCGAACACGAATCCGACATGGAAAGTCACGCAGGCCACGTCCGGCCAGCCACTTACCTGCAATTTCACGCTTTAAGAAAACCAATATTCTTTATTGCTGCGGTTCATGGATTATTGAGTGAATGAATTGCGATATAAGATTCAGGAAATTGATAATTTGGAGGCATAAAATCTGCTTTTCATTGCCAGATAATTTAAGCCCGGCACAAGAATTTACTTAATCAGACTAAAAACTATGAAAGCATTTGGTGCATGGATGATAGCCATGGGGATCTTCTCCATCATGATCAATTTTGTAGGGCTGCAGTTCCGGGTCCTTTGGTTCATGGATGAGTTTGGGCCGTTCATGGGCTACGTGCTGAAGGTGGGGCTGATTCTGGCCGGGATCTGGGTCTGGAAACGTGACAAGGTTCTGACGGAGGAGGATGTGCCGGATGAAGGGAAACCGGGCGCATGGATTCCAGTGATCGCAAGTTTGGTTGTGATATTTGGAGTCATCGCCTACGTGGCGTTGAGCACGATCAGCGAATCAAGCATCGAACACCGGCTCAAACACCCGGTGCCGGCTGCTGCCTGGGCTGCCACTCCAACCAACCAGTGGCCCGCGCTCGTTTTGTTGCAAAAGGCCGGGTTTGAACATCACACTTCACTGGAGGCGGGTTGCGCGTGTTTGGTCCGGCTCCCCAGCAGCAACATTGTCGCCCTCACGGCAGGTCATTTGTTGGGCAATGACGGAGGCGTGAATCCGGGTTTTCTCCAGGGCAGGCTGGGTGGCTTGGACCAGGCCAAGCTGGCGACCTTGACGGACGAAATCACCTCTTGGGATCTTTTTCTTCCCGGACAAGAAGAGAAGGGCGTGGAAGTGGTGGGGCTGTTTGGCCGGGCGACCGACTTTAACACGGATTGCGATCAGGTCCTGTTGCGTCTCTCGCCCCATGACCGGGCTTATCCGGTGAAGCCGCTGGATGTGCGTCTTGATCCGGTTACCTTTGGCGAATCACTGCATGTAATCACCTACGCCGCGAACACGAACGGGGAACTGGAGCAGGTGGTCTATGGCGCCCGCCGGATCCCGGGAATGATGTTCAGCTGTCTGCTGGACAGACCGGTTGATCTCCGTGGGTGCTGCGGCGCTCCGGTGGTGGACAAGGACGGACTGCTGGTCGCGATCGTCACGGGTGGGTTCATGATGGACGTCAACAATCCATCGGGTTCCGTGCCTGCGTTCACCGGCCATCTGGTCAGTGAATTGATGCCCGTGTTCAAAGCGGCCATGACGGACAAAATAACCGTAACTGCCGCGCGATGATTCGGCCACAGTGACAAAGCCCCGCCCGTTCGCAAGCCAATTTGCTTTTGCTTGTGAAGCAATCACCCCGGCTCAAGGGTTCCAGGTTCAGTAAAACGCCTTGCATAAAGCCTTATTATGAGGCATTTTGATGGTTGACGCGGCTTAATCTCAGTATTTGAAACGACCAAATATCACATGGAGGATTCTGTGGATTCATCAATAGTCTGCCGGGTTGCAAGGCCTTTTTCAGGGGGCACTGGCAGGCTGATAAAGGCTTGTTCAGGCAGTCTTGGTCGTCTCCCGTTTTCCGTGGCGTTGACAGCACTGGCATTCAATTTATTGGTCGTCCAGCCGGTCAAAGCCGCCGCCTGGGTCACCAACAGTCCGCTGACCATTGCGCGGGTTTCCCACACGGCGACGTTGCTCTCCAACGGGAAGGTGCTGGTCGCTGGAGGTTTTGATAACAATAACAATGTCCTCAACAGCTCGGAATTATTTGATCCAGCCACCGGACAATGGACGGCCACCGGCTCAATGAATTCTCCGCGCGCCTATCAATCCGCGATTTTGCTGCCCAACGGGAAGGTGCTGGTCGCCGGCGGCTACGATGGCGCCAACTATCTCGCCAGCTCGGAGCTTTATGATCCGGCGAGCGGCACCTGGACGACCAACGGTTCGCTGCACGCCGCCCATGAATACCTCCGGGCAACCTTGTTGGCCGATGGAACGGTGCTGGCCGAGGGAGGTTTTAACAACACGGTTCTCACTGGCGCGGAATTGTACAACCCGGCCAGCGGAACCTGGACGGTCACCGGTTCGCTGAACAGCGCCCGCGAGTTTCAAACCGCGACCTTGTTGCCCAGCGGACAGGTGTTGGCGGTTGGGGGTTATAATGGCACCAACTATCTTTCCAGCGCGGAGCTTTACAATCCAGCCGCCACCACGTGGAACCCCACCAACCCGTTGAACTCGGTGAGGAGATTTCACTCGGCCACGTTGCTGCCCAACGGGCAAGTGCTGGTTGCCGGCGGTTATAACGGCACCAATTATCTTTCCAGCGTGGAGTTGTTCAACCCGGCCAACGGAACATGGACCGCCACCGGCACTTTGAACACCGGACGAGGCTATCACTCGGCGACGTTGCTGCCCAACGGGCAGGTGCTGGTTGCCGGCGGCTATGTCAACAGCGGTGTCACTCCAAACGCGGAGTTGTACAATCCCACCAACGGGACTTGGACAACCATCAGCCCGTTGAACGCCGCCCGCGGCTATGGTTACACGGCGACGTTGTTGCCCAATGGCAAGGTGCTGGTGGCTGGCGGCTATGATGGCACCAATGTTCTCGCCGGCACGGAACTGTATGATTCCACCGCCGGGACGTGGACCCCGACCAACTCATTGACGACCGGACACTATATTCACACAGCGACGTTGCTGCCCAACGGACAGGTGCTGGTCGCCGGTGGCTGGGGCAACAGCGGCTGGCTTGCCGCCGCGGAATTATACGATCCCGTCGCCGGGGTGTGGACGGCAACCAACTCGCTGGTTACCGCCCGGGGCTATCACACAGCCACGTTGCTGCCCAATGGCAAGGTGCTGGTCGTGGGCGGGCTGAACAACAGCGGTTCCCTGACCAACGCAGAACTGTTTGATCCGGCCAGTGGAACGTGGACGGCCACCGGTTCGCTGAACGCTGCGCGTTATTATCACACGGCCACCCTGTTGCCGAACGGAAAGGTGCTGGTGGCCGGAGGACGCAATGACGGCTATCTTTCCAGCGCGGAATTATACGATCCGGTCGCGGGAACCTGGACGCTCACCGGTTCATTGAACAATACGCGGGAACTTCACACGGCGACGTTGTTGCCCAATGGCAAGGTGCTGGTTGCGGGCGGCTATGACGGCACCAACTATCTTTCCAGCGCGGAGTTGTACGACCCGGTTGCGGGGACGTGGACGCTTACCGGTGCGTTGAACTTCAAACGATATCTGCAGGAAGCGACGTTGCTGCCCAACGGGAAGGTGCTGGTCGCCGGGGGTTGGGGTGTCACCGCCTGGCTGGCCAGTGCGGAGGTGTACGATCCGGTCGCGGGAACATGGACCGCGACGGGTTCGCTGAACACCGCGCGGGATTCCGATTCAGCGATCTTGCTGCCTAACGGGAAGGTGCTGGTCGTCGGGGGCTTTACCAGTGCCGGCGTCACCAACAGTGCGGAGCTGTACGATCCAGCCAGCGGAACGTGGACGGCGACGGCCGCATTGAACAACGCGCGCGAATTTCAGACGGCGACGTTGCTGTCGAATGGCCAGGTTCTCATTGCGGGGGGCTATAACGACAGCATCACCCTACCCAGCGCGGAATTGTATGATGTCGGTCTGGGCTTCAACCCGTCGTGGCAGCCGCAGATTTCCACAATCACCTCGCCACTCAGCTTGGGCAGCAGTCTAGTCATCACCGGCGCCCAGTTCCGGGGCGTCTCCGAAGGATCGGGCGGGAATTCTCAAGACTCACCGACGGATTATCCACTGGTGCAGCTGCGCAGCCTGGAAAGCGGTCAGACCGTGTTCCTGCCGTGCGTGAACTGGTCCACAAATCTGTTCACCTCCGTGTCGGTGGCCGGTTTGCCGCCCGGCTGGACGATGGCAACGGTATTCGTCAACGGTATTCCGGGCCCGTCCGGCATTTTCCTGCTCTATAGTAAAACTCCTGCGACGGTGAATTTGGGGAACCTCTCCCAAACTTATAACGGCACGGCCAAGAGTGTCTCCGCTACCACTGCGCCGCCGGGCCTGACCGTTATTCTGACTTACAACGGATTGGCCAATGCTCCGACCAACGTGGGCAGCTACACTGTCATTGGGACCATCAACGACTTCAATTACGCTGGCAGCACCACCAACACGCTGGTCATCAACAAAGGCACCGCGACGGTGAATTTGGGCAATCTGTCGCAAACTTATGACGGCACGGCCAAGAATGTCTCCGCTACCACCACGCCGCCGGGCCTGACCGTCATTGTGACTTACAACGGGCTGGCCAATGCCCCAACCAACGCGGGCAGCTATAACGTCATCGGCACCATCAATGATTTGAATTATCAGGGCAGTGCCACCAACACGCTGGTCATCGGCAAAGGCACAGCAACGGTGACTCTGGGCAACCTGCTGCAGATTTACAACGGCACGGCCAGGAGTATTTCCGTCACCACCGCGCCGCCGGCTCTGACTGTAATTGTGACCTACAACGGATTGGTCAATGCCCCAACCAATGCGGGGAGCTA
>Ga0265338_10005605_pt1 | contig 16316 bp, 11 predicted proteins | sample 42126metaG_FD_193579 | JGI IMG/M metagenome (GOLD analysis project Ga0265338, IMG submission 193579) | Rhizosphere microbial communities from Carex aquatilis grown in University of Washington, Seatle, WA, United States - 4-21-26 metaG | ecosystem: Host-associated > Plants > Roots > Rhizosphere... | reverse complement strand
CTGCACAACTACACGGCCTTCGTGTTGCAGCGCCGGCTGTTCCTGCGCGGCCTCGCCTGCGCCATCGTGCCGGTTCGCGTCCTCGAGCCGGGGGCGTAGCACTGTGCCGGACGCCGCCGGGCCCCCTGTCGGACGAAGTTAAAGGCTCCATTTGACAGATTGGTTAGGAGGCTTATCACTTTGCCCCTGCACCATGTCCTACACTGAAGACCGTTCCGCCTGGTTTGAAGGCCAGGGGCTTTGGCAACACGTCCCGGAATCCGATTGGCGGGATTGGGGCTGGCAGCTGAAGAACCGTCTCACGACGGTGGCCCAGTTGGAGCAGTACATGACGCTTTCGCCCGAGGAGAAGGCGGGTTGCCTGTTTGCCAACCAGCGGCTGGCGCTGGCGATCACCCCGTATTTCTTCAACCTGATCGACCGGAACGATCCCGACTGTCCCATTCGCCGGCAAGTCATTCCCCGGGGCGACGAGATGGTCGTGTCGGATGAGGAGATGCTCGACTCGCTGGGCGAGGATGCGCATTCGCCGGTGCCGGGCCTGGTGCACCGCTATCCGGACCGGGTGCTGTTCCTCGTGACCGACCGGTGTGCCGCTTACTGCCGCTACTGCACGCGCAGCCGCCTGGTGAGCAACGCGCAGGACTACAATTTCCATCCCGAATACGAGCGCGGGCTGCGCTACATCGAGGCGCATCCCGAGGTGCGCGACGTCCTGCTGAGCGGCGGGGATCCGCTGCTGTTGTCCGACCGCAAGCTCGATCATCTGCTGGGCCGGCTGCGTGCGATCAAGCACGTGGAGTTCATCCGCATCGGCTCGCGCATCCCGGTTTTCCTGCCGCAGCGCATCACGCCGGAGCTATGCGAGGTGTTCAAGAAGCATGGGCCGGTATGGATGAGCATTCACGTCAACCATCCGAAGGAGTGCACCCAGGAACTGCGGGAGGCGTGCGACCGCCTGGCGTTTGCCGGCGTGCCCCTGGGCAATCAAAGCGTGCTGCTGCGGGGGGTGAACGACGATGCCGAGGTGATGCGGGCGCTCGTGCACCGCCTGCTGCGGATGCGCGTGCGGCCATACTACCTCTACCAGATGGACCTCATTACGGGCGGGGCTCATTTCAAGGTCGATGTGCGCAAGGGCATCGAGATCATCCGAGCCCTGCGCGGTCATACGACCGGCTACGCCGTGCCCCAGTACGTGATCGACGCCCCGGGCGGCGGCGGCAAGGTGCCGATCAACCCGGAATACATCGAACAAATCACCGACACGGAGGTGGTGTTCAGAAATTATCGGGGCGAAACTTTCCGATACCCGCTGGGCAGCACGCCGCGGAAGTCGGCCGGCCATCCCGCGAATCCGGTGGTCATGCCGGCCGAGCTGTTCCCGTAGAGGAACTTGCGGATCCCCTTGGACGCGTCCGGGGCCCAGTTTTGACAGGGACGGAGAAATTTAGTTCACAGGGAATTCACAAAAGATTTTTTCAACGTTTCGCCGCGGCCTGCGTCTATCCCCACGAAACAAGAGTCGTTCGAAGAACGATCATTGTTGTAGTTCTTACGGTTTGCTTGGTGTTAGGTCATGCAGGGCCGCCCCCACAAAGGGTGGCCCTCATGATTTATGGGGTTTGAGGCGGGCACGCGGCCGAGCCGCAGCCGCTAACCACGGATCGATCACGCACCGACGGAGGCATTGCATTGTGCGCGGTTGTGAGCGCGGCACGGGGCATTTTGTCGGCTTCGCTCCGGTGCGAAAACGGCGCGGCGAAAGCAATCCGCGACGGAGCATCAGTTAGGGGAATTCCGACAACGTTGGCACGGTCGGTGCAGAAGTGGAACCCGGGTCTGCGCAGCCGGCCGGATCTGCAGCCAATGGCCGACTGCCACCGGATCCAGCACCGCGGCGATCGGTCATTGCGCCCAATCGTCGCGTGGGCCGCTGGCGGGCCCGAAGTTCGCCGGGCCCGCCGGTTGTCCCCGGCGGCGGGGCGCCGCCGGGCAAACTCAAGCACAGTCACACGGCTGATAAATCCTCATGATCATGCATGCGATCACTCGAATCACTGCCTCGCTGGGATGGCTGGCGCTGTCCACGGCGGTTTTTGTAGCGCTTTCCGGCTGCGAGACCGAACCGGATTCGCATTTGGTGTCCGCTCCTCCGCCGGCCCCGCCGGTGGCCGTCCAGACGGTGACAACGACCAGTTCGATGCCGGTGGTGGCGGCCTATCCAACTGGGGCCACGACCATCCTGGTCACCCAGGCGCCGCCGGCCGCGCAGCAGGAGGTTCCGCCGCCGCGGCCGTCATCGGACTACATCTGGGTCGGCGGCTACTGGACCTGGATCGACAGCCGCTACGAATGGACCTCCGGTCATTGGGAGGTTCCCCCGCGGCGGGGTGCCACGTGGGTGCCACCGCGTTGGGAGCAGGAAGGCGGCTCTTTCCGATTCTACAACGGATACTGGGATTGACGGGCGAATCGATCGCAGTTTGGGGCCAGCCGCGCGCTCCGGCCGCCGCGCCCGATCCTCCGCCGCCTGGTGGGCTGGCGGGATCTTCGGGAGAGCGGCGGACGCCGGCTGGAGCGGGATCGGCAGGGATCCGCGAGCCACCTCGCGCCCCGCCGTGAATCGCGAGAACCGAAAAGGAAGGCACATCATGAAAAGGCGCCGTGGATCTTCATTGGTCGCCGCGGCGCTGCTCGTCGGCGTCGCCGGGTGCAGGTCGCCGGAGAACAGCCCGACTCCCTCGGCGGAAACGTCGCGGCGGGAGCCGGGACCAATGCCGTGGGAGCAGGCTCCGAAAACGGAGCCGTCCCCCACCGACGAGAGCACCGTGCCGCCGTCCGGACAGACGGGAGGCATGAGCGGAACCGAAGAGCCGCCGCCGAACGGGCCGGTCCACTGAGGGGCCTCTCCCGCGATCAGCCGCGCAACGCCCGGTTGGCGCGGATAAGCGCCAGGCGCTGATCGACGGAGCCGCGGGTGTTGCCGCCGTCCGGCGGCGTGTGCAGGCACCAGTCGACCAACTTGGCGACCGTGCTGCGCGCCGCGTAACAGCGGGTGTCTGACCCGCCGTAGTAGATCAGCACCGTGTCGTCGGGCAGGCGCACCCAGCCGTTGGAGAAGGTCACGTTCGACACATCGCCGACGCGTTCGCCGTCGTGCGGCGCCAGGAAATAGCCTCCTGGCCGCGCGGTGACCCGCGCCGGGTCGTCCAGCGCCGTCATGAACATGTAGAGGACATAACGCAGGCCCGCGGCGCAGTTGCGCACCCCGTGGGCGAGATGCAGCCAGCCCTGCGCCGTCTTGATCGGTGCCGGGCCCTGGCCGTTTTTCGCCTCGGTGATCGTGTGGTAGGCGCGAGCCTCGATAATCGTCTCGGGACCGGTGATCCCGGTGGTGATGTCGTCGCACAAGGTCCAGCCAATCCCGCCGCCCGAACCGACGTCGATGAAGCCGTCCATGGGTCGGGTGTAGAAGGCATGTTTCCCGCGCACGAACGCGGGGTGCAGGACGACATTGCGCTGCTGCGACGCCGGCGTCTTCAGGTTGGGCAGGCGCTCCCAGCGCTTGAAATCCCGGGTGCGCACCATGCCGGCCTGGGCGACCGCGGACGACAGATCGCCGGCGGGCGCGCCCGGATCCTTGGCCTCGGCGCAGAACACCCCATAGATCCACCCGTCCTCGTGGAAGGTCACGCGCATGTCGTAGAGGTTCGTCTCGGGCTTGAGCTCCGGAATGTCGCAGGGCTCGTCCCAGAAGCGGAACTGGTCGATTCCGTTCGGGCTCTCCGCGATGGCGAAGAAGCTCTTGCGGTCGCAGCCCTCGGTGCGGACGACGAGATGCACCTTGCCGTTCCAGAGGAAGGCGCCCGGATTCAACGTCGCATTGATGCCGAGGCGTTCCAGGAAGAACGGGTTCGTCCGCGGATTGAAATCATACCGCCACTCGAGCGGCGTATGGCGGCGGGTGACGACGGGATGCTTGAAGCGCTCGAACACGCCATTGTCCCAATCCGGGTCGACCGGATTCCGCCGCCGGAGCAGGGCTTCGTGGGCGGCGCGCACCGCCTTCACGCGGGCGGCGAACGAGCGGCTGACACCGGAGCGAACGGCGGGCGTGGTCTTGGCGGAGCCGGGTCGGGCGGGGGATTTCTTCGATTTCATGGGGGAGGAAAGGCGAATTCAGGATCGGCGGACGGAGCCATGGGCCGGCGCCGTTGTGGCCGGTGGCGGAATGGTGCTGTCCAGGCGGGTCGAGACCGGTTCGCGGGGCGCCGGAAAACCGGCGCATCGATTCAGGGGGCCGTCCAGTTGATGACCGGTGGGAGCTCGCCTTTCAAGTGCATGGGCGCGACGGCATAGCGCGGCAGGATGGCGCCGCTCCGAACGAACAGGGGCACGCGCTCCAGCGGCGCGGCCACCCGGTAGTAGCGGCCGCCGGTGAAGCGTTCCGCCGGATCTTCGAAGGAGCACCACGCGCCGGCGGGGAGGTAGACGAGGCGCTCGCGGGCGCCTTTCTCCATCACCGGCGCGACGAGCAGGGAGGGACCGAGCAGGTATTCATCGTCGATATTGGTCACCGCCGGGTCGTCGGGAAATTCGAGCGCAAGGTGGCGCAGGATCGGCAGGCCCGTTCGCGACGACTCCTCGACGCATTGGCGGAGATAGGGCACGAGCGTGTAGCGCAGCTGGGCATAGTGCCGGACGACCTCGAGCGCACGGGGCCCGTACTCCCACGGTTCACGCGGGGTGGTGCCGTGAAACCGGGCGAAGGGCGAGAGCAGTCCCCACTGGGCCCAGCGGATATAGAGTTCCTCGCTCGGTTTGTCGCCGACAAAGCCGCCGATGTCATGGCTCCAGCAGGCCTCGGCGCCGAAGCCGGCGGAAAGGCCGCCGCGCAATGCGCCGCGCATGCCCTCCCAGGTCACCTGCGTATCGCCCGCCCAGGTGCCGGGGTAGCGCTGCGTGCCGATGTAGCCGGCGCGCCGCCAGACCAGCGTCTGGCCGGTCGCCTCCTGCACGGCCTCGGCGACGGCCTGGCAGTAGAGATGCAGGTACAGGTTGTGCAGCTCGCGGCCGGTCTTGCCGTCGAACGCGAGGGAATCCTCGGACACGCGGTCGCCATAGTCAGGCTTGAACACCGCGGCGCCGTCGGCGATCAGCTCCTTCAACCTGCCCTTCCACCAGGTCTTGGCCTCCGGGTTGGTGAAATCGACCACGCCCACCGGTTGGCCGTACTCGAGACGCGCGATGCCGCCGCGAGTCGAGCGCAGGAGGTACCCCTTGGTTTCGGCCTCCTCGTAGATGGGGTGGCCTTCCGGCAGGTAGGGGTTGATCCAGAAGCAGGTGGCAAACCCCATCGCCTTCCAGTGCGCGAGCATTCCGCGGAAGTCCGGAAAGCTCTCGTCGTTTCGCACGAAGTCGCAGGCATCGACCCCGAGCTTGAAATAGTAGTGTTCGCGCATCCACTGCGGATCGAGGTGGACCACATCGCAGGGGATCTTCTCGGCCCGCAGGCGGGTGAGCACGGCCTCGACCTGGGCGCGGCTGGTGTAGGCGCAGCGGCTCATCCACACCCCGAAGGCCCAGAGCGGCGGGATCGCCGTCCGCCCGGTGATCTCCGCGTACTGGCCGATGAGGCCCTTCAGGGTCGGCGCGAGGAAGATGAACGCGTCGAGCTTGTCATCCTGCGTGAGGCAGGAGCCGGCGGTGTAGGAGAACGTGCCGATCTCCCAAAACGACCGGAATGTCGTGTGCAGCATCAGACTCCAGCCGGCGGTGCAATGGAGCAGGGGGATGCTCTTGTAGGCGAGGTCGGTCGTGTTGGTGCCGCAGGTGTCGGACGACCAGATCGTGGCGCGGGTGGAGGACTTCTCGACCTTGTTGAACTTCTCGCCGAGACCGAAGAACCGGTCGGCATTGTGAATCCGCCAGCTGAGGAACGGTTCGGTGGTCTTTCCGGCAACACGGAAGCCGAGCGGCGGGGTGATGAAGCTGCCCGCGACCTGCTCGGTTTCCAGCTCCAGGATCTCGCGGCCGGCCGGGTCGGTGACGACGAGCGAAAACGGATCCAGGCCCACCCGGACGCGGTAGCGGTCGAGGGCGAGGTCGACGCGCCGGTCTCCCGGCGTCATGGTGAGCGCCGCCTGCGGTTGGACGCGGCGCACGAGCATGGGTGATTCGTCCGCGAAGCGCGCCCCGGCCGCCCCGAACTGCAGGCGCAGGGCGGAGGGATTGATGCCGCTCAGGCGAAGGACGGCCGCGGTGCCATCCGACAGGTGGGCGGTGGCGGAGAAGACGCCGCGGTCGCAGCGGGGCTCGGTGAGCCGGACCACCACGGCGTAGGTGAAGCCGGCGCGATGGAAGATCCGGCCGTCGTCCTGGTAGATGGTCCGCTCCGGTTGGTAGCGGTTCGTGTAGCTGGCACTGTCGTAGGTCTGGTCCCTGGCGGGAGGGGGTTCGGCGCCGGTGGAACAGGCGGCCGCGGCGGCGAACAACCATGCGGAGACGATCGCGCGGGCGGGTGACGGACGGGGGATCGCGTGAATGGCGGTGGCGGTCATGGGAGTGGGATCATCGGCGCCGGGAACGGTGTGACCGTGCGGCGGTCTCGCAAGAATGCCTCGGCGTCGATGAAGGCAGGTTGTGAGCCGGATGGAACGAAAAACCCACACCGGCTTGGCCTGGATGGGTCCCCCTCCCGCTGGGGCGGACGGCTACGCGGGCTTCGCGTAGATCTCGGCGCCCTTCTCGACGAACTCGCGCGACTTCTGCTCCATTCCGGCCGACAGCGCCTGTTCGTCGGACACCCCAAGCTCGGCCGCGTACCGGCGCACGTCCTCGGTGATCTTCATGGAGCAGAAATGCGGGCCGCACATGGAGCAGAAGTGCGCGGTCTTGGCGCCTTCCTGCGGCAGGGTCTCGTCGTGATAGGAGCGCGCGAGCTCGGGGTCGAGGGACAGATTGAACTGGTCCTCCCAGCGGAACTCGAAGCGCGCCTTGCTGAGGGCGTTGTCGCGGTACTGGGCCGCCGGGTGCCCCTTGGCGAGGTCGGCGGCATGCGCGGCGATCTTGTAGGCGATGACGCCGGCGCGGACGTCGTCGCGGTCGGGCAGGCCGAGGTGCTCCTTGGGGGTCACGTAGCAGAGCAGCGCGCAACCGTACCAGCCGATGAGGGCGGCGCCGATGGCGGACGTGATGTGGTCGTAGCCGGGGGCGAGGTCGGTGGTGAGCGGGCCGAGCGTGTAGAACGGCGCCTCGTCGCACCAGGCCAGCTGCTTCGTCATGTTCTCCTGGATGAGGTGCATCGGGATGTGGCCCGGGCCCTCGTTCATCACCTGCACGCCGTGCTGCCAGGCGCGTTTGGTCAGCTCGCCCTGGGTCTCGAGTTCGGCGAACTGCGCCTCGTCGTTGGCGTCGGCGATCGAGCCGGGCCGGAGGCCGTCGCCGATGGAGAACGACACGTCGTAGGCCGCCATGATTTCGCAGATGTCGTCCCAATGCGTGTAGAGGAAGTTCTCCGCGTGGTGGGCGAGGCACCATTTGGCGAGAATGGAGCCGCCGCGGGAGACGATGCCGGTCATGCGCCGGGCGGTGAGGGGGATGTACCGCAGGCGCACCCCAGCGTGGATCGTGAAATAGTCGACGCCCTGCTCGCATTGTTCGAGGAGCGTGTCGCGGAAGATTTCCCAGGTGAGTTCCTCGGCGCGGCCGCCGGTCTTTTCCAGCGCCTGGTAGATCGGCACGGTGCCGATCGGCACGGGCGCGTTGCGGACGATCCATTCGCGCGTCTCGTGGATGTTCTTGCCCGTGGACAGGTCCATGACCGTATCCGCGCCCCAGCGGATGGCCCAGCGCATCTTCTCGACCTCCTCGTCGATCGAGGAGGCGACCGCGCTGTTGCCGAGGTTGGCGTTGATCTTCACGAGGAAGTTGCGGCCGATGATCATCGGCTCGAGTTCCGGGTGATTGATGTTGGCCGGAATGATGGCGCGGCCGCGGGCGACCTCGCGCCGGACGAATTCGGCCGTGATTTCGCGCGGGATGGCGGCGCCGAATCCCTGGCCCGCGTGCTGGTGGCACAGCGAGTCGCGGGGGGCATCCGGCGAGGTGGCGAGCGTGCCGGCCGCCGTCTGCAGCTTCAGGTTCTCCCGGATGGCGACGAATTCCATTTCGGGCGTGACGATGCCGCGGCGGGCGTAGGCGAGCTGGGTGACCGGACCGCCGCGGGCGCGCAATGGCCGGCGGCGCAGGGCGGGAAAGCGCGCCACCCGGCCGTCGGCGCGGGCCTGCTCGGCATGGACGTCGGTGAGGTAGCCGTCGTCAAGCGGTTGAACCGCGCGGCCGGCGTATTCCGCGACGTCGCCGCGTTCGCGGATCCACGCCAGGCGCCCGGCGGGCAGCCCCCGCTTGGGATCCTGGTGAAACGAGGGGTCGCCCCACGGCCCGGAGGTGTCGTAGACGCGCACGGGCTCGTTGTCCGTCAGGCGGTCGTCGAAGCCGCGGGTGGGCTGGAGGGCGATCTCCCGCATGGGCACCTGCAGGTCGGGGCGCGAGCCGGACACATAGACCCGGCGACGGGCGTTCGCGGCGGGGGCGGCGGAGGAGAGGGAAGGGGTGGCGGTGGACATGATCGTGCGATTGTCAGGCAGTCCACGTCGCCGGAGCATTCCCGCCGCCCCGTCAAATCGACGGGGCCGGCGATCCCTACGGCGGCATGATCCGCATCAGGTTCGAAGGGTAGCGGAGACGGTCGTTCTCCAGTCTCAGTCCGTCGCGCCGGACTCCCCGTTGGTGTGATGCGGCCACCATGCGCAAGACGGCCGCCGATGCAAAACGAATCTGCCCCGTCAGCGACGGACGCGCCCCGGGGGAACCCGCCGCCGGCAAACGACCGCGAAAATTCCAGAAGAAGTTTGCACTCGTTTCCCGGCCGACCTTCCCGCAGGCTGTTGGCGCTTAGGAATGAAAATCGTCCTCATCGAAGACCAGGCGATGTTCCGGGACTTGCTGAAGAAGATCTGCCGGGAGCATTTCCATTTGAACGTGGTGGGTGAGGCGGAGGACGGCGCGACCGGTCTGGCGATGTGCCGGAAGTTCAAACCGGACATCGTGCTGCTCGATCTCTTCCTGCCGGATCGCGACGGCATCGGCATGGCGGACGAGCTGCTCGCGATGGACCCGGAGATGCGCATTCTGGCGCTTTCGTCCGAGTGCGACGACTACACGCTCTACCGGGTGCTCAACTCGGGCATGCACGGCTACGTGGACAAGAACCGCCAGTCGGTGGAGGTGCTCAAGCAGGCCATCGACGAGGTCATCAAGGGGCGCGTGTTTTTCACCGAGGTCGTCCAGCAGGTGCGCCAGCGGCTGCGCATGGAGCCCAAGGCTTTTCCCAAGCTGCTCACCGATCGCGAGCAGCGCGTGCTCGAAGTGCTGGGCAGCGGCCTGAGCAACGAGGAAGCCTCGCACGAGCTCAAGCTCAGCCGGTACACCGTGCAGCTCCACCGGCGAAACATCATGACCAAGCTCGGCCTCCACCGCACGCCGGACCTCGTGCGCTACGCGGTGACCAAGGGCTTCGCGAAGATCAACGCGTTTCGAGAGAAGACCGCAACTTCTCCTTCAAACCCGCCACCTCCGCCTCGAAAGCCGTGATGGTCGAGCGCGGGGTTTCGACGTCGCCGGCGCGGGCGGCCTCCTGAATGGCGGTGGCCGCCGCGGCGACCTGCGTGGCGGAAACGAGGGCGGTTTGCGAAAGGATGCGGTGGGCGTGCCGCCGGGTGTTCTCGACGCTGCCGGCACGCACGGCCGCGACGAGCTGGGCGACATCCTTGTCGAGGGCCGCGATGAATTCCTCGGCGAGCTGGCGCATGCGTTCCGGCTGCTGGTCCGCCATGTAGCGGAAGATCGACAGGTCGAGCGCGGAGCGGGGCGCCTCCTCGGCGGAGCGGATCTGGATGGAAGAGCCGGCGCGCAGCGGGCCGCTGAGATTCTGGATGGTGGCCTTGATCTTTTCGGGGCTGAGGGGCTTGGCGGCGAATCCATCCATGCCCGCCTCGAGGCAGTCGCGCCGCTTCTCCGGCGTCGAGTAGGCCGTGGTCGCGACGATGAGCGTATGGCGCTCGGGCGGCTCCCATTGCCGGAAGCGGCGGGTTACCTCGACGCCGTTCAGGCCGGGCAGATCCCAGTCCATGAAAACGATGTCGTAGAGGTTGGCCTGCAGCTTGGCGAGGGCGTCGGGGCCGTCGGTCGCCTGGTCGGTCCGGTAGCCGAGCCGGGTGAGAATGTTGTCGATGACGAGGAGATTGTACTCCTGATCCTCGACGATAAGGGCGCGGGTGGTCGAGGCCGGACGCGGACGATCGTCGACGGCGGCCACTGCGGCCACCGGCGCGGGCACGGACAGCGCGATCCGGCACCAGAAGGTCGAGCCCTGGCCCGGGGTGCTGGTGAGGCCGACCGTGCCACCCATCTTCTCGGCGTACGCCCGGCAAACCGCGAGGCCGAGGCCCGTGCCGCGGATCTTTTCCTTTTGCGCGCGCCGGCCGCGGTTGAACTTCTCGAACAGCTTCGCCTGTTCGTCGTAGGGGATGCCGGGCCCCTCGTCGCGGACGGAGAGGGCGACCTCAATCGTGTCGCCCGGCGCGAGCCGGCCGTCGACGCTGACCTCGATCGTGCCGTGCCCGGCGTATTTGAGCGCATTGGCCACGAAGTTGATGACGATCTGTTTGATCTTGGCCTCGTCGCCGACGACCATCTCCGGGAATCCCGGACTCAGCCGTGTCACGATCGGCATCTGCTGCTCCTGCGCCTGCCAGGCAAAGATGGCGGTGACGTCGGCGAGCACGCTGCGCAGGCTAAACGGCTGGACGTCGATCGTGATGCGGCCGGCCTCAATCTTCGAGAAGTCGAGCACATCCTCGACCAGGGTGGACAGGTATTCCGCGCACTTGCGCAGCGAGACGGCCATGCCGCGCTGCTTCTCGGAGAGTTCGGACTCCTGCAGCAGGCCGGCGAGGCCGATCACACCGTTGAGCGGGTTGCGGATCTCATGGCTCATGTTGGCGATGAAGTCGGTCTTGGCCGCGTTGGCGCGCGCGAGTTCCTCGGTGCGCCGGCGCACGAGGCCTTCGAGCTGGATGGTGCGGGCCCGGATCTGCCCGACGCGCAGCCGGTAGCCGCCGTAGATCCCGCCCGCGGCGACGAGCACGAACACCGAGTAGGCCCACCGGGTGCGGTACCACGGCGGCAGGATGAAGAACTGGAAGGCGGCGGGCTCGCTCCACACGCCGTCCGCATTGGCCGCGCGCACCCGGAAGGTATAGGCGCCTTCGCCGAGGTTGGTGAACTCCCGGAAGGTTTTCGCGTTCGGCTCCATCCAATCGCGCTCGAATCCCACCAATTGCGTCTGATAGCGCACGAAACCGGGATCGCGGAAGGTGATGGCGGAAAAATCGAACTCGAGATGGTTGCGGACATAGGGGAGGCGGGGCAGCGAGGCGGCCGCAACGGGCAGCGCGGTCTTGCCCGAGATGGCGATCGTGCTCACGCCGGTCAGCAGCGTGCTGAACGTGACGCGCTGATCCTTAAGTTCGGCCAGATTCACCCGCAGCAGGGCCTCGGAACCGCCGATCCAGAGGACCGGCCGGTTAGGGGCCTCCTCCTGAAAATAGAGCACCCACGGGGAGCCGGCGCGCTCGAGTCCGGGGATGGGGGTCTGATGCCAGGCTGGGCGACGGTGCTCGTCGAGCGTGAGTTTGCCGACGATGGCCTGTCGGGTGCCGTCGGCGAGCGCGACTTCCGCTGCGAGCCATTTGTTACCCTCGGCGTCCGGATCTGAAAGCGCTAGGCCTTTGGCTAAACCCTGAAGGGCCGACACAGCGTAGAAAGTGTCATCGACGGGATTGTGCGCGAGAATGCCCGCCTCGGTCAGCAGCAGTACGTGGTGATGCAGGATGCCGACCGAAATCCTACCAGCGTCCGCTGGAAGTACACCGCCTAGGTCAAATCGAGTGATCTTGGTTGGCGCACCGGCGTCATTGAACGCGATGCGCACGACGCCTTCAGACAGCGTGCCGGACCAAACATTTCCGAAATCATCCTCGGCGAGCGAAGTCGAGAATCCGGGTAGAAGCGCTTGCTGCGGAAACGCCCGCCATTGGCCGTCGGTGTTCGTTAGCCAACCCACGCCCTTGGGATCTGCGAAATAGATCCGCCCGTGAAAACGGCGCGATTCCAATAGATGGTTTACGTCCAGCGGCGTCTTGTATACATCGGCTACGAGTCCGTTCGGTTGAAGCAGACGCACGCCGATGAAGCCCGAATTGAGCAGTCAAAATGCAGTCGGCAAAAGTGACGAGACGCTGAGTTTCAAATCGGGCTGCGGCAGCAAATCAAATGCTGCAGGAGCACGCGCGTCGGAGCCAAGTTTGATGGCAAAGATGCCATCGCTCGACATCACGTGCAGTCGACCGTCCAGGGCCACGATTGACCGGATGCCGCGTCCAGTGAGTTGATTGGAGTCGTCGAAAAGGCTGACGGCGCCACGGCTGTCCATCCGTGCAATTCCGTTCTCGGTCGTTATCCAGAGGCTTTTTTCGCGATCAACAAAGAGACCGTTCACGGCCTGGCTGGGAAGGGCGGCTGCGCGGTCGATGATGCGCAGGATCTTTCCCTGGTCATTGACGAGGACGACTCCACCATAGTACGTGCCAATGGCGAATGTGCCGTCATCAACAACCGCCGCGCAGGTGTAGATGTTGTCCTGGATGAACTGCGCGATCTGTTGAGCTGCTGCGCCAGGCAGCAAGGTGAGCTTCGGACCCTCGAGACGCGCCAGACCTTTGGTGGTGACAGCGACAAAAGAACCGTCACTCGATGGTTTGAGATACAACGCCAGGCATTTTGTGGCTGGATCGTAGGGAATGATCAGCTTGGGCTCGTCGCCTTCCAGTTTCCAAAACCCGGTTGTGAGATGCGGTACGTAAACCGTGTCGCCTATCTTCTGGGACATCGCTCTTCGGGCGGGAGGCAATGGCCAAATGTGGAATGTCTTCCCGTCCCAGCGCATGATCATATCGGTCGCGGCAAAGACTATTCCCCGCGAAGTCACCTCGATGCCCCAAATATCGAGAGTGTTGCGGTTTTCGGATGGAAGTTCGGTCAATAGAGAAACGAACTGCAATTGCCCGACTGCACTTCTTTCCAAATAGCCGACATCGCCAAACGCGGCGACCCAGATTCGTCCTGCGTCATCTATCGCGAGACCGTTAATCACTGTACTTTTCCCAGTAGGCAGGACGCGCCAGGTTGTGCCGTCGTATTGGAGCAAGCCATCGCCCGTCCCGAAATAGAGCACCCCGCTGCGGTCCTGTGCCACAGCCGTGACTCTGGCATTAAAGTGGTATTCGCCCGGTCTGAACACCTGTAGCAACGGCCGGCCCGCGGTGGAATCTCCCCAGCCGTTTGCGAATGCGTATCCTCCGAGAACAAGAGTTGCGCCTGCGGCAATTGAACGGCAAATTCGACGCAGCCCCGAAATCGCCCATATGCGATCGAGGGCGGATAGGCGATTTCTGAAGATGGAAGGAACCGGATTCACCCGAGGTTCGGTCAAAGTTGATCCGTGAAGTCCATCTTCATTCTGATCAAAAAAGGATAGGCGGAAATCATCGCGCTGGGGAATGATGGGGTAAAGGCGACACCGAAATGCTTGGGTGCGCTTGAATGGAAGACAACCTTGGCGGAAATCGCGAGCGTGAGCCATATCCAGTTTTGCCGTGGGCTTACTGGGTAAAACCGAGTGTTCGGCGGGCTTCGTCTGTTTCAAATAATCGGCGATAGTGGATGCCGATGAAATCAATCAAACAAGTTTTGCTCGCGGTTATCACGAGTCTCCTGCTCACCGCAGGACTGGCCAGAGCCGCGCAGTCGTTCGACGTGGTGGGATCTAGCCCGCAAGTTGAACAATCTCAGAATGACTTACCGCCGGTTAGTAATTGTTCTTGCGTCATCCTCCGCTGAATTCTTCCCATGACCTCCACCCAACGCATTCTTTTCGGTGCCATGGCGAGCCTCCTGCTGGTCTTGGGGTTCGTGAAGGCTGCCGAGTCATTTGACCCGGTCGTATCACACGACCGGCTGAACAGCGCCAGCGCCGATGATATCGGCGGTTCAACCGCCACGCGCTGGTCCTGACCATCAACGGCGCGTATCCAACCGGAGCAGACAGAGCGACGCAGACTTTCACACGTGGCCGGCCCCCATCCGGCGTCCCTGGGTTGCTTCGGGCGGATGGACTGCCCACCGGGCGTCGCCGGCCGGAATGGGTCGGTCCGGCGGGGTGTTTAGGGCTCGTGGCGGCGGTAGGGAGTGCCAACATAAATCCGATTCTGATCCTCCTCCATGCTTAACCTGGCACCCTGGCGCTACCGGCGCATCTTCACCGAGCAAGGCGGACCGATCACGCGGATCGAGTTCAGCGAATTTCCGGTGCTGGGTCACCGTTGCTATCAGGCCAACGCCTACCTGGCGCCCCATCTCACCGGCAAGCCGCGCCCGCAGCTCAACCTCTACAGCAACGCCGACGGCACCGGCACGGATCCGAGCGCGATGGTGGCGCGCTACATGGCCATTTCGGAATCGCTGGAACGCTGGGCCTTTCATGTGAAGGTGAACGATTTTGACCGCGACATCTATGGATTCGACCGCGACGCCTCCTCCAACGGCATGGCGGCGTTTCCCGGCCTGTTCTCGAGTCAGTGCCGCACGAAGGCCTATTGGGAGGCGCTCGAGCGGTTCTGCGTGATCGCCTGGTGGGACGGCCGCCTCACGGCGAAGGTGCGGCCCACCAAGTGGACCGATGTGTCCGCCGTGCAGATCGACCATCCCCTCGAGCGCGGCACCATCGTGATCCTCTTCAAGCGCTGCCTGCCGGGCGAGTTCTTCAGCTACGGCCACGCGGCGGGCGGTGATTTCGGGAGCGCCTGCCAGCGCGCCTCGATCGAACTCTGCCGCAACGAATACGTTCTGCGGAGCTACCGGGCGACGCATCCGACGTTCACCTACGCGGACCTGCCCCAGGTCAAGGACATCTTTGAACGGCGGCTGCTCTATTTCTCGCTGCCCGAGGGCCACGCGCTTTTCCAGGAGCGCCTGCGGGCGCAACCGCGCCGGCCGATCGCCGCACCCAAGGTTCTTTTCGATGGCCCGATCGTGGGGCCGTGGTCCCGCTACGCCACGGTGTGGCGCGTGGCCCTCGAGCTCCCGACCGAGGGTTACTTGGAACCCAAGTTGGAGTTCTTTTTCTGGTGACGGTCGGCGCCGCGGCGCGGCGGGGCAGGACCGACAGGATTTCGGTGTCGCCGGCCGGCCGGGTGCCCGTTCCAGGGTCCGAGCGCGCCGTTGGCGCTCCCTGAGGACAACACCCCAACTCATAACGCCATAGCCGCCTCACAAAAACCATAGCCGACCTACCAAAAATTGAGTGTTCAGCGAGGCCGCTAAGGCGGGGTGAACCTGTCTTAATGCAAGATGTTTTCCCGTGTCCAGCGATCTCATATATCCTCGGGTGGATGAAGGCCGGTTGGTCGATTCGACCGCCCCGATGAGGGGGGCGGTTCCTGCGGGGCGTGGCATCCGGCGGTACACCCGTTCGTGGGGGCGGCTGGCGCGGATCTTCCAGGGGAGCAAAGGATCCTCCGTCGAGGGAGAATCGCTGACCGAGGGCGGGATTGCGCGCGCGCTGGTCGACACGTTGAGTGACTGGATCTGCGGGATTGATGCCGCGGGGCGCGTCACCTTTGCCAACGCAGCGCTGGTCCGCGACTATGCCGCCGCCCAGGAAAAGACGGGCCGGCCGAACGCGCCCGGATCGCTGGTGGGGCGATGGTTTGTCGACCTCATGCCGTCCGCGGCCAATGAAATGCTCCGGCTGGCGCTGCACCGCGCCATCGCCACCGGCGACCCGCAGACCTGCCAGCATGAGATGCTGGTCGCCAGCGGCGGCGAGTCGTGGCGGCAATGGACCTTCCAGCCGATGCCAAACGCGGTTCCGCCCGCACTCGCCCCCACGCGCCTCTTGGTGGTCGGCCGCGACATTACGGAACAGAAACGCCTCGAGCACCAGTTCCTGCACGCCCAGCGGGTGGGCAGCATCGGCCTGCTCGCCAGCGGCATCGCGCATGATCTGAACAACGTGCTGGCCCCCATCACGATGTCGGCCGACCTGTTGAAGCTTCGCGGGTGCACGGACGAGAACCGGCCCCTGCTTGAGCTGGTGGCGACGAGCGCGGCCCTCGGCGCCGGCCTCGTCA
>Ga0265338_10005604_pt1 | contig 16318 bp, 14 predicted proteins | sample 42126metaG_FD_193579 | JGI IMG/M metagenome (GOLD analysis project Ga0265338, IMG submission 193579) | Rhizosphere microbial communities from Carex aquatilis grown in University of Washington, Seatle, WA, United States - 4-21-26 metaG | ecosystem: Host-associated > Plants > Roots > Rhizosphere... | reverse complement strand
CCGCTGCTGAGGCGGACGCTGGAATTGTCGGACGTCAAGCCGCTGGTGGTCGGGCACTGGGGCACGACCCCGGGGCAGAACTTCATCTACGTGCACCTGAACCGGGTGATCAGGAAGTACGACCTGGACATGTTCTACGTCGCCGGGCCCGGGCACGGCGGCCCGGCACTGGTCGGCAACACCTACCTGGAGGGGACTTACAGCGAGGTCTACCCGGACGTCAGCCAGGACGAGGCCGGGCTGAAGAAGCTGTTCAAGCAGTTCTCCTTCCCGGGCGGGATCTCCAGCCACGTGGCGCCCACCACCCCGGTATCGATCCACGAGGGCGGCGAGCTCGGGTACTCGCTCAGTCACGCGTTCGGGGCCGCGTTCGACAACCCCGGCCTGATCGTCGCCTGCGTCATCGGGGACGGCGAGGCCGAGACCGGCCCGCTGGCCACCTCCTGGCAGTCCAACAAGTTCCTCGACCCCGTCAGCGACGGCGCCGTGCTGCCGGTCCTGCACCTCAACGGGTACAAGATCAGCAACCCCACCGTCCTGGCCCGCATCGGAGACGAGGAACTGGGGCAGTTCCTGCGCGGCTGCGGATGGGAACCGCTGTTCGTCGAGGGCGGCGACCCGGAACAGATGCACCAGCTGATGGCGGCAACGCTGGAAGAGGCCGTCGAGGCCATCCGGCAGATCCAGGACACCGCCCGCATCGGCGGTGACACGACCTGGCCCCGCTGGCCCATGATCGTGCTGAGGTCACCGAAGGGCTGGACCGGCCCCAAGGTCGTCGACGGCCTGCCGGTCGAGGGCACCTTCCGGTCGCACCAGGTGCCGCTCCTGGTCGACGCGGACCACCCGGATCACCTCGCGCAGCTGGAGGGCTGGATGCGCAGCTACCGGCCGGAGGAGCTGTTCGACGAGGCGGGCCGGCTGCTGCCCGAGCTGGCCGCGCTCGCGCCTGTCGGAGACCGTCGGATGGGCGCTAACCCGCACGCCAACGGCGGCCTGCTCCTGCGTGACCTGCGTATGCCTGATTTCCGCGTCCACGCGGTGGACGTTCCCTCACCCGGCGCGACCGAAGCTCAGGATACCGCGGTGCTGGGCGAGTTCCTGCGTGATGTGGCTGCGCTCAACGAGCAGCAGCGGAATTTCCGGCTTTTCGGTCCGGACGAGACGCTGTCGAACATGCTCGGCGCGGTCTTCCAGGTCACCAGCCGCCAGTGGGACGCCCAGACGCAGCCGAACGACGAGTTCCTGGCGCCCAGCGGGCGGGTGCTGGACTCCATGCTGTCTGAGCACCAGTCCGAAGGCTGGCTGGAAGGCTACCTGCTGACCGGCCGGCACGGGCTGTTCAACTGCTACGAGGCGTTCATCCACATCGTCGACTCGATGTTCAACCAGCACGCCAAGTGGCTGAAGGTGACCAGGCAGCTGCCCTGGCGGCGCCCCATCGCGTCGCTGAACTACCTGCTCGCCTCGCACGTCTGGCAGCAGGACCACAACGGCTTCACCCACCAGGACCCCGGCTTCATCGACCACGTCGTCAACAAGAAAGCCGATGTCGTCCGGGTCTACCTGCCGCCCGACGCGAACTGCCTGCTGTCGGTCGCCGACCACTGCCTGCGCAGCCGCCACTACGTCAACGTCGTCATCGCCGGCAAGCGCGCCATGCCGCAGTGGCTGACCATGGACGCCGCCGTCGTGCACTGCACCGAGGGCATCGGCATCTGGGACTGGGCCAGCAGCGACCGGGGCGCCGAGCCCGACGTCGTGCTGGGCTGCTGCGGTGACACCCCGACCCTGGAGGTGCTTGGCGCCGTCTCGATCCTGCGCGAGTACCTGCCCGGCCTCAAGGTCAGGGTGGTCAACGTCGTCGACCTGATGAAGCTCCAGTCCGCCAGCGAGCACCCGCACGGGCTCAGCGACACCGACTACGACTCGCTGTTCACCACCGGCAAGCACATCATCTTCGCCTTCCACGGGTACCCGTGGCTGATCCACCGCCTCACCTACCGCCGGTCCAACCGCAACCTGCACGTCCGGGGCTACAACGAGGAGGGCACGATCACCACGCCGTTCGACATGCGCGTGCAGAACCGCCTGGACCGCTACCACCTGGTCCTGGACGTGATCGACCGGCTCCCGCAACTCGGCGCCACCGGCGACTACCTCAGGCAGCTGATGCGCGACAAGCTCGTCGAGCATGATCATTACATCGATATCCACGGCCAGGACATGCCCGAAATCCGCAACTGGACATGGGAGCCCCGCGCGAACGGCAGTCGCAAAGGCCGCTCAGATGAGTAATCGTAAAAGATTCTCTCTGTAACGGGCCGTGGTTTCGAGTTTGGCTGAGCGCAGTTAACCTCCCGGTAAGCGGCACTTTAACCCAGTCGGATCGGGTCAGGGAGGCTAGGCGATGCGCACGTTTACTGAAGATATTTACCCGGTGAAATGGGCTGGCGGCCGGGCGGTAGTGACTCTTCCAGAGTCGCCAGCGGCATGAGGCTGCCGGCCGATGCCACCACATGGACGGAAGGCGAGCCCGGCCGCGGCCTTCACCGGCCACGACTCCCCGGTCCCACCTAAGCCCCCAGCGGTGACTGGCTGAGGGGCAGCGGACCGGGTGTCTTGCTACTTGCTAGGGGTCAGTGCGAGTTTCGGGCCTGGGCGGCAATTTCATCATGCGGTCCTGGGGAGTGGTTCCGCCCCAGATGCCCTCTGGCCTGGCCTCGAGAGCATAGGACAGGCAGTTCGGGCGGACGACGCAAGCGGCGCAGACCGCCTTCGCCGCCTCGACCTGATGCTCTACTGGGCCCTTGGCCGCGGGGGGAAAGAACAGCTCGGGATCCACCTGCCGACAGGCGCCGCGCAGCATCCACCTCTGGGAACCCAGCACACGGGACATGTCCATACCTCCGGTAAAGCGTCAGCTGGGTACCGGAGTCTGGGGTCGTACGGTCATTTCATCATGCGCCGGGAATTATGTAAAGACCGCAGTCAGGCCGTGCCTATTCCGGGTAAAGCCGGGACTAAAGTCCCTTCCGTCGGGGACTAAAGCCACTTCCGAAGATTTATCATCCTCCGGTTAGTCGAGGTTCGGAGCTATTTTCTTCTCTCGCCACGCCGCAATTTATAATTTTTGCGTCCCCTGATGACCGGTATCGACAAAAGCCTGCGGTCGCGTATTGTGATGGCAGAACCTCAAGAGTTAGCTGCCGGGCCAGGACCCTGCCTTGCTGTAAAAGCGAGAAGGGCATACCTGTGTTCAGCACGGACCTGAGTACCCGCGGCTATGACGGTCGCACCGTGGTCGCGCTGCGCGGTGAGCTTGACCTAGCCGACGCGGCGGCGGTCACGGCCGGGCTCTCCGCGGTCGTGACCCGCGAACCCTGGATCATCGTGGACCTGGGGGGCCTGGAGTTCATTGACTCCAGTGGCGTGGCCGCGCTGGCGCGTGGCCGGAGGAAGGCCTGGCAGGCCGGCGGTGACCTGGTACTCGCCGCACCGCCGCGGAAAGTGCGGCGGGTGCTTGCCGTCACCCGCCTGACCGATGCGTTCGGCGTATACGCGACGGTGGAAGAGGCGGCCGGCGCGTTGGGGCAGCGGCGGGAGAGGGCACTTGATGTCGCTGTCTAGTGACCCGATGGTTCCCCGGCAGCTGGGGCCGCCTGTCCCGCCGCCTGTCCCGCCGATGTCGGCCCGGAACAAGGAAAAGGCCCATGCGATGGGGCTGACCTCGGCTACCGGGCTGGTGGTCGGCAGCATCGTGGGGACCGGGGTGTTCACGATGCCGGCGGTGCTGGCCGGGGCCGGCACGATGGGGATCATCGTGCTGGCGGTCATCGCGGTCGGTGCGATGCTGCTGGCGGTGCTGTTCGGGCAGCTGAGTAAGCGGGTGCCGAACAGCGACGGCGGGCTCTACGCGTACTCCCGGCATGAGTTCGGCGATTTCGCCGGCTATCTCGTCGGCTGGTGCTACTGGATCCAGGCCTGGGCCGGCAACGCGGCCATCGTCTCGTCGTGGGTGTTCTACGTCGACGCGCTGTTCAAGCTGTCGCATCCGAGCGGGATGGAGAACTGGGGCATCGCCCTGATCGGCCTGTGGGTGCCGGCCGCGGTGAACCTGGCCGGGGTGCGGCAGATGGCCTGGTTCCAGAACGTCACCGTGGTGCTGAAGTTCCTCCCGCTGCTGTTCGTCGGCGTCGTCGGGTGGTTCTTCGTCCGCAGCAGCGACTTCGGGCCCTTCAATGCCTCAGGCGGGAGCCTCTACAGCGGCATCGGGATCGCGGCGGGAGTGGCGCTGTTCTCGTTCATCGGCGTTGAGGCGGCCGCGGTCACGGCCAAGCGGGTAAAGAACCCGCGGGTCAACGTCGGCCGTGCCTCGCTTATCGGCACCGCGGTCAGCGCGCTGCTGTACGTGCTGGTGACAGCGGTGGTGATGGGGCTGGTCGCGCATCACGCGCTGACCACGACCGGGGCGCCGTTCGTCAATGCCTTCCAGTCCATCTTCCCCGGCAGCGCGTGGGCGGGTCAGTTCATCGCGGCGGTGGCCGTTATTTCGGGTATCGGGGCGCTGAACGGCTGGACGCTGATCGTGACAGAGACATCGCGGGCCATCGCCCAGGACGACCTGTTCCCCCGGCCGTTCGCCTGGACCGACCGCAACGGGACCGCCTGGTTCGGCATCGTGGTCGGCACGGTGCTCCCGTCGCTGCTCATGCTGTGGCGGTACAACGCGAGCTCGGGGCTGACGGTCTTCACCTACCTGGTCGACCTCACCGTGGTCACCGTGGCCATCCCGTACTTCATGTCGGCCATCGCCCAGCTCACCTACCTCGTCTCCCGCCGCCGCCGCGTGCAGGGCTGGGCCCTGGCCCGTGACCTGCTGGTCGCCGGGATCAGCGTGCTGTTCTCGATGTGGGTGACGTTCGCCTCCGGTTACCAGGTCGTCTACCAGGCCCTGGTCGTGATCTTGGCCGGGCTGATCCTGTACGCGTTCCTGAACGCCCGCCGGCAGCGCCTCGGCAAGGCCAGCGAGCCGGCCGACCTCCCGCCCGACGAGCCATCCGCGCCTGCCAGGCCGGCAACCGGCCAAAACACCTAGCAGAAGGAGACCGCTATGACGTTCCGTGTCGATTCTGAGATGGGCCAGCTCCGCCAGGCCATCGTCCACCGGCCGGGCCTCGAGCTGTCACGGCTCACTCCTGGCAACATCGAGTCTCTGCTGTTCGATGACGTGATGTGGGCGCCCAAGGCCAAGGAGGAGCACGACGCCTTCGCCGAGGCCCTGCGGGACAAGGGGGTGCTCGTGCATTACTACGGGCAACTGCTGGCCGAGACACTCGAGGTGCCCGTAGGGCGGGCCTTTGTCCTTGACCGGCTGTGCACGCCGGAGATCTTCGGCCCCTCGCTGGCCGGCCCCGCGCGCCAGCTGTTCGAGGACCTGGACGGGGTGAAGCTGGCCGAGGCCCTGGTCGGCGGCGTCCTCAAGGCTGACCTGCACCCGCACCGGACGCACAGCCTCAAGTGGGAGATGCTGCGGGCGGATGACTTCATCCTCCCGCCGCTGCCCAATACCCTGTTCACCCGGGACAACTCGTGCTGGATGTACGGCGGGCTGACCGTCAACCCGATGGCCATGCCGGCCCGTCAGCGGGAAACCCTGCACACCCGGGCGATCTACCGCTTCCACCCGCTGTTCGCCGGCACCGACTTCGCCACTTACTACGGGGGCGAGGACCGCGACTACCAGCCGGCCACGCTTGAGGGCGGTGACGTTCACGTCATCGGCCACGGGGCCGTCCTGATCGGCATGGGCGAGCGGTCCACCCCGATGGCCGTCGAGGCGGTCGCCAGGGCCCTGTTCGCCGCCGGGCAGGCGACCAGGGTGGTGGCCATTGAGCTGCCGCACAGCCATGCCTTCATGCACCTGGACACCGTGATGTCCATGGTCGACACCGCCACCTTCGTGCTCTACCCCTACTTCGACCGTCACCTGCGCAGCTGGACGATCTCCCCGGGCGAGCAGCCCGGTCAGCTCACCGTCGCGCGCAACCACAGTCTCTGGGACACCCTGGCCGAGATCCTCGAGGTCGACCACATCACGGTGCTGGCCACCGACGAGGACATCCGGGCGGCCGAGCGCGAGCAGTGGGACGACGGGACCAACTACCTGGCGGTCGCTCCCGGAGTGGTCTTCGGCTACGAGCGCAACGTCCCCACCAACACCATGCTGCGCAAGCACGGCATCGAGGTCGTGGAGATCGGGGGGAGCGAGCTCGGCCGGGGACGAGGCGGGCCCCGGTGCATGACCTGCCCAATACAGCGCGATCCGGCCTGACCGCAGACCCTCAGGAGACGAGATGACAGTCATGGACCTGCACGGAAGAAACCTGCTTAAAGAGACCGACTTCACTAAGGAGGAGTTCCTCTCGATCGTCGACCTGGCCGGGCAGCTGCGCCTGGAGAAGCGCACGGGCACCGAGCGCCAGCGGATGACCGGGCTCAACTTCGCCCTCATCTTTGAGAAGCCCTCCACCCGCACCCTGTCGGCCTTCGAGGTCGGGGCGCACGACCAGGGGGCGCATGTGACCTACCTCGGGCCCGGGGACACCCACCTGGGCGAGGCGGAGTCGGCCAAGGACACCGCCCGGGTACTCGGGCGGATGTTCGACGGCATCGAGTACCGCGGGTTCGCCCAGCAGACCGCGGAGACCCTCGGTCAGTACGCCGGCGTGCCGGTATGGAACGGGCTGACCGATCAGTGGCACCCCACCCAGATGCTGGCCGATGTCCTCACCATCCGCGACCACTCGGCCAAGCCGCTCGAAGAGATCGTCCTCTGCTACTGCGGGGACGCGCGCAATAACACGGCGAACTCGCTGCTGGTGACCGGCGCGCTGCTCGGCCTGGACATCCGTATCGCCGCCCCCGCCTCACTGCAGCCCAGCGATGAAGTCCGCGCCATCGCCGACGGGCTGGCCCGCCGGTCGCGCGCCCGCGTCCAGGTGGGCGACGACCTCACATCGGCGGTCGAGGGGGCTGACTTCCTCTACACCGATGTCTGGGTGTCGATGGGGGAGCCCGCCGCAGCGTGGGGCGAGCGGATCAAGCTGCTGCTGCCCTATCAGGTCGACGCCGCACTGATGAAGGCGACCGGCAACCCTGAGGTGAAGTTCATGCACTGCCTCCCCGCCCTGCATGACACCGACACCGCAGTGGGGCGCCAGATGCGCGATCAGTGGGGCCTGTCGGCCCTCGAAGTAACGGACGAGGTCTTCGAGTCTCCCGCTTCGATCGTGTTCGACCAGGCGGAGAACCGGCTGCACACGATCAAGGCGGCCATGGTCGCGACCGCGGGTCGCTGAGATGCTGCTGGTCGTGGCGGTGGGCGGCAACGCCCTGCTCCAGCGCGGGGAGGTCCCGCTCGCGCAGACCCAGGAGAAGAACGTCGCCGTAGCGGTCAGGGCCCTGGCCCCGCTGGCCGCGGACCATGACTTGGTCATCACCTACGGTGACGGGCCGCAGGTGGGCCTGCTGGCGAACGAGAGCTACGCCGATCCGGTGCTGCCCTTTCCCTACCCGCTCGATGTGCTCGTCGCCCAGACCCAGGGGATGATCGGCTACTTCCTGCTCCAGGCATTCGGGAACGCCCTGCCCGGACGGCAGGTGGCCAGCCTGATCTGCCAGACGAAGGTGGCGCCGGACGACCCGGCCTTCGGGCGGCCGGCCAAGTTCATCGGGCCGGACTACCCGGAGGCGGAGGCCCGCAGGCTGGCCGGGCTCCGGGGCTGGCAGATCCGGCCGGACGGCCCTGCCTGGCGACGGGTAGTGGCCTCACCCGAACCCGTGGCGATCGTGGAGCTCCCGGTGATCCGCACGCTGGTCGGAGCCGGTGCCATCGTGATCTGCGCCGGGGGCGGCGGCGCCCCGGTACTCCAGGACGGCGACGGCCACTTCCGCGGAGCCGAGGCGGTCGTCGACAAGGACCTCAGCACCGCGCTGCTCGCACGGGACCTCGGCGCCGACGCCCTGGTGATCCTCACCGACGTGGCCAACGTGGAGACAGGCTTCGGCACGGACGCAGCCAGGGCCATCGGCCGTACCACCCCGGCCGCCCTGCGGGCCCTGAAGTTCCCGGCTGGATCGATGGGCCCGAAGGTCGAAGCGGCCTGCCGGTTCGCCGAGGCAACCGGCAAGCCGGCGGTGATCGGCCAGCTTGATGACGCGGCCGACCTGGTCCGGGGAACCCGGGGCACCGTAGTGGAACCGGCCAGACCGGCGGTCGAGGCAACCAGGAGGCTGCCATAAACGCCGGAGACACCGCCTGGGTGATGGTCAGCGCGGCACTCGTCCCTGTTCATGACCGTCGGCCTCGCGGTCTTCGACGGCGGCCTCGAACCCCGCCGCAACGGACTGCAGATGATCGCCATGAACCTGTTCACGATCGCGATCGTCACCATCACGTGGGCCACGGTGGGCTTCAGCCTGGCCTTCGGCCCTGACGCCGGGCATGGGCTCATCGGGAACCTGCACTATGCCGGACTGGCCAACATGGGCGGAGCGCCTTCACCGTGACCCAGATCGCCGCGGCAACGGGATTTCTCATGTGGGCGGCGATCGAGTACAGCCGCACCGGCCAGGCCACCCTGACAGGGCTGGCGACCGGGACGGTCGCGGGACTCGCCACCATCACGCCGGCCGCAGGCTATGTCGGCCCCTTGCCCGCTATCGCGATCGGCGCTGCAGCCTGCTATTTCGCCGGTGTCGGGGCCAGGAAGATCAAGCGCTTCGACGATGCCTTCGGCGTCACCGCAACCCATGGCATCGGCGGGCTCGCGGGAATGCTCATGGTTGGGGTCTTCGCGCAGTACCGCATTAATCCCGCGGGATTCACGGCAGCCAACGGCTCACCGATTAGCGGCCTGGTATCCGGAGACGGCTCCCTGCTGTGGCACCAGACTCTCGCCGTTCTTGCCGTCATCGGCCTCACCGCCGCGCTCACCTACGGCCTCGGAATCATCATCCGGGCGACGATCGGCCTGCGGGCAAAGAGCGAGCAGGAGCACCTCGGGCTCGGCGGCATGTTCGCTGGCACCGGCAGCGCGGCACCGGTGGAACAAGCACCGATGGGTAAGGTCGCGGCCTAGCAGGAGGAACGATGGGAAGACAGGCAGTCATCCTGCTCTACGTGCTCGCGATGGCAGGCGTCGTGGTCGGCGTGGACGTCCTGTTCTTCAAGTCCCAGTTCTGGGCGCGGCTGATAATAAATGTCGGCACCGTCCTGGTGTTCGCGGCGTTCTACTTGCGGTTCCTGAGACGTTCATGAGCACAGCCGCTGCCATGCCGGACCAAGAATGCGAACCGTACTCGTAGCCCTGGGGATACTAGGGGTCAGCCTGGCCAAGATCGGTGCAGCGGTCATCACTGGTTCGGCCGCCTTGGCCGCTGAAGCCGTGCATTCACTCGCTGACAACGCCAACGACCTGTCTCTGTTCGTGGCTCAGCGTCGCAGCGGCCGGCCTCCCGACGATCAGCATCCCCTGGGGTACGGGCGGGAAGCCTACTTCTGGCGCTGATCGCGGCTCTTGGTGTGCTGGCCGGCGGCGCGGCGTTCTCCCTGCGTGACGGCATCGACGAGCTGGTTCACCCCAGCGCCACCCAGTCGTTCGCCGTGGCCTATGTCGTGCTGGGCATCTCTACCGTCTTTGACCTGGTGTCATTTCGCCAGCCGGCGGGCCAGATGGCCCGCCGGGGGACCGCAGGGCCACGATGTCGCCGGCTTCACCCAGCCGTTGCGGCCAGCGGAGGAGCAGAGACTGCCGGCCTTTCTCCTCGGTTACCCCGGGGTGACCGCCATTCGCGAGCTCTTGTTCACCTTCACCGGCCCGGGCCGGAGATGGATTGTCGCCCGGGTTTCTCCTCAGCCTCAATTCACCGCCTGAACTCTGGCGTTCGCCTTAACGGTTCGCCGCGACCGCCGGCGGCGAACGACCGCCTTGCGGCCCTCGTCCGCCAGGAGCAGCGCGAGGCCGAAGCCCGTGAGCATGAGCCAGTCCCACACGCTGAGCCCGGCGGTGCCGAACACGCTCTGCAGGACGGGGACGTAGCTGATGCAGGCGACGAGGGCGATGCCGAATGCCCCGGCGAGGATGAGCTTCCGGTTGGTGAATATGCCGATGGTGAGGATGCTCTGGTCGTCGCTGCGGACGGTGAGGGAGTTGAAGAACTGGCTCACCACGATCCCTACCTGGACCATGGTGCGTGCTTCCCGGTAGACCGGGCTGGCCGCGGTGAAGTCTCCGAAGCCAAGGTGGGCGGAGTGGATGCGCCAGAAGAAGGCGAAGCACACGCCGGCGGCCTGGATGGCGCCGAGGAACAGGAACCGCCCGACGACCGCCCTGGACAGCAGCCTCTCGGTTACGGGCCGGGGCGGTCGGGTCATGACGCCGGAGTCCGGGGGTTCCGCGCCCAGCGCCAGGGCGGGCAGGATGTCGGAGCCGAGGTCGATGCTGAGGACCTGCAGGGCGCTCAGCGGTACCAGGGGGAAGGCGAGAGCAGCGGCGAGCAGGATCGGGACGATCTCGGAAATGTTGTGGCTGAAGATGTAGATGATGAACTTGCGTATGTTGGCGTAGACGGAGCGGCCGAGTTCGACCGAGGCGACGATGGAGGTGAAGGAGTCGTCCAGGAGCACCATGACGGCTGCCTCGCGGGCGACGTCGGTCCCGGTGACGCCCATGGCCACGCCGATGTCGGCCTGCTTGAGCGCGGGGGCGTCGTTGACGCCGTCTCCGGTCGCGGCGACGATCTGGCCGAGGTGCTGGTAGGCGGCGACGATGCGCTGCTTGTGCTCGGGCCTGACCCGGGCGAACACCATCTCGGGATGAGCGGTGAGCTCTTCTTCGAGCTGGCTGGCGCTCATCGCCTCGAGTTGCTGCCCGCTGACCACGCCGGGGTCGGGGCCGGTGATGATGCCGACGCGGCGGGCGATGGCTTCGGCGGTTATCCCGTAGTCGCCGGTGACCATGGCGATCCGGATGCCGGCCTTGCGGCAGGCGGCGACGGCGTCGATGACGTCGGGGCGGGGCGGGTCCATCATGGCCACCAGTCCCAGCAGGGTCAGTCCGTGCTCGGCGAGGTCCTGGCTGGGATGACTGGTGTCGAGGCGCCGGCGGGCGACGGCGAGGACCCGGAGGGCTTCGCCGGCCAGCTGGTCGCCGGCGTCGGTTACCTGGCGCCGGTAGTCCTCGGTGAGCGGGACGTCGGTGCCGGCCCAGGAGACGGTGTCGCACCGGCCGATCAGTTCCTGGGGTGAGCCCTTGACGTAGGCGACGCACCCGGCCGGGGTGCGGTGCAGGGTCGTCATCAGCTTGCGCTCGTGGTCGAAGGGGAACTCGCCGGTGCGCGGCGCCGCCGTGCCGGCCGCGGCGGTGTCGATGCCCGCCTTGGCGGCGGCCACGATGATCGCGCCCTCGGTGGTGTCCCCGAGGATGCGCCAGTCCAGGTGGTGAGCCGGGTCAGGCGCGAGCAGCCGGGCGTCGCAGCACTGCGCGGCCGACTGGAGCAGCTCGGTGACCTGGGCGGGGTCACTGACTGTGCCCTCCGGCTGGTAGCCGGCCCCGGTGACCGGGTGGCGGCGCCCGGACTCCCAGACGGTGGTGACCGTCATCTCGGCCTTCGTCAGCGTCCCGGTCTTGTCCGTGCAGATCACGGTCGTCGACCCGAGCGTCTCGACCGCGGCCAGCCGCTTGATCAGGGCATGGCGGGCGGCCATCCGCCGCACCGCGATGGCCAGCGACACCGACAAGGTGGCGGGCAGGCCCTCGGGCACCAGCGCCACCATGACACCCAGGGCAAACACGAAGCTGTCCACCAGCCCGGCCGAGGTCGTGGCGGTGCGCAGCCCGAAGACGACCGCGGCCAGCGCCACGGCCACCGCCGACACCTGTTTCGCCATCCGGTTGACGTTGCGCTGCAGCGGGCTGGCTACCTCGGTGACCTGGGCGGTCATCTGATAGATCTGGCCGAACTGGGTGCCGGCTCCGGTCGCGAACGCCACCGCCGTGGCCGTTCCCTCGACCACGGAGGTGCCCATGAAGACCAGGTTGGCGGCGTCCATGGTGGCCGTGCCCGTCGGCACTGCGTTCGCGGTCCGGTGCACCGGCGCGCTCTCACCGGTGAGGGCGACGTCGTCGACGGTCAGGTCGTGCGCCTCGACCAAGCGCCCGTCGCAGCAGATATCGTCGCCGGCTTCCAGGACGAACACGTCACCCGGGACGACGCCGCGCGCTGGAATGTCGGCCAGGGTGCCGGCCCGCCGCACCCTGGCGGTGTGCGGCACCAGCGCCTGGAGCGCCTCGGACGTCCTCTCGGCCGAGTACTCCTGGAAGAACCCGATCGCGCCGTTGAGCACGACCACCGCCAGGATGGCGACGGCCAGCTCCAGGCTCCCGGTGTCCCGGGGCGACTGGATCAGGTAGGAGGCGAACGTGATGACCGAGGCACCCAGGAGCACGAGCGCGAACAGGTTGGTGAACTGCGCGAGCACCTTCCCGAAGATCGGTGGCCGCTTGGCCGCGTGCAGTTCGTTAGGGCCAAGCGCCGCGAGCCGGGATGCGGCCGTCCCCGCGGTCAGCCCCTGCGGGGAGCTTTCCAGTGCTTCGAAGACGTCCGCCGGCAGCCGGGCGGAGATGCTGGCCGCGGCGGCAGGGGGCGGGGGGAGCTCCGGTCCGCGCGGGCTGGCGGCCGGAGCCGGCGCGTCTGCCGTCACGTTCGGCTGCGGCAGTGACGGTAAATTCCGGGCCGGGCGTATCTCGTCGAATTCAGCATGAAAAAGGCTCCGAGCATATCGGTGGATTTCAGCCACGAGCACTGTGATCACCGGGGGCCGGAGCGATATTTCCATTTTAGCACGGAAGGGAAAATCATGGTTCCTTAGCTTCTAGCCCGACGGGCTTGGTTCACGCCCGTAAAAGCGCCGTCGTTTCAGGTGTAATGTCGGAGTTGTAGTTGCGACGAGGCTTCTCACCGACTTGATGTCCTGCTTCCCGTGGCACCCAAAACGAAGCAGGGGACTGAATGTCGTATCAAACGGTAAATCCCTACACAGGCGAGCTGGTCGCGAGTTATGCGTTCGCGACCGAGCAGGAAATCGACGCCACGATCGAGAAGGCCCACGAGGCGTTCCTCAGCTGGCGCACTACCGGGTCCGGCGACCGCTCGAAGATCCTGACGCGGGCCGCGGAACTGCTCCGCGCCGACAAGCGGGCCTTCGCCGAGGTACTGACCCTGGAAATGGGCAAGATCACCGCCGAGGCAGAAGCCGAGGTAGAACTCAGCGCCGAGATCCTCGACTACTTCGCCGCCCGCGGCGCGGGCTTCCTCGCCGACGAGCCGCTCGCGGTCAAGGACCCGGGCGAGGGCACGGTCACGATCGTGCACGAGCCGCTCGGCGTCATCTACACCATCGAGCCCTGGAACTTCCCTTACTACCAGGTCATCCGCGTCGCCGCGGCGCAGATCCTGGCGGGGAACACGATCGTACTGAAGCACGCGGAGAACGTGCCCGCCGCGGCGCTGGCGATGCAGCAGCTCTTCGACGACGCGGGCCTGCCCGCCGGCGTGTTCAACAACCTGTTCGCGCCCGTCAGCGCGACCGAGCACATCCTGGCCCACCCGCTCGTGCGGGGTGTCGCCCTGACCGGCAGCGAGCGCGCCGGCACGGCCGTCGGAGCCGCGGCGGGCAAGAACCTCAAGAAAAGCACCCTGGAACTAGGCGGCGCCGACGCGTTCATCGTCCTCGACGACGCTGACATCGACAAGACCGTCACCTGGGCCGTCTTCGGGCGACACTGGAACGCCGGCCAGGTCTGCGTGTCAGCCAAGCGCCTCATCATCGCGGACCCGGTCTACGACGAGTTCATGGAGAAGTACCGGGCCGGGGTGGCCGCGCTCCAGGCGGGCGACCCGCGCGACCCGGCCACCCAGCTCGCCCCGCTGAGCACCCAGAAGGCGGCCGACAACCTCGCCGCCGAGGTAGCGGAGGCCATCGACCACGGCGCGACCGCGGAGACGCTTGGCCGGCCCGTCCCGGCGCAGGGGGCCTTCTTCCAGCCGATGATCCTCAGCGATGTCACCCCGGACAACCCGGCCTTCCAGACTGAGTTCTTCGGCCCGGTCAGCATGGTGTTCCGGGTCGCGGACGAGGACGAAGCGGTCGCGGTCGCGAACGCGTCCCGCTATGGCCTGGGCGGGTCGGTGTTCTCCCGTGACACGGCCCGTGGTGAGCGGGTCGCACGGCGGATCGAGGCCGGCATGGTCTTCGTCAACCACCCGACCGCGGTCAAGGCGGATATCCCCTTCGGGGGCGTGAAGGTGTCCGGCTACGGCAACGAGCTCACCGAGTTCGGCATCCGCGAGTTCGTCACCAACAAGGTCATCGACGTCGTCGACATCAACGCCCCGTTCTGACCCGTTCCCCGTCAAGCGGCATGCCTGCCCTCACGTAGCAGGCATGCCGCGCTTCGCCAGTCCTCGGCCCGTGGCTCAGCACCGAGACCTGGGCATCTTCAGGGTGAGCTCCACAACTTCGTTATCCCCAGCCGGCGTTGAGCCAGTTGTGTTGTCAGTTTCTGGGGGCTCCGTGCGGCGCCGGATCCGGGCCGCGGACCACGACGACGGGGCAGAGCGCGTGCTGTACGCAATGCTGGCTGACCGAGCCGAGCAGCGCTTCGGCGAACCCGCCGTGCCCGCGGCTGCCCACCACCAGGAGGTCGGCGTCGACCGATGCGTCCAGGAGCACCTGGGCGGCGTAACCCTGGACGACGCGGGGGCGGACCGGCACGTCGCTGGCGGGGTCGAGGGTGGTGCTGACCGCGTCAGCGGCGATCTTCTCGGCGTTTTCCTGGAAGATGACGTAGGGCGGCTCGATGGCCCCGAAGGCCACGCTGGTGGCGGCCAGGTCCGGGTAGTGCCAGGCGATCACGGCGTCCACGGCGGCGTCGGTGAGCCCGGCCTGCCTGATGGCCCAGCGCAGGGCGCTGGCCGATGAATCTGAGCCGTCGATGCCGACGACTATCCGCGGTCCGCTGGGGCTCTCCTGGGCTGGCATCTGCGTCTCCTTGCTCGTCTGCTGTCGTCGTTCCTGGCGTGCGTCGCTGCCGTGGCCGGCCTGCGCCCGGTGTTAGCTGAGTCCGCCCGCCGGGCCGGTCAAGGCCGACCCGTTAACGGCAGCCCCGTTAACGGCAGTCCCGTTCGCGGGAGTCCCGTTCGCGGGAGTCCCGTTCGCGGGAGTCCCGCTGGCGGCCGGGACCAGGACGGGCGGGCCGGTGACGGGTGGCGTGGCGGGCAGCCCGGCAGCGGCTTTCTCGCCCGCGAGGAAGGAGCCGAGCTCGGCGATGGTGGTCATCAGGGGGGCGGGGAACACCACGGTGGTGTTCTTGTCCACGCCGATCTCGACCAGGCTCTGCAGGTTGCGCAACTGCAGGGCGAGCGGGTGGGCCATCATGGTGTCGGACGCGTCGCCAAGGGCCGCGGCGGCGAGGGACTCGCCCTCGGCGTTGATGATCTTGGCGCGCTTCTCCCGCTCGGCCTCGGCCTGCTTGGCCATGGCGCGCTTCATGCTGTCGGGCAGCTGGATGTCCTTGAGCTCGACCAGGGTCACCTCGACCCCCCACTCGACGGTCGAGACGTCCAGGATCTTGCGGATGTCCAGGTTGATCTTGTCGGTCTCGGACAAGGTCTGGTCCAGGCTGTGCTGGCCGACGACCTTCCGCAGCGTGGTCTGCGCGATCTGGTCGATCGCGGAGTACACGTTCTCGATCGCCACGACCGACTTCACCGCGTCGACCACCCGGAAGTAGGCCACCGCGGACACGTCGACGCTGACGTTGTCCCTGGTGATAATGCCCTGGGACTGGATCGGCATCGTGACGATCCGCAGCGACACCCGGTGCAGCACGTCGACGAACGGGACGATGAGGCGCAGGCCCGGCGAGCGCGCGCCGAGCACCTTCCCGAGCCGGAACAGCACCCCCTGCTCGTACTGTTTCACCACCCGCACCGACATCGCCGCGCCGATCAGCAGCAGTATTGCCACGATCACGAGCACGATGATTAGGACCACCATGACGAGCCTCACTTCTTGGAACGATCACATACACGGACCGGGCGTTAGCCCGGCTAGAGCAATTACCGCGGCTCCTGGGGGCCGGCCTGCCAGGATCCAGCGGACGGCGGGGGGGCTGCGGCCGCGGCGAGGGCGGCCGGCCAGGCGGTCATGCTGGGAGCTCGCGGTGGGAAAAAGGATTTCTCCCCGGGTTCA
>Ga0265338_10005602_pt1 | contig 16322 bp, 14 predicted proteins | sample 42126metaG_FD_193579 | JGI IMG/M metagenome (GOLD analysis project Ga0265338, IMG submission 193579) | Rhizosphere microbial communities from Carex aquatilis grown in University of Washington, Seatle, WA, United States - 4-21-26 metaG | ecosystem: Host-associated > Plants > Roots > Rhizosphere... | reverse complement strand
CGAACGGACTTCTTTGATAGCCACAGTTCGACTGTGAGCCAGATCATCTGCCAGTATTCGACGTTCAAGTTCCACAGCCGGAATAATTCGGTCGGCAGGGATTTCCTCTATCTTCTTTGAGAATGATTCGAATAAATTGGTATTCATGGATTTGCCACCGTTGCCGTATCCAAGCAAATTTCATTCCATAAACGTCTAGTATGCAGGCAGCTATAAAAGCCATAAAAAATCCATGTTTGCAGGAGCTTGAACAAAGATCGTCTGAAAGAGTTGTGTGACAATTACAGATTGTGTCTATTTATTGGACATTTTGTTTGCGACGAAGAGGACAAGAGAGATTTAAAGAGTACGAATTGCTGGGTTCAACAATCCACCGGACATACTGTCGGTGGATCATTTGTTTTAAGCAGCCGGCTATGGATCCTCGACCTTGTCGAAAAAATCAGCAAGATCGTGAAGGTTCTCCCCAATATTCCGGCAACGGAATTACCGTCTCAAAGGTGACCGCCCAACGACCATTGACCTCGAACACTTTGGTAAAATGCCCATCGAGCTGCCTTCCCTTAAAACGGACATGGCACTGCCCCAAGATTCCCACCCGGGCCTGGACGATCCCTTTGATCGCAAGATACCATTTCTGGTTTCCCGACCCGCGCTGCACCCGGTCCGGCAGCAATTGAACCACCCCATCCGGGGTTTCAATATCAACCGGAACCTTGTTGTTGAAGTCTTTAAAGGAAGGAATATCCATGTATCATCATTTATGTTGCAGTGAATTGTTTACACAGCCACAGGACGTTTACAGGCTTTGCTGCGACACGAATTGGTCTGGTCCAAACAAGCACACCCCCTATCATCCGGTGTCTTTCGTTTCGCATTTAATAAGTCCTATAAGCACACTGTATAATGCAGCGCAACTCACCCACGATTACGACGATGTTATCCTGTTGTTGCCCATGGGTTTTTGACACTGAAGTTAGTCTGGCCTGTTGAACCTGACATCTGCCCCTTGGGGAAGGTAGCTATAAAACACGTCTAGGTTACTTGAGCATGAATCAAAACGGCTTGGAAATGCCCCAGGATTTAAGGATTTCAAAAGATTGGCGGCTTTTCGTGATAAGGAAGGCCGGCGCGATAGAGGGGCAAAAGCTGGTTGTTAATTTCAGCAAGCCGTGTCTCCCCGTTTGCGGTTTGCAATCTAACCGCCATTTCGGCTGTGCTGACCGCTTCGGAATAGCGTCCGGCTTCTGCGTATGCGGCCGCGAGAGTGCTGATAAAAGTTGTCTGCTTGAACTCAGTCAGGTGGCAGGCCCGCTCTGCGAGCCGGACCGCTTCGGTGCCATCTCGCAGCGTATCATCCGGACAGGTGGCCAGCATCCAGGCAAGGTTATTCAGCGGTTCTGCGAGGTCAGGATTCAGTGATAAAACTTTGCGAAAGTGATCCGCCGCCTGACGGTAATTGCCGGTTTGATACAAGAGCCCGGCCAGGTCCAGGCGGGTTTGGATGTCCGGCTTCAAACATAGGGCCATCTTAAGATGGAGAACCGCCTCCTGGTGTCTTCCCTGCTGGCCCAAAGATTTTGCGAACCGTTTGTGCGCCATCGGGTCTCCGGGCTTGAGCCTGATCGCAGCCAGAAAATGTGGTTCCGCCTCCGCAAATTTCCGGTTCATGGCCAGCGCTTGGCCAAGGTTCAAATGGGCACCGGCATTGTCCCGGTCAAATTGCACGGCGCTTATGAAATGAGCGGTGGCCTCGGCGTAATTTTTTCTTTTCGCCAGAATGACGCCGAGATCGTTGTGCGCGTCCGCGGCCGCCGGATTCTTTGCCAGAGTGTCGCGGAACAAACTTTCTTCCGTGATAAACACCCGGGCACGTTGAAAAGTCAATATTGACAAGGTCAGGATTAAAACAATCGCAGCACATCTGAAAACTTTGGCGTTCACCAGGACGGCAAGTCCGGCAGCGGCCAATGCCACCGGCGCAATCAACGGCAGGTATTGGAGATGGTCTGAAACCTGCCACATCGCCAGGAATTGCGAGTCGAAGAACCCGAGCACCGGAAACAATGCGGCAACGAAACACCCCAGCCCGAACAACACGGGTCGGCCCCACCGGTGACGGAACCACCAGCACAAGCCGCCACCGACGAACAGCAAGCCGGCCGGCAAAAATGACATGATCGAGCTGGCATCATATTTCCATCGCTCATAAATCACCGTCAGGTTTATGGGCAGCAGCGCCTTGCCCAGATAGAACCAGACCACCTGCCCCGCTATGGCGATCCGCTCCCAAAAACTTTCCGGTGGAAGCGTCTGCCCGGCACTGGCCAAGGCTTGATGTTTTTGAAACCATATGGACAGGAGCCCGAAGGCCAGTGCCAGAATGAAGTAAGGGGTGGTTTGCACCAAATCCTGTCGCGCTATTCGCCTGCGCTGCCATGCCGCACAAGCCAGCAACACCACAGGCAGCATGACGGTTGAAGTTTTGCTCATCAATGCCAGAACAAAGGCAACCAGCGAAGCGCCGTACACCAGCGCGGCATGGCCAGACCGGCGGTGGCCGGTAGTCGCGCTGGGATCGTCGGATTTCAAGGAGAGGTCTTCGTAACGGAGGTACAACCAGAAGCTCAATATGAAAAATGGGAGGGAAAGTGTGTTCTTTATTTCAGCAATGCGCGCGACCGAGTTGACGCACACCGGATGGACGGTGAAAATCACGGCTGCCAGCCATGCGCCCGGGATTTTCAACCGTGCCAGCAACTGCCATATCAAAACCGCGCTCAAACCGTGTAACGCAATGTTCACAGCATGGTAACAAGCGGGATTTTCTCCCCAGGCCAGCCATTGCAGCCACGATGCAAAGACCGACAGCGTAAAGTCGGTTTGAAACCAGATGGTCAGAGGACCGAATTCACCGTTCACCAACGGATTGTCCTCCTTGACCAGCCGATGATCGTCCATCAAAAACGTTCCAGGCAGAATCGGGCTGTAAACGATGAATGCGAGCGCAAAGATGAACAACACGCCCAAGCCGACGCGGGTATGGTGGCTTTGCGTGACGTTGACTGCGTACGCGAACCAATCTCTGCGCTGGAAATCCAGCCAGCGGCTGACCGTTCTGATTAAACCCGCAGGTTCGTCCACCGCTGGCGCGGTGATGGTCTTGCTGCTATTCAAGGGACTTAATCCAGCAGCCTATCCGTGTGGACTGATCCCAACAACAGCCTCTTGGGGAAGGTTCAATTTAAATCCCGCAGGGGAATCAGAAGCAGACCCTTTAACCGGCATCAGAAATTTTATTGATTACTGCAATTTCTCATCCTTAAACCAGCCGGCTTCTTCCGCCAATCTGGTCAATTCCGCAACCGAGTGTATCCGCAAACGTCTCGTCAAATTCGTCCGGTGCAGTTTCACCGTGCGCACATTGATGCCCAGGTCGGCGGCAATTTGTTTGTTCAATCTCCCTCGCACCACGTGTCCCAAAACCTCCCGTTCGCGCAGGGTCAATGCCGCGAACCGTTCGTGCAGGATCCGCAGTCGTTCCCGTTGTTTCCTTTCACGCAGGTCGCGCGCCAGCGACCGCCGGACCGCGTCCAACAGCTTCTCCTTCGGACTGAGCTTGGTCAAAAAATCCTCCGCGCCCCGGCGCATGGCCTGTACTGTCGTCGGAATATCCCCCTGGCCTGACAGGAAAATTACCGGCAACGGATTTGCCAATCTGCCCAGCGCCTCCTGCAGCTCCAATCCATTCATCCCGGGCATCTGAAGATCAGCCAGCACGCAGCCGGATGATTCGGGGGAAAGCCGTTCGAGGAGTTCTTTTGCCGATTCAAACGTTTGCACCGCGTATCCGGCCGCCCGCAGCAAACGGGACACGGATCTCAGGAAGGACGCATCATCATCTACGATAAAAACCGTGGCGGGTGAAGGGTTCATGGATTAGTTGTGATTCGCCGGCAAGGTGAACTTGAAGGTCGCGCCCTTCCCGGGATTGTTCTCCGCTTCAATTTTCCCGCCATGGGCGTCAATGATCGTCCGGGAAATGGCCAGTCCCATGCCCATGCCGTTGGGTTTGGTTGTGAAGAAAGGTTGAAACAGACGTTCCATTTTGTCCGGTGGAATGCCGGCCCCGCAATCTTTCACCGCCACTTCCACGCTTCCGTCCGTTGCCTTGACTGCCTGAATCGCCAACAACCGCTCTTCGGCGGGGCATCCGCCCATCGCGTCCATCCCGTTCAAAATCAGATTCAACAGCACTTGCTGCAAATGCACACGGTCACCGTACACGACCGGCAGTCGTGCCGGCACCCGCGAAACCAGATTCACCTGCCGGGTCAGGGCATCCGACCGCACCAGCGTCACAGTTTCCTCCAGCAACCCGCCAAGATCCAACGGTTTCGATTCGAGGCTGCGCCGCTTCAACAATGACCGCATCCGGCCAATCACGTCGCCCGCCCGTTGGTCGTCCTTGCGAATGTCCGCCAAGATGGCTTGAATTTCCCGCAGATCCGGCTTCTCGTTTTGCAGAAAGAGTTCGGCCGCTTCCGTATTGCGCAGAATGGCTCCCAACGGCTGGTTCAACTCGTGTGTCAGTGCGGATGCCAGCTGCCCCATTGTTGACACGCGGGTCACATGCGCCAGCTCCACCCGCTGGTTCAGTATCTCCGCCTCGGCCCGGCGGCGTTGCGCCCGCTGAGCCAGCAGGCCGGCAATTGTGGCTGCCTGCGCCAGGAAGACAGCCAGCGAAAGCAGAATCAGATTTCTGTGCTCCTCCCACAAGGAATGCGGCCGGTAGCGAATCGTGCCGTCGGGCGGCACACGACCTTCCTTGATGCCCCAGCGGCGCAGTGCCCGCCAATCCACCATGGGTGTTCCTTTCGTCGCCACCTCGATGGATAACGTTTCCGGACGGGTGCCGCGGAGCACACGCATGGCCAGATGCCCGGCCCTCGCCCCCAAAACATCCGGATCCACCACCGCGCCGCCCACCGCCCCGCTGCCGAGGGCCCATCCGCCAAGGACATACATTGGCACGCTGGCTGATGGCGCCAGCATTTGTGCGAGTGGTGACATGAAATAAGGCTGGCCGGTCACATCGCGCTGGACCGTGCTCAGCAATATAACCGTGCCTTCGGGCAGCGACCCCACCGCTCCTGGCAATTCCGCCATCGGCCGGTTCGTCCAAAAATCGAACTCGATGCCATCCAACGACTGCGCCACTTCCCGAATCCGGCCAAGGGCCATGCGATCCGTCTCTGAGGTGCCGCCAATCACCACCACCCGGCGTGTGTCCGGTTGCAAACGCATGATCAAACCCACCGTGCCGCGAAAATCAAAGCGCTGGATGATCCCGGTCACACCCAGTTTGCTGATCGCGAAGGGAACCTCCATTTCATTGACCGCGACAAAGACGACCGGCACATCCGGAAACAACGCCTCCGGCAGCTCACCGGCCAGTGTGTAATCTTTTGATGGAAACGCCATGATGAGGTCAAGATTCTGTCCGGCATATTTCTTGCCCAAATAATCCTGAAACAGGTGAAAGTGCTGCTCATCCGAAAAATGGCTGGCATCGAGATATTCAGTCAAAAATTCGATCCGGTTGGTGCTGGCCTTTTGCATCTCCGCCCGCACGGCCTGTTCCAACACCACATTGCCCAGCACGTCCTTGCCCTCGCTGAAAATCATCAAGACTCGCTTGGCCCGGGGATGTTCCGTTCCGGTCGCGGTCTGGGCCGGGCAGAGCGGACCCCAGAAAAAAACCAAGACCAGAACCATCAGGAGTACCGCTCCGGGCGGCGTGGCTGTGGTTGAGAAAAAATGTCGGGCGCAACTCAATTTTTGATTTCGTTGACGTGACGTGAATCAAGTTAAGGCGGAAATTGCCGCGGCATAGACCATCGGCATGTCGGAAAAATTGGCAACCGTAACGTTCAGGTTCCGCAGCAGCCCGTTCTGCAATCCGTAAATCCAACCGTGTACCATCAGCTCCTGGCCACGCTCCCAGGCGTCGCGGGCGATGGTGGTCTGACAGACGTTGGCCACCTGCTCAATGACGTTCAATTCGCAAAGCCGGTTGGAGGCCTCGGTATCACCGCCCAAACCGGTCAAATGTTTGTCATGCTTCTGCCGCACGTCTTGGACGTGGCGCAGCCAGTTGTCGCTCAAGCCCAGCCGGTCGCGTCTGAGCGCAGCCTGCACGCCGCTGCACCCATAATGCCCGCAGACAATGATGTGGCGAATTTTCAATATATCCACGGCAAACTGCATGACGGAAAGACAGTTGAGGTCGGTGTGCACCACCAGATTGGCAACATTCCGATGGACGAAGAGCTCTCCGGGCAGCAGCCCGACAATTTCATTGGCGGGAACCCGGCTGTCGGCACAGCCAATCCACAAATAGCCGGGCGACTGTTGTCGTGAAAGCTTGAGGAAAAAATCCGGGTCCTGCTGCCGGATGCGCCCGGCCCAGGCCTTGTTGTTATCGAAAAGATGGTCAAGGCTTTGCATACGCAACGATGTCCGACGGCCTGGTTGAGGTAAACATTTGGATTATTGCCGATGCAGAGTTGTAGCAGGCGGCTGCGACTTCGCCAAGCGTTTGCTGCTGCCGGCGGTTCAGACCGGCAGCTTGTCTTTTTTCCGGTAGGCCAGGCCCTGAAATTGCGCCACCAGATCGCCCTGGTCGTCCTTCACCTCGACGGCATACGACCCCACTTTGAAGTTCTTGGAAATTTCCCGAGCTTCGGCCCAGAGCGTCCCCGCAGTGGCGGCTTTCATGAAGGTAATGCTTACATTGAGGGCCACGGCGACGGTGCCATAGGAGTTGCAGGCAGCGGCGAAACAAAAATCTGCCAGCGTGAAGATCGCCCCGCCCTGCACCGTGCCCAATCCGTTCTGATGATGCGGATGCAAAACCATTTTGGCCGTGGCATGCCCGGGCGAAACCGTCAGCAATTCGATGTTCGTGCGCTGGGCAAAGCGGTCGTTTTTCAGGCAGCGCTTGATGTTTTCGATGTCCATCAGCCTTCCAATTGCTTGAGCAGGTCGTCGCTGTCAACCACATTGATGCGCTGCTTCCGCAGGACGCGGATCGCGCTGTCCGGATCGTCAAAGCGAAAAACGAGCACAGCCCGGTCCTGCCGCTTTTCCGTGAACGCGTACATGAACTCGACGTTGATGCCGGCTTTTTCCAGCACCTCCAGGATTTTTGCGAGACCGCCGGGGCGGTCCACCACCTCCACCGCCACCATGTCGGTGACCTTCACAACAAGGCCCTCCCGCTCCAGCAGCTTTTTCGCTTTTTCCCAATCCCGGAGGATGAGGCGCAAGATGCCGAACTGATTGGCCTCGGCGATGGAAAGCGTCAGGATGTTGAGCCTGGCTTTGGCGAGAATCCGCATCGGGCGGCTCAGCGCGCCGGGCTGATTTTCCAGGAACAGGGAGAGTTGTTTGAATTTCATGGCCGGTCCTTCGGTTACATTTTTCGCTGGTCAATGACGCGCTTTGCCTTGCCTTCGCTGCGCTGGATGGTCTTCGGTTGGACCAGGCGAACCCTGGCCCGCAAACCGGTCAGGGATTCAATGCCCTTGCCAAGTTTCTGCTGCACCTGTTCGAGCGCACCGACAGTGTCGCCGAACACCTCGGGCGTGACCTCGACCTGCACTTCGATTTCGTCCAGGCCCTTTTCCCGCGTGAGAATGATCTGGTAATGCGGCAGCGTGCCTTCGACTTTCAGGAGCGCGGTCTCAATCTGCGATGGATAAACGTTCACGCCGCGGATGATGAACATGTCGTCGCTGCGGCGGCCGATGCGTTTGATGCGGCGCAAGGTGCGGCCGCAATCACAATGTTCGGCAGTCAGCGTGGTGATGTCGCGTGTCCGGTAACGGATCATCGGCATGGCCTGCTTGCCCAGCGTGGTCAGGACGAGTTCCCCTTCCTCGCCGTCCGGCAGCGGCCTGCCGGTCTTGAGGTCTATGACTTCCGGGTAAAACCAGTCCTCGAAAATATGCGGCCCGGCCTGGCACTGGCATTCCATCGCGACGCCCGGCCCAATGATTTCCGACAGTCCGTAAATGTCGTAGGCCTTGATGCCGCTCTCGGCCTCGATGCGGCGGCGCATGGATTCCGTCCACGGCTCGGCGCCAAAAACACCGACGCGCAACGGCAGTTCGCGGATCTTCACGCCAAGTTCCGATGCCTGGTCAATGATGTGGAGGAAATAACTCGGCGTGCAGCAAATCGCAGTGGCCCCGAAATCCTTCATCACCATCAATTGCCGCTCGGTGTTGCCGCCGGAAATGGGAATGACCGTCGCGCCCAACGCCTCGCCGCCGTAATGCGCGCCGAGCCCGCCGGTGAACAGCCCGTAACCGTAGGCGTTCTGGATCACATCGCCCGCATGCAATCCGCACGCGGCAAAGCTGCGCATCATGACGTTCGACCAGACCTCAATGTCCGATTGGGTGTAGGCAACAACGATGGGTTTGCCAGTGGTTCCGGTCGAGGCGTGGAGGCGGACAATGTCCTTCATCGGACTGGCAAAGAGGCCGAACGGATAAGTGTCGCGAAGATCGGTCTTCACCGTGAACGGCAGCTTGACCACGTCGTCCAGTGTCCAAATGTCCTGGGGCGTCAGGTTGCGTTCCTTCATCCGCTGGTGAAAGAGCGGGACACGGTCGTAGGCACGTTGCACCATGTCCTTGAGCCGTTTCAATTGGAGGTTGCGCAACTGTCTGTGGGGCAGAAAATCCAGCGCACTCACGGGATGCAACGCGGGGATGTCGCCATTCTTGCTCATAATCCGTTCTGGGTTTGGCCGGCCCGGCCGGCCTGGAATGCCTGCTGATTGTGTTCAAAGAAATCCGGTGGAAACGCCTCGCGCAACACTTCCAGCCACTCCTTTTCCGGCAGCGGCAGGTGCGCGCTCAAGGCGCCAAGCAAGGCCACATTCAGGCTTTTCTTGTTCGCCAGTGATTTGAGATTGACGGCGTCAGGGGTGATCAACAGACCATCCGGTTTCAAGACATAGCGGTTAGGGTCCACTTGTGTCGGTTCGAGTACCAACAGGAAATCCGCTTCGCCCGGCGACACCATCGGGCTGAGCACGGCATCGCCAAACCGTACGTCGCTGCTCACCGACCCGCCGCGCTGGCTCATGCCCTTGATCTCGCTTTTTTTCACGTCGAACCCGGCGCGCACTGCCACGTCAGCTAGAATGTCCGATGCCTTGAGCACGCCCTGGCCGCCGATTCCGGCAACCACCACGTTGGTCAACTGTTTGGGCATGAGGATTCCTTTTTTTTCGGTTCGCCCGCTTCCAGTCCGCGCAGCCGTTTCGCGATGAGGATGCAGGGCCGGCGGGCGATGATGACGCACAATTCCCGGCTGGCGAGGGATTCATCCAGCAGGCGTTCAAATTCGTCCGAGCCGACGCGGGGTTCAACCATGTGAACACGCTTGATGCCGAGCGACCGGGCGACGTTTTCCAGAATAAGCTTGTTCGTGGGCTCATGGTCGAGCTTGCGTCCGGTGCCGGGATGTTCCTGGTGGCCGGTCATGGCCGTGGTGGCATTGTCGAGAATGATGAGCACATGTCCATCCGGTGGCGGGTTGTAAACCATTTCCACCAGGCCGCTGATGCCGCTGTGCACGAACGTGCTGTCGCCGATGACGCTGACCACGCGGCGCGCCTGCTCGGCAGGCAGCACATGCCGCAATCCCAGTCCGACACCCAGGCTGGCGCCCATGCAGACGCAGGTGTCAATCGCCTCAAAGGGCGGCAGCACCCCGAGCGTGTAACAGCCGATGTCGCCTGCCACGATGCAATCGCGCTTGCGCAAGGCATCGAAAACCAGGCGATACTGACACGCGTCGCATAATTGTGGCGGTTTGCCTGGCGGCTTCGCCAACTCGGGGGTGTTGTCGTGGTTGAGAATGCGACGCACGCGCGGCACGTCGAGTTCGCCGAACCGGTACATCCCCGTCTGACTTTCAACCTTTAAACCGGCGGCGCGGACGGCATCCGCGAGATACGGATCACCTTCCTCAATCACGACGCAGCGTTCGACACGGCCGACGAATTCGGTGATTTTCCGGATGGGCAGCGGATGAATCAATTCCAGCTTGAGCACGCTCGCGTCGGGAGCGGCTTCGCGCGTGTGCATGAAGGAAATGCCGGAGGTGATGATTCCCAGTTTTGAGCTGCCGGGCACGACCTTGTTGAGCGAACAGATTTCGTTCCATTCCTGGATGTCCGCCAACTTTTGCCGCAGACGACGGTGGGCTGGACGGGCGTTGGCCGGAATCATGACCCGGGAACGGATGTCGCGCTCAAAATTCGCCGCCTTGGGCACGCCGTTCGGATCCCGCGGCTGCACCACGGTGTAACTGTGGCAGACCCGCGTGGTGGCGCGGAGGATGACCGGGATGTTCCAGCGCTCGGAAATTTCGAAGGCGGCGAGCGTGAAATCGTAGGCCTCCTGCGAATCGGAAGGTTCCAGCATCGGCACCCCGGCGGCAACGGCATAACGGCGGTTGTCCTGCTCGTTCTGGCTCGACGCCATGCCGGGGTCGTCGGCGGAAACGATGACCAGTCCTCCGGTGACGCCGGTGTAGGCGGCGGTGAACAGCGGGTCGGCGGCGACGTTGAGGCCGACGTGTTTCATGGTGACGAGCGACCGGGCGCCGCCGAAAGCCACGCCAATGCCGACTTCAAGCGCGACTTTTTCATTCGGCGACCACTGGGCCTTGCCGCCGATCTGCGAAAAGTATTCGAGGATTTCCGTGGACGGTGTGCCGGGATAACCCGTGCCCAACGCCACGCCGGCATGCAATGCCGCCATGGCGATCGCGTTGTCGCCGCTTAACAATTGTCGGTCAGTGGTGCTCATTAAAATGGGTCAGGTTTTTGGCGGGCCGGATGCCGCGTGCAACAATTCCACAAACCAGGCCGGCGGACGGATGGGTTTGCCGCTGGCCTCGGCGAACGCATGCACCGTGTAACCCTGCACAACAGGCTTGCCAGTCGTATTTTGGTTGATTTGCACTTCAAATCGCAGTCGCGCGTGTCCGGACAGCTCTACCGTGGTGGCAATCTCCAGCAGGTCGTCATAGCGGGCGCCGCCCTGAAAATTAAGATGCGCCTCAACCAGCGGCAAAAAGGCGCCCTTTTCCTCCAGTACGACATAGGACATTCCCAACCGTCTGCGCATCAGCTCTGTCCGTCCGCATTCAAACCATTCCAAGGCGCGGGAATTGTAGAACGTGCCCATCTGGTCCGTTTCGCTGTAGCGGACCCGCAACTGAAGGACATCGTGCAATTTGCTCATGTAAAAGCATGCCGCCAGCGGGTTCCCGCGGAGAAAACCTCATCCGGCGGCTTGTGATGAAAATTTAGGTCGCCGAAAGGTTCCTGACCTGCCGGATTTTGCCGATACCCTCCCCTTTTTTGTTCCTACTATCATTCATCATAAATACTGAATAGAACAATAAATGGGTGGTTTTTATCTTATTATGCTTAGACGAAAATCCCGGCGGCTTTAGGATTTCTTTGAAGCTTAAGAACAACTCAACCCGAGCCGCCATGCCCACCCACTTCAAAGCCGCCAGCATCATCGCCGCCGCCGCGTTCGCCCTGACCGCCGCCGCCCAGACCAATGCACCCGCAACCGCTTCCAGCGCGCCGCCCGCGGGCAGTCGCGCGGAAAAAATGATCAAAGGCATCAAAAACCCAGTCCCCTGGTTCAACTGGGGCGGCGACCTGCGGTTACGCAACGAATATTTCAACAACGCGCTCACCCTGAACGAAAGCTCTGTCCGCCACGAGCAGGACTATTTCCGGTTCCGGGAACGCGTCTGGGCCTCCGTGCTGCCGATGACCAACGTGAGCGTGAACGCGCGTTTCTCGGGTGAACAGCGCGAGTGGATGAAACCGTCCTATGCCAGCCAGTTCGGTCCCGGGCAGGAAGGCTTGGAATGGCGTTACGGCATTCTGGACAACGCCTATGTCAAATGGAGCAACATCGGCGGCGTACCGCTGAGCTTCTCCGCCGGGCGTCAAGACGTCCAGTTCGGCGAGCCACTGAACTGGTGGCTGGTCGCCGACGGCACGCCCGGCGATGGTTCCTGGACGTTCTTCCTTGACAGCATCCGGGGCACCTTCGACGCGAAGGAAATCAAGACGAAGTTCGATGTCGTTTACCTTTATCAGAATGCCCGGCCGGATGCCTGGATGCCCACCCTCGGAGAATCCGGCTGGAAACCTCCCAGTGCCTATTGCCTGACCGAACAGAATGAACAAGGCGCCATTCTCTACCTTTCCAACAAGTCGGTGGATAACCTGCAGCTTGACGGCTACTTCATCTACAAACGTGACAACCAGGAAATGGCCAACGGCGATAATGCTGATATCTATACCATCGGCAGCAAAATTTCCGGCACGCCCACGCCACATCTGGCTTACTCGGTCGAAGGCGCCTATCAGTTCGGCCGGAAACAGGACGCCACGGTCGGGGCCGCCTACGTCAATTCTCTAACCGACTGGCGCACCATCAACGCCTACGGCGGCAACGCCAAGCTTACCTGGCTCTGCAAGGACAAGTTCGACAACCAGTTCAGCCTCGCCGGCGAATATCTGTCCGGCGATGATCCGAACACGAAGGGCACGGACGAGATGTTCGACGTTCTGTGGGGCCGCTGGCCGCGTTGGAGCGAGCTGTACATTTATTCCTACATCTACGAGACCAGCAAAAAAATCGCCCAGATGAACAACATCATCCGCGTCGGGCCCACCTGGACCGTCACGCCGCTCAAGAACACGACCTTCAGCGCCACCTATAATGCACTGATCGCACCAGAGAGCACGCCGACCCGTGCGGCCAGCCCCACCCTGTTCAGCGACAGCGGCAATTTCCGCGGCCATTACCTCCAGACCGTCCTGAAGCATAAATTCAACGACCACGTCAGTGCGCATGTTTGGGGCGAATTCATCTGGATGGGGAATTATTACAAACAACAGGATCTGATGACCTTTCTGCGCGCCGAGGTGTTGTTCACCTTTTAGCGCGCGAATGTAAACCAGTTGATCGCGGACGTTGGCATTCCTCCCCAGCGTCCGCGTCACTGGCCAGCAGCCATGTTTTGGGACCAACAAAGCGAAACGCTTGATCGGGATGCGCTGCAGCGGCTGCAGCTTTACCGGCTGCAAGAAACTGTCCGCCGCATCGCTGCGCACGTGCCGTTCTACCGGCAAAAACTTGCCGAATTGGGCGTCCAACCGGATGACATCCGGTCGCTCGCCGATATCCGCCGGCTACCTTTCACCACCGGCGCCGACCTGCGAGCGAACTACCCGGCGGGTTTGCTGGCCGTGTCCTATGACTCCACCCTCCGTCTGCACACCTCCAGTGGCACCACTGGCAAACCCAAGGCGCTGTTCTTTTCGCGTCAGGACGTGGAAAACGCCGCCGAACTGTGCGCGCGTTCCTTTGTCATGACCGGCATCACACCCAAGGACGTTTTCCAGAACATGATGACTTACGGCATGTTCACCGGCGCGCTGGTTACACATTACGGCGCGGAGAAAATCGGCTGCCTCGTCATCCCCGCCGGTCCCGGCAACTCCGAACGGCAGTTGATGCTGATGCAGGATTTCCGGAGCACCTTCATCCACCTCACGCCCAGTTACGCGCTGTACCTCGCAACGTTCCTGGAAAAACACAACATCAACCCGCGGCGCGATCTCGCCTTGCGCAAGGCCTTTGTCGGTGCCGAGCCGTACAGCGAGGCCACGCGCCGGAAGATCGAAGATGGCCTTGCATTGGATGTTTACAATTCATATGGCCTCTCGGAAATGAACGGCCCTGGCGTGGCCTTCGAATGTGAACACAAAAACGGCATGCACCTCTGGGAAGATCATTTTCTCATTGAGATCATCAATCCGGAGACCGGCGAAGCGGTGCCCGACGGTGAGTCGGGCGAACTGGTGCTGACCACGCTTTGTCGCGAGGCCATGCCTCTGCTCCGCTATCGCACCCGCGACATCACGTCCATTGTCCCCGGGACCTGCTCGTGCGGACGCACGCATCGCCGGCTTAGCCGCATCACCGGCCGTTCCGACGACATGCTCATCGTGCGCGGCGTAAATATTTATCCGCTGCAAATCGAGCGCGTCTTGATGGCACAATCTGGCGTCGGCCGGAATTATTTGATCATGCTGGACGGCCTGGATGACATGACAGTGAAGGTGGAACTGGCGGAAGCCGGGTTCGATGGGCAGGTGGAACACCTCGTGAAATTCCAGAACCAGCTCGCCGAGAAACTGCGCGCGGAAATCCTCGTCAAGCCGCGCGTGGAATTCCTGCCGCCGGGTTCCCTGCCGGTGAGCGAGGGTAAGGCCCGGCGGGTGATTGATAACCGTAAACTGTAAACCCAAGAAAATCCTATGAGCGACGTCAAACTGGTGGCCGTCTTCAGCGAGAACAAACCGGGCCAGGTCGCCCACTTCACCAAGATTCTCGCCCACGCCAACATCAACATCCGCTGGGTGGCCGTGGCCAGCACCGGCCCTTTCGGGGTGATGAAATTTCTCGTCAGCGACCCGTCCATGGCTTACCAGGCGCTCAAACACGAGGGCTACGTTGCCAAACTTGTGGACGCACTCGCCGTGGAGGTGCCGGACAAACCCGGTGGCCTGAACGCCGTGGCCGAATGCCTCGCCCAATACAAGCTGAACCTCGACAACGCGTCCGGGTTCGTCGCCAACAACCGCGCCATCATGGTGCTGGAAGTCTCCGACGTGGAGCTGGCCAGCAATATCCTGCGCCGCCAGGGTTACCGCGTCCTTACCCAGGAGGAACTCCCCGTCTTCGACCGCATCTGAATTGTTTTTGGCGACAGATAAACACAGATGAACACAAATTCCCCCGTCTTCCTTCAGCCTTCAGCCCTCAGCCTTCAGCCTTTCCTTTTATGAGCCCCATGATCTACATCTCGCTTGTCGTTCTGTACGTCTTTGTGATGCTGGCCATCGGTTACTGGTGCATGCAACGCACCAAGAACGTCGGTGATTTTTTCCTGGGTGGCCGCACGCTCGGACCGTGGATGAGCGCGTTCGCGTACGGTACAACCTATTTCTCCGCCGTGTTGTTCATCGGCTACGCCGGACGCCTCGGCTGGGGTTTCGGTATCCAGACGATGTGGATTGTCCTCGGCAACACGTTCGTTGGCACCTTCCTTGCCTGGTACGTGCTCGCCGGACGAACGCGCGACATGACCGCCCGACTCAATGCGTTGACCATGCCGGCATTTCTCCGTGCCCGATACAACAGCGCTCCGCTCCAGGTCATCTCGGCGGTAATTATCTTCGTTTTCCTTGTGCCGTACTCGGCGTCGGTGTACATGGGCTTGAGCTATTTGTTCCAGCGAACGCTCGGGCTGCAATACAACGAGGCGCTGATCTTTCTCGCTGCTTTGACCGGCGTTTATCTGGTCATGGGCGGTTACTTCGCCGTGGCGGTGAGCGATTTCATCCGCGGCATCGTTGAATTTCTGGGAGTGGTGACCATGGTGCTGCTGCTGGCGAGCATGAAGGGCGGATTGCATGCATCGTTCACCGCATTGATGGACCCGCAATACATGCCGGCCTTTCACGCACCGCCACCACCGACCGGTCCGTCGTTCCCCGGCTGGGTCATATTTGTTTCCCTGGTGCTGATAACCAGCTTCGGTCCGTGGGCGTTGCCGCAGATGGTGCAGAAATTTTATTCCATCCGCAGCCGGTCGGATGTGAAACGGGCCATGACCATTGCCACGGTGTTCGCGCTGTTCATGTCGTTTGGCGCGTATTACAGCGGCGCGCTGACACACCTGTTTTTCACCGACCCGAAGACCGACCTCGCGCCCATTATGGACGCTGCGACGCACAAGCCGAACCTCGACCTGTTGATGCCGTTTTTCATCACCAGCTACGTGCCGCAATGGCTGGTACTGGTCATCCTGCTGATGGTGTTCTCGGCCTCGATGTCCAGCCTGTCGTCGCTGGTGCTGGTGAGCAGCTCGGCCATTGCGATTGATATCTACGGCGCGTTCGGCAACCGGCAAAAGAAATCCAAATCCACCATGGCCCTGATGCGCGTATTGTGCGCCGTGTTCGTGCTGTTGTCGCTGCTGATTGCCGTGAGCAAGGTGGACGTGATTGTGAACCTGATGGTGATTGCCTGGGGCGCGCTGGCCGGGGCCTTCCTGGCACCGTACGTGTATGGATTGTTCTGGCGGCGGACGACCAAGGCCGGTGCGTACGCTGGCATGATCTCCGGCGT